>Ga0208203_1000417_pt1 | contig 19456 bp, 6 predicted proteins | sample DeeseametaMP2914_FD_184167 | JGI IMG/M metagenome (GOLD analysis project Ga0208203, IMG submission 184167) | Marine microbial communities from the Deep Atlantic Ocean - MP2914 (SPAdes) | ecosystem: Environmental > Aquatic > Marine > Oceanic | place: West of Santa Cruz de la Palma, Atlantic Ocean...
GGTGAAAAAGCCTTCTACCTTTTGTAATTTGTTTTGTAGATTTTGATTTTAAATCTAACAAAAATAAATCAGCATAATCCTTGTACCCATATCTAAAGTGGGGAAGAAATTGTGTGTACACCAGTTTTTTTCTTTTGATGTCTATTTTGGAAAACCTTGGCTCAACATCTAGTGCCGTGATTTCTTTGTCATCTTTATAAAGTGTCCAAAAGCTGTCGAGATCCTTTTTTAGGTAATAGAGACCTTCTGAACTATTTATAGGTTGATCGTACTCGGTATAAATGGTGTTGGTGTTTGAAACTTGGCCTTTCCATTCATTTTTTAATTCACTCGCTGTCTCATTGAAAAAATCTTTAAAAGATTTTCCTGTTACGTGCTCAAAAGCATTATAGAATGTGAATGGATTAACTGGAGACTTTCCGGCATTGGATATAACTTCTCTCCAAACACCTTCTCCATAAATGTTATAGGCCCTTGTTATTAAGTAATACCCGAAAACATAATGATTTGGAATCTTTGTAGTGTAAACGCCGCCCAGGAACTCATCGTAACTTGGGATGTTGTTATTTAAGACCATGGCCTTTAGACGGGTGCTAAATCTTGGGTTTCTGCCTCTGCCAGCATCTGACAGAACTGTCTCCGCCCATACCGCATCGCCTTCAAAATACCACTGGGGTGCCGTGAGTGCCATTAATGCAGCCTGCCCAAATTCTCCAAAAAGATAGTATCCGTATTGAAGGTTGTCCCTTTTTAAAAAATCATATTGCACCATGTGGCGGTACTCATGAATCGCCAAACTTTGGTTCCACTCTAGTGAAGAAATAATAGGAGTGATTGCAGCATGAGAGAACCATTCACTTCTTCTTGGCATCAGTGCTACAAAACCATTGGGCTTTGCTCTTTCGGTTCTAAGAACCAATGGCCAATTTCTAAGATTGGCGTCATAGCTTCCATTTACCGGATCCCGATAATAATTGAGGAGGTTTAAGATGTAGTTTGCCTCACTCTCGCTAGTGCTTGGAAAAATGACTTGGAAATTTTTGTCTTCAATCTTTTGCCACTTTAGATCTGGTCTGTCTTGCATTGTGTCGATCTGAGCGTGCGCAAAGGTTAAAAACACCAAAAGGGATAGAAAAATAAGCTTATTCATAATAGTGTGATTAAACCTGATTTTTAATGAATTTGCCAATAAGAGGAAACAATGAGCAATAAGACAATTTTGGTGACAGGGGGAGCGGGATACATCGGATCCCATGTGGTTAAACTTCTTGGAGAAGCAGGGCATAATGTCATTGTATACGACAATTTATCCACTGGTTTCAGAAATGCAGTGACGTTTGGCGAGCTTGTAGTAGGGGACTTAGAAGATTTGAAGGCCCTTGAAAATGTCTTTTCAAACAACAAAATTGACGGCGTAATGCACTTTGCGGGTTCCATTGTTGTTCCTGAAAGTGTTGAAAATCCCCTTAAATACTACACAAACAACACGCTGAACTCCTTAAACCTTGTGAAAATGTGTGTGAAATATAATGTGGAAAACTTTATTTTTTCTTCCACTGCCGCAGTCTATGGAATGCTTGAAACCGGAAGGGCGACCGAAGAAACCAATAAAGAGCCAATTAACCCATACGGACAGTCAAAACTCATGACGGAGCTTATGCTAAAAGATACTTCTACAGCTCATGAGGGCTTTAATTATGTGGCACTTAGATACTTTAATGTCTCAGGTGCTGATCCCGAAGGCAAAATTGGACAGGCCTTTCCTGGTGCTACCCACCTTATAAAAGTGAACTGTGAGGCCGCTGCAGGAAAAAGAGAAAAAACGTATATATTTGGCACCGACTTTAATACACCAGATGGCACAGGTGTCAGGGACTACATTCACGTAATGGACCTAGCTCAAGCTCACTTGGACGCTTTGGACTTCTTATTTAAAAACAAAAAAAGTGAAGTGTTTAATTGCGGCTACGGACACGGCTTTTCTGTAAGAGAAGTGGTAAATGCTGTAAAAGAAGTTACTGGTGTTAATTATGCAGTGGAAGAGGCCCCAAGAAGAGCTGGTGACCCTGCAGAGCTGGTAAGTATTGCTGACAAAATTAAAGAAACTATTGGCTGGAGGCCAAAGTATGACGATTTGGCATTCATAATCAAAACAGCTTATGAGTGGGAAAAGGGAGAAACCCTTTCCAGTTGGATTAAAAAGAAGTAAGTAGATTGCATGACTGATAAAAAGATTCAAAAGCAAGCAGTAGTAGTTCACTCTGGTGGTATGGATTCAAGCATTTGCTTGGCACTGGCCGTTGAAAAGCATGGTGCCGAGAATGTCTTGAGCATGACTTTCACTTATGGGCAAAGACACACAGAGGAAATAAAGCAGGCACAGAAAATCTGCAGTGATTGGGGTGTGGATCAAATTATTGTAAATCTTGATTGTCTTCAACAAATTACAGAATCTTCCTTGATCGGCCATTCTCTAGAAATTCAACACAAAGAGGGAGAGGTTCCCAACACAATGGTCGTTGGAAGGAATGGTCTTATGGCCAGAGTTGCAAGTATCCACGCCGACTTCCTAGGAGCAAACTCTATCTACATGGGTGTGATTGAGCTTGAGGAGGCAAACTCTGGATACAGAGATTGTTCACGCAAATATATGGATATTGTTCAGGCCGCATTAAGATTGGACTTCGCAAACCCCGGGTTTGAGATAAAGACTCCGCTTGTTTTTATGTCTAAAAAGCAAACTTTGGATGCCGCCTATCAGATGGGAAAACTCGAGTACTTACTTGAAAATACAATCAGCTGTTATGAAGGACAAAAAGGCTATGGTTGCGGTGAGTGCCCTGCATGTGAACTTAGAAATGAAGGAATTCAGGATTTCTTAGACCAAAATTCGGATATTCAGTTCTCATATAAAAACAAATATCGTTTATCCAATTGATAATGCTTCAATTTACTTAACTTTTCGCTCAATTTAACTCTCATCCTTGTCGATAAGAAACTGCAAACAAGGATACTAAATGACCAAGTTCTTAAATTTTACGTTGCTGATCGCACTGTTCGCAAACAATATGTCGTGGGCGATGACCCCGCAGGCCGTGAAGAAGGGTGTTACTAATCCTAAGAGTTACCTTGAATCTAAAGGTAAGTTGTCTCCGTGCGAAATAAATTTCGTGAAATTGTTAAATGGCCGCATTCCTGCAGAAACTATGGGCTATGAAAAAACAAGTCTGTGGGATGAAGAGTTTTTAGAGAAAAACTACCTTGATGCTCTGGAGGAATCTGGAGAGTTTGGAACTCCCGAGGCCAGAGTTAAATTTTTAGAAACACTATCTAACTTTGTCTCCAGAGATCCTGTTTATGTAAATAATCTCTCTAAGCTTGCAAATTTAATGAAAGACTCCGAACTTGTCTCAGCCAGAGATCTAAGAAGAATCTTTGTTCAAAAAGAGTTTGAAAACGCAAGGTTCACATATTCAACTGTTAGAAAGATGTTGGTAGGCAGCGTAAACATTGACCCTAAAAAGGCTAAACTAATAGAGAAGCTGATTAAAGAAAGTGAGCTAGGCCCAAGATTGGCAAAAGATTATGAGCAAGTTCTGAGAATTTCAGGTCTAAGTGCTGATGATCTACAGCTTGCTATTGATAGCGGTCTTTACCTTAGAAATAATAAAAAGGCATTTGATACCTTTAGGCTATATGTAGAATACCTTGAAAAGTATGCTGGAAAGAAATCACATACTTTAAAAATGAAATCTGCAATGAAGAACATCAATGGAATTTACGCAAAGTATAGTCCAAAGTGGTATAATGTAGAGTCGTGGTTCAAGCCTCATAAGGCATTTCTAAAGAGTACACCAGCAAATTTAAGCCGAGAAGAAAGTATTAGAAACATCCTGGCAAATTCTGAAATTCCAAGCTTTTTGAAAGCTGAATACAAAAGAGTACTAACTAAATCGAGATTAACTCATGAGCAACTTGAGATTGCTCTTAAACATGGAATGAAACTAAAAAGGGATCAAGAGTCATTTGAGCGTTTTACCGAGTTTTTAGTTTATCTTGATTATTTGCCAAATTACAAAGTTGCCGATGCTCTTAAGAATATAGAACAGATCTATAAGTATCCTTCCAATAAAAGATTCTTTGTACCTAATGAGGCATTGCCTCCACATAAACAATTCATTGTTCAAAGAAGAAAAGTTAAGGACATGGAAGAGCGACGCTATTCGGCGATCACCCGAGACTTTCAAATGCAGGAAAAAGAGAGACTCATGAAGGAGTTTGATGAAATCATTGACCTTCAAAGAAGAGGTCTTCCATACGATCAAGATAAAATAACTCGTATAAAGATGGAAGTGGAACGAACAAAGCTATCACCTGCTCTTGTAGAGAGGGCCAGGACACAAGCACTTGCAGAGGCCAGCATATTCAGAAAACTTCTAAATGGCTGTAATGGTGGCGGAAGTGCTCAGCTAGAGTCTGCCAAAAAGAAGTTTAAGCGATTTAAGTGGGCCTTAAGTTTTACAGGAACTCCATTCTTCTATTTAACCAAGAACTGGGACAAAAAAGACGAGGATCAGTATTTCTGGGAAAAACTTGGTCAAGAAATGGCAATGGGATTCTTATTCACTTATGCTTCCAATTTAATCGTAACGAATACCGACAAAGGATTTTGGGCCAAATATCTTGATGGTTATATCAAGTTTGGAGCAATTGATGTTGTTAGTGCCGGCTCTTATGACATGCTTTTTGGCACAAAAGGCTATGGGAGATATTTCCAACAAATCTATCAAGATGGCCCATTGAGACCTAGTGTGATTGAGGAGGAGCTTGAGCAGCTTAAGAAAAGCCCAACCTTTGATCAGGATGTTAAGGAACTTTTGGGATTTCTAGATGAGAAGAGTAAGCTTGCAAACACTAAAAATCTTCTAGATAGATATTTTAACCTTTCTACTTACTCCAGTTTGGATGATGAGTTCAAGATAACTCAGGAAGATCTTGAAACTGAAGAGGGAAGAGAGGTTATGCTTGAGCTTCTGGCCGAAAGAATGTATCTGGCAAATATGGGCGAGTTGCCTTTATTGCAAACTGGAAACAAGGGTGCAGATCGCTGGGCATTTTACCGTGCTAGAAATGTTCTTTTCGACATCAAGGCCATGGCCTTGAATATTGCAATGTTTGAAATCATGTGTCGTGAGCCACTTGGAAAAGTTGGCTCTTGGGGACTTGTCCTTGGACTGCTTGTCGGAGACTGGGTAGTCACGGGAGACTGGACTTATGGAATGAGAAGAGAAGCAATTAACCAGTAATTTTTACAAAAACTCCTTGTTATCTCCATGTGAGTGATAGAGCTTGCTATACTTTTTCTGATGGAAAAGATTGCAATGTCTATACTCTCACTTTTATACTTCAGCACCAAAATCACCTTGGTCGTTTGGTTTGTAACCAAAACTTTAAGCGTTTTCTCTGTTTAGTCTGTAATTCTTACATGGTTCTAGGCCTCACCCTTTCATTTCCTCCTCGCACTAGATAGCGTTTGCTCAAGAAAAGGGGAGTCATGAAACTTATAATATTATTTTTCGCATTGATTAATTATTCCTATTCCATGGATTTTGATGTCGAGGACGCTGAAATTGTGCAGATTCCGAAATACCTTCTTTTTGAAGAAGGCAGGACTAAAAGCTTTCCAAGTGTTACACCAAGTGCTTATGACCCGATTAATAAAAGATACTACGATAAAGTTATTGTTGGGAAGGCCAATAAAGCAAGCTTTCTACAAGACTATGACTATTACAGATACGTCACTGTTTACAATGTAATAAGTGAGGAGGAACAGGTTGCTTACCTTCCTTACTTTGAAGAATCTTGCCATGACTCCTCATTTTTTATGGCCCAATGGGGTGAGAGCAGAAGCATGAAGGTATCTCTTACCTCTACTGTGTCTGCTGAGGCCTTAGGTATTGGCGGAAGTCTTGCTATGAGTATCGAGGCCGGGGTAACTTTTTCAACATCTAGAAGAGTGCAAGCAACATTGGGGCTTCACGCTAAACATTTTCCATACAAGCTATCTGATCGTTATGTGGGGATTACTTATATTCAGGTGTATACAGAAGATGAGAACCAGTTTGGCTATGTAACAAAACCTGGCGGAATGGATAGATTTAAAGAATACCCATATCCATTTGAACTCAATAATCAAAATGTTGGCTTTGCGGTTAAGAGAGAGATTGTCAAAACATGTGACAACTATGATCCCTCCTCTGACAGAGTTGAAGAGGGCGCTCTCTACATTAGATAAAATCTATTCTAAGAGCGCTTGAAAGTCTTCCATGCTTAGCTTGCCATTGAAAAAGGACTCTTCATCTGATGCCATGAGATCTTTAAAGAGCTCCTTTTTGCTGTTTTGTAGGACAAGTACTTTTTCTTCCACAGAGTCTTTTATAATTGGCCTATAAACAGTAAGTTTATTTTCTTGTCCAATACGATAGGCCCTGTCAATTGCTTGGTTTTCAACGGCCGGATTCCACCAAGGATCCATTAAGAAAATGTAGCTGGCGGCAGTTAGGTTAAGCCCCACACCACCGGCCTTAAGGGATATCAGAAATACCTGGGCATCACCATCTTGAAACCTTTCAACTTCGGCCTGTCTCTTTTTTAGAGTTTGAGAGCCATCGATTCTAGCATGTATGTAGCTTCTTTCTCTGACCTTATTTTGAATAATGTCCAAGTAAGTTGTGAACTGGCTAAACACTAAAACTTTGTGTCCTTCTTCTAGAAGAACCTCTAGGTTTTCCATTAAAAAGTCTACTTTTGAACTTCGAAGGGCCTGTGTTTTTTGCCATAAACATAGTTGCCTAAGCTGTAGAAGGCTTTTTAGAATCTCACTATATTTTCTGCCTTTTTGAGCGACTTCCATTCTCTTTTTGATATTAACCAAAGTGGAGAGATAGTGCTCTCTCTCTTCGTCTGTGAAGTTTAGGTATACATGATTTTCTTCTTTTTCCGGCAACTCTGTTAAGACCTGTTCTTTGGTTCTTCTAAGAATAAAAGGCCTTACAGTTTGCCTGGCGAGAAGACGGCTTTTCTTATTAGAACTTGATCTAAAAAAGCTCATCTCTCCCCATATACCAGGGATACTCAAGTCCATTATGTTGTAAAACTCTGAAAGATCATTTTCAACAGGCGTACCTGTAAGACAAATTCTGAAGTTTGCCTTTAGGGTTCTGGCGGCAGTCGCTCCCTGAGAGCGAATGTTTTTCAAGTGCTGTACTTCGTCCATAATAAGGACATCAAACTTCATATCTGCAAAAGTAGAGTAGGCCTCTTTTTTCATGACGCCATAACTTGTAAGTATTATTTTAGTATCTTCTTTTGGTTTTTCCCTGTCTGTCCCATAGTAACAATGAACATCCATATTGGAGAACTTCGCAATTTCATTTTGCCAGTTGATTAAGATTGAAACGGGGCAAACTACAAGAATTTTATCAACTTGATCGACTATGCTTTGAAGAAACATGATTGTTTGAAGAGTCTTACCTAGGCCCATGTCATCGGCAAGGCAGGCCCCAAATTTGTTTTCATAAAGAAAGCGCATCCAATTGTAGCCTGTGGCCTGGTAAGGTCGTGCTATGTCTTTCAGGTTCTCAGGAAGGGGATAATCAGGCATCTCGTCCATATTTAAAAGACGCTCGCAAATTTGTTCTTCTTCCTGAGTCAGTGCTCCTTCTATTCCGTGTTTTTTAAGCTCAAAAAGCTCGAATATTCTAGATCTATTTAAAGTAAGGGAGAATTTATTCATCCCCTGATCGCTACTCGCTTGATCGCCTGCGGCCTCATGCTTGGTGTATTTTTTCATGAACTTTAAAAGTTCTTTCTCTTTTTTGTCTAAGAGAACAAGTCCTTGTTCGGTTACCAAGAAGTCGTCATTGAACTGCGCGTTTTTTATGACCTCTAGATCTTGATTATTTAAAACCAGGTTTACTTCAAACCAATCCAAGTTTGATTGTTTCCTTTCAAACTTAATATTGGAGGTCCAAGTCTTTATTTCATTTTGATTATAGAAAATTGAAACTCCGTAGGGACTTAGGTCTTTATGAAACTTTGATATTCCCCCTAAGAGTTGATTCTTAGGCATTTGAAACTGAACTTTTTTTGCTTCGCCTAGGAAGCTTGAAAATCTAACAGAGTTTGAGCTAAAGGATTCAAAGAAGCTTGTAAATATGGCCATAAACTTCTTTGTGCTAAGTCTATAGAGACTATCTGCAGAATCATTTGCAAAAAGAATATCTCCCTCAGAACTTGCAAACTCCATGTCATCGAGAACTTTCTGTCTCTTAGAGCATGAGTAAAGGGACTTCTTATAGTTTTGATTCTCAAACTTAATAGAGAGCATTAACTCGTCAATAAACTCATAGGTGTCGTTTTTTGATCTGAAGCCGTCTAAGTGACCATTCTCACTTGTCATGAGTTTAAATATTGGTGGAGGTGTGACAAGTCTGTCTTTTTTATCAAAGAACTCAATCTCAAAGTCTAGAAAGGACCTTCTTTGAGACTTATGAATTAAACATCTAAAATTGATATCTTGGAACTCAATTTCATTCCATGGACGATTCCTTATTAAAATTTGTAGAGCTTCATCCTCCAAGAATGGACTTAGAATCTTTAGATAGTCATTTAAGGGTCTTAGGAGTCCTTCACGTTGGATGTTCTTAATTAAATCTTTTGCGTTAGGCCAAGTGTTAAAGGCTTCCCCTGATTCCCAGTCAAAGAGATACAAGGATTCAAAAACGCTTATCTTCTTTTTTACGTTGCCTTCTGAATCCTCGATTGAGAAAACTGGACAGAATTTTCCTTCAATATTAGGGAAATTTGCGTATTCATCAAGTCCGCCAGCTGGAACTAGATCTAGCCTAAGCTTGCCTTTGAGAGTCTTTGCCAGTGGGAAGTGAACAACTTTTCTATTGGTTAATAAATATTGAAGAGAGGAGTAAGTTGAATTGGGTCTTGCACCTTCCAACTTATTTGCATTTGGTATGATCCTTCCATAGTGTGGGGCATGAACGCCTTGACCGGATGCTGAGAGTTCCGGCCTAAGAGGTCCGCTGTCGGACTCACCAAGCTCTTTTTTTAGTGCCTCATTTAAGTGAAACTTATAAAAGAGTGCGGCCGTGTGTGAGCAATGTCCTTCTTCACTCCACTGTGCACAATCACAGGTTGATGAGACCGAACCTGCTTCTTTTTTATAGCTTACTTTACTTCGTCTTTGTTCACCGTCATTAACGATGCCGCTAATAATAAAGTAGCGATCAATATTACCCTTTTGAAATGAAATGTTTATACGGGCCGTTTCAAGGACTCTCTTTGCCTGCATAACTGTTTGAGCTGAAAAAAATGGACCGCCGGCCTCTATGATATTTTGTGGAATTAACTGATTGTAATTCATTTTCTGAGTAAACCTTTATTATTGTTCAAAGGGGCATTATACATTAAAAGCTTGGCCGCTTCCACCACAGATTGGGTTAATATTTTGTCTGATTGGAAGGCCCGCCTTTAAAAGCTTAACCCACCAAAAAGGGTGATGTATCGATCAGCATGGTTTTTGAATTGAATGTATTTCATGTCTGCTCCTGTGAGTACATCTTGACCAAAAATTTTAAATCTAAAATGCTGCTTTAAAAATACACCGTATTCGATTAGATCTTGATTAATTAAGTCAAGTGGTGGCAAAAGACCAACCTCACTTCTTGAGGTGAAAGATTCAAATTCGACTCTTTTGGCCAATCCTGCGTAGGGAACGATTGAGCTCACAAATTTGAATACATCTTTTTCGATATTTTGAATGTACCAAGGCTCTGAAAAACCTGCCGTGTAGTTTAGGCCCTCAAGCCATTTATCTTCATAGCTGAGGTTTTTTTCAAAAAGATAGTTATTGTCCACATCTCTGTTTTTAACTTCAGGGAAGTACTCAAGCTGGGCATAGAAGTTAATGTATGCGTTATTGCTCAGTCGCATTTCTAGATCAAGTGCTCCTCCATAAGTACTTAAGATATCCACAGTTACATTTGAAACATCACTTTCTGAGTACCTCACACTTTGAGCACCCAGGACACTGACTTTAGTTTCTACTATTTTGCTTTCTTTCTTTTTTGGTTTCTCTCTCTTTTCTCCACCGGCCAGCTTTAAAAGAGCAAGTCTTTGTGGTGTCGAGTTTATATAAACTTTCGGTTTAACCCGTCCATTTAACTCTTTAGCATAATTGAACCCTTGTGCTCTTTTGAGCTCTGGAATCATATAGATACTTTTAATGCTGTTGTCTTTCTCCACTTCATCTTCCATATGGTTGATGTCATAAACCTCTTGCATAATTCCATCAGGCTCCCAGAGAGGAGTTAAATAAATAGAGTAGATCATTGAGCTTAATAGCTGATCTTCCTCTAAAAAAATGAAGTTTTCGTATGGATCTTTTTGTTCTGACTGGCAGTTAAGGTTGCCTTTGTTTTGGAGGGTTTTTAATTTTTCGTCCCCACTTTTAATGAAGTACTTGTAAGTGACAAGTTTGTCCTTTGTAACAAGAAAGTTGCAAAACTTGCTGGAAGTGTGTGGGGAAGGTATCCAAATCTTTTCGCCTGGGGTGTACTGATCAAGACCTTTGATAGAGGTGTTGTTTAGCTTTGCAATTCTGTTTAAAAGTCCATCCTGTCCCCATATTGGTGCCAAGTAGATTGAATATACCTGTGAGCTTAAAGAGTTTCTTCGCTCTTTTAAAAGGTAGAATTCTTTTTCATTGGTTTGCGCGATCGCCGAAAAAGAAAAAAGAAAAGTTAATAATCTTGCTATCCTTAACAATGTATCGTCTATCCTTGACTCAAATTGCTCATTACATTTGTCATTATATTTTACCCTGAATTCTAATCTAGTACAGTGTTAATTACTCAAGTGTTTGATATCATTAGTCTTGTAAGGAAATCTTAATCAATGATTGCCACTCTATGCCCAAATGGGCCCTCTAGGCGGCTTTATTAAAGAATCTTTAAAGACTGGCAAAATTAATTGTCACTTATCAAATGTTAAGTGAGTAGGAATAATTTTCCGCCAGTGAAGAGGTCTTAATTTATTAAGATCTAAGTGTTTGAATTTAAATAGTTTTTTAATAAGTGTTAAAAGATTCCTTATAAAGTCCATATATTAAAGCATTTTGCATCCGATAATTAAGTTGAGGATTTAATTATTAGGGAAGCTACATGATTAAAATTATTCACATTTACTTTCTAATGCTTTTCTTTGCGGCATGCGGAGGAGGCGGTGGCGCAGGGGATGGAGCTACTGGTCTTGGCGTCGAGACGCAAGAGTATAGAGACAGCCTTGGCTGTTATGTGGAAATTAATCAGGGTTCAACTGATATTAACTCGGTCTTAACAAGCGAGTGTGTAAACTTCTTTGGTGTGGCGGCCCGTGCTGATGGAAAAACTTGGTCTCTGTCTTCTGACAATAATTGTGCATTTATATCTATTGATGGAAGCAAGGTAGTCTCAGGAAGTCCCAATGATGATCAGGTTGGTACTTGTGAAATGGTATTTGATAAAACTCCTGGCACTGAACAAGTTTCAGCTGAAATAACTATTATAAACGTAACTCCAACTTTATCTGTAAGTGATGTATCCATAACTGAAGATGATCCAATGGCCGTGATCATAAACGATGCTCAAGTACAATCCAATGAAGAAGCTTTTGGAGTTTACTCCTTAGATAATGCTTCAACCACTGGAACAAAGTGTTCAGACAATGGCACTCTTTCTATTGATTCCACAACCGGAGCTGTTAGTTATCAGCCTACAGTAAACTACAGTGGTGTCTGTAATGTAAGAATTGTTTTCGATGACGAAAACGATGAGAATAATACTGTTTATGACGAAGTCGCAGTGACTGTCGTTTCAACAAACGATACGCCATCTATAACGGGAGATTGCTCCAGTGCAACAGTCGCACAAAATTCAGCATACGCTTGCTCTGATTTGGGAATAAGTGACTCCGATGGTGAGGACACCCATACATGGTCTCTTGCTTCTTCAAATGATTGTGCATGGGCCGTTGTGAACTCTTCTACTGGAGTCGTCTCTGGAACACCCAATGACGATCAAGTTGGAACGTGCACATTGGGAATTAAAGTAAACGACGGCCAAGTTGATTCTGGCGACTATACAAAGTCAATTACGATAACAAATGTTACACCGATCATCAGCCCGATAACAACTATCCAGTCTATTACAGAGGATGACCCCGCAACAGTTGTTATTCTTGGTGGAGATGTAATCTCAGATGAAGAAGGTTATGGTGTTTACTCTCTAGATAATACAAATGTTACTGGAACTAAATGTAGTGATAATGGAACTGTTTCTATTGACTCAAGCACTGGTGCTGTAACATATACGCCAGCAGCTGATTTTGATGCTACCTGTAATGTAAGAGTGGTGTTTGACGATCAAAACCCATCTGGAAACACTGAGTTTGAAGAAGCAACTATTTCTGTTACAGGAGTAAACGACGCTCCAAACATTTCAACATCATGTTCAACTTCAATTAATGAGCTTGCAGCATATTCGTGTACAGGTGGAGCTACAGATCCTGAGGGTGATACTTTCACTTGGTCATTTGGAACAGGCCATGACTGTACGTGGATGTCTATCAACTCTTCCACTGGGAATGTCACCGGCACCCCAGCAAGATCAGATGTCGGAACTTGTACTCTAGTAGTTAGAGCGGATGACTCGATGGATTTTAACGAGGAAAGTTTCAGTATCACCGTTAATAATGTTCAACCGGCCTTCACTATCTCCAACACGACCTTGAATGAGGATGTGGGAGCAACTGTAGTTGCAAATGATGCTGCTGTTGAATCTCAAGATGAAGGTTTTGGAACCTATTCAATAATTTCTGCCACAGGCACTGACTGCCAAGACCACGGCACAGTCTCTATAAATGCGACTACTGGAGAAGTAACATTTGCTCCAGATACGAATTACGATCAGAATTGTAATATCAATGTTCAATTTGACGATGGTCAGGCCTCAGACAACTTAGGTACTGATCAGTTTACTGTTACTATGAACCCGAGCCCTGACAATGCAACAGTTAGTCTACCTGCTGGATGTGACAGTGATATCAACGAAGATGTAACTTATACCTGCACACCAACCTTAAATGATCCTGACACTGGAGATACTCATACATGGTCAATTGACGCCAACACATGCGCATTTATTCCTTCAGTCGCAGCTTCTACCGGAGTCATGACGGGAACGCCTCATGACGACCAAGTTGGATCGTGCTCTTTTACAATTAAGGCCACTGGTGATCAAGATGGTTTAGTGACATCCACTTTGACTGCAACATTTAATATTAATAACGTTCAGCCTGTAATTAGCGGTAACGCGACTGAGCAAATTTACATGCACCATTCTACTGCTGCACCCGCTTATGCAAGTGTGGTTCAAAATACAGCAAGCACATTTGACCTCGGAAGCACTGATGAAACCCATGGTTTGTATGCATCAGCAACACCATCTTCCGGAACGGCCTGTTCAACAGTCGCTGATACTTATTCTGTGGATGTTAATACAGGTGTTGTAACCTTTCTTCCAAACGATAAGTATGTTGGGTCTTGTACTATTGCAGTAGATTTTGATGACCAAAACACAGTTAATAATACTGCAGCAACTTTTGAATTTACTGTGGATGTTGTGGACGAAGTTCCACCTGTAGTTTCATATATTGACTCACCGACTGCGGATGGAACCTATTACTTAGGCCAGACTGTGGATATCACCGTTAAATTTGATGAGGCCCTAACTCTTAATACCACTGGTGGAACTCCAAGGCTCTTCCTGGAGACAGGTGCAATTGATAGACAAGTGAACTTCACTGGTCAGGGAACTGGTGGTTTAGAAGATGAATTGTACTTCCAATACACGGTTCAAAAAGACGATATGACTCCTGATTTGTCTATTCACTCAACGGTAAGTTATTTGGATTTGGCAGGTGCTATTGTTGAAGATAATTATGGAAACTCTACTGTAAATTATGCTGTTCCAAAGCCAGCAGATGCAACAGGTAACTCTCTTCAAGAAAGAAAGGCCTTAAATATTGATGGCTCTATAGCAGAGGCCGAGCCAACTGGACTTCCAGACCTTGTTTCCCCACTTGTTGAATTGGATATTACCGTTGGTGGTAGTGGAGTAACTGAATACCAGTATAAGGTAGTTGACGCTCAAACTGGCACAGTTTGCTCGGATGGCACTGGGTACTCAGCAAACGTAAACGCTGCAACGAATATTACAGATTCAATTGTCTCATACCCACTTGGTTCCCAGATTAGACTTTGTGTTGTTGGTGTCACCTCTTCAGGCGTAGTGGCTCCATACGAAGACGCATTTGAATACGTTTGGGTAAAAGACGCTAAGTCTGTTCAAAAAATGGATTTTTCTAATGTTGCCGGACTACCTAACTGGCAAGATTCGGAAGTGGATCCTGACAACCCGAACATCATTTATGCAAGAAACCTTGTTGGTGTGATCTTTAAATCTGAAGACTATGGAGCTACATGGGACAAGCAATGTAAGGCACCTCAGATTTATGCAACTTCCATGGAAGTTTCTCCAGGCCCGGACAGGACACCGTATATCTTTCAAGAAAATACAATTTATAAGATTGTAGATAATGATGGTGGTCCTTGTGAAGACTTGCTAAATGGCACAGGACTAGAAGTTTACACTAGGTATAAATATAAGAACGTTAGATTTGCCATAAATGGTGACATGTATCTTCTTAATAGAAACTCGTCTGGCAATATGGAAATTCACAGAAGTTTCGACCAAGGTGCAAACTGGAGTCTTTACACTACTGTGACTCCAAATGTTCACCAAAATGATTTCTTATCATTCTCTTTGAACCCATATAATGTGAATGAGTTCTTTATAGGCTCGTATCGGGACACTGCTCTAAATTATAACAGGATTTATATCACTACCGATGGAGGAGCCACCTACGCTAACAGGGCCCCTTTCCACAATCTAGTGTTTCAACGTTTTGATTGGCACCCAACTATTCCTGGAATGGTCTATTTAACTCAATTGCCAATCTCCCAAAAGTCTAGTGACAGCGGAGCGACTTGGGAAAATGGTGGGGAAGACGACACTCCTGACCTTGAGGATGAAAATAGGCTTGTTCGTTGGGATATAGACAAAGTTACAGGCCATGCTTACAGAATTTGGGAGTCTGGATCAGACACTCTTCTTCAGAAGGCCACCGACATAACTTCGGCCGGAACAGTAACATGGAGTACTATTAAAACATTTACAGGTTTGACTGGGTCTGTGGATAACGGAAGAAGTGTTTCAGTTTCTGGTAACAGCACAACTCCAAGCCAGCCTACCATTGCTGTAAATATCGAAAACAGATTTTGGATTTCAACTGATGGGGGCACAACATTTACTCAAAAATACGCGATAGAAGAGCTAGAACTAACAACAATCGCAGGTGCTGGTGATCATGCAATCTTTGGCGCCACTTTAGACTGGGCGGTTGTGAAAACTGTCGATAACGGGGAAACCTGGACCTACCAGGCGTACGATTACAACCATTGCCTTGGGAAACCTCCACGTCTGGCGGTCAATCAACTTGATACTGATAACATCTTGATGTGGACTGAAAACTACGGCGACATTGATTGTGATAATTTTAATTACTCAATAGATGGATTTGATTCCTATGTCGAAAGAAATGACTTCTCAATGGTCGCTCCTAAGCTTGCAGTTTCAATGTCTGTTCACAACCCTAAGCAGTACTATCTGTCAGGGCAGCCTGAAAATGCCACATTTAAAATTCACAAAACTGATAATTCAGCTTTTGAGTCTACAGTTTCCTATGTTTTTAGCAATTTTAACGACCCAATGCCGGACAGTTATATACACCCACACAATGATGAAATTATTTGGATTGCAGATAATACTTTATCCGGAGCATTATATGAATTTGGAAACTCCGAGCGTATAGATATAACATCTAGAACAGGGCTAAGTTCCATCGCTGCCATTGATGTTTACACCGGGGATAAGGGGCAATACTACTTAAGAGTGATGGACAGAACTGGATTAATGAAAGTTTCTGCAGATAATGGAGCCACGTTTGTTACCGAAGGGACAACTACGGCACCTCTTACATCTTGTAATAAGAGATTTCTTTATCATCACCCTAATGACCGAAACCTAGTTGTTACGGCGTGTCTGAAAGAGAACACTTTTGCCCTTTCCAAGGACAAAGGCAATACTTGGGATGAGACGGACTTAGTTTCTGACTACAGCCTAAATTGTAATATTACCGGTCTGGCTATTAGTTCATCTAAAGTCTTCCTAGGCTGTTCCGCTGGACAGACCATGGCACTGAACTACTCATTTGTAGGCCTAAAGAACGATATTGCAGACTCAATACTAACAGTTGCTGAAGCAGGTAATGCAAATGATTTGGTAGAGCACTTTTTCCCAGGCCAATATTCTACAATTGAATACAAAGTAATACCTGCTGGGGATACTTGTGATGGCACTGTAACAGGCTTTTCTATAACAGTTCCTAAGTCTAATGATCCTGCGTTTGTCTCCAGAGGCGAGTACAAGGTATGTGTGCAGCAGACTGATGCCGCTGGCACAACTTATAGTGTGTCATCTACTATCTTTTATGACGCCACAACTCCGACTTTTGCCAGTATTGACCTTGTCAATGATGTCGCGGATGGAGAACTAACTTATACTGAGCTTTTCTACAACAACTATCTAGTCGGAAATTTGAACTCTTCAAACCACGACTATGTGATGTACGCGGTGGTTGAAAGCACTGAAACATGTGATGTGTCCCAAGATTATAAATACGAAATACCGAGATCAAACAATCCGATGTTTAAAAGTGCCACAAACTATAAAGTGTGTGTGGAACTCAGAACTAGAGGTGGATTAACAGCTTACGGGTCCAGTTCCAATATCTCCTATGTTCCGACCCAGGTTTTTGCAAATCTAAGTGGTTTGCCAGAAGCGTACGTTTCCACAGACACCAGCCTGAATGTAACTGTAAATGGAACAGGTGTTACACAATATAAGTATAAGGTAGATAACACTAATAGCTGTGAGAGCGAAAGTGGGTATAGTGCCGCGATACCTGTTGGAACCAATATCACCGATAGTCTTTCCGGCTTTTCAAACGGCGATAACTTGTACTTGTGTGTACTTGGTGGCGATAGCTCTGGTTACTTCCAAGCTCCAAATAGAGCAACATTTCATAAATGGGTATATTCAACCAATTATAGAATTGACCCCATTGATTTTAGTTCCATTGCAAATATACCTAAATGGAGACAGGTCAAGGTGCATCCAAACAACGAGAACCTTGTTTACGCATTTAATACAATGGGTGAGGTTTATAAATCTGAAAACCAAGGGGCTACTTGGAAGCTGCAATGTATGATCAGAGAGCATCGTTGGGAATTGCACATGAAGGTATCTCCCGCTGACGATGGAACTGCCTATATTACTTATAATAATGGTGCTGGTTTTGGAAGAGTCCAAAACCTATATCGAGTTGACTCCAAGGGTGGGCTTGGTTGTACCGATCTTCTTGCCGGGTTTAGGGGAGAAACGGGATCCACTTTTCTTCACTCTGGTATTACGGTTGCTCCTAATGGAGACCTCTGGATGGTGGAAGATCAGTACAACTCAATGGTCATCAGAAAGTCTAGTGACTATGGTAGAACATGGTTGTTCGTCTCCCAGATGCAGAACTCAGGTCGAAGCGGGCAATTGTACTTCAACCCTCATGATCCTAACATGGTGCTTTTAAATTCAAGAACGGTTAACGCTGGAACGGGTGGAGCTGGTGGTAGAGGTTTATTCAGATCTCTTGATGGCGGTAAGACATGGACATTAATGAGCTCTCTTAGTGCATTCTTTAATCCACAGCAGATATTTTTTGATCCCGTAATATCCGGACGAGTTTATGCAAATAATCAATACCTTTCAACAGACAATGGTTCGTCTTGGAGTGTTGATGCTGGCCTTAACGATGCTAATCGTTGGTGGTTGGATTCTTCTGGTAAAGGCTACCGTCTAAGTGAGAGTGGATCAGATACAGTTCTTTTAAGAGCGAATGGGATGAGTGATCCAATTACTTTCTCAACGTTATACACCTTTTCTGGCCTGCAAAGCGATAGCCAAAGATGGGATGTCTCTGGAACAGGCGATACTATCGCTGTGGTGGTAGGCGACAGACTTCATATCTCTACAGACTCTGGTGTATCGTTCAATGAGATTATGTGGCCAGGCAAACATTTGCATCTTACTGGCTTGAGTTCCTCCGATGGTCAAAAGCTATATGGAGCCGCTAGGTCTTGGGTGATTGTTGGCTCAAATGATAGTGGCAATACTTGGGATTTTAAGCACAGCCAATTTAGTGAAAGATGCGATAAAGATGCGCGAGTATATGCACACCACTTAGATCCTGACGCAGCTTGGGTGTTTTCTAAGCATTGCGAAGTTAAGGCCGTAACTACGCTTGATGGATTTAATACCGTTAACTCCTTTAGCACTAATGAGACCTACAGATTCAGTAATGGATTGCATGTTGCTAGCGCGAATTTTTTAAACAGTTACACATGGTATAAGCACGACGGTGTTCGCAAGTTCTATAGAACTTCAGATGGATTTTCTTCTACCACTCAGGGGTACCCGCTTCCAAACTTTGATGCGACTCATGGATTTATGGGTTTTTCTCATATTTCCAATCCGGACAGATATTTTTTCCGCGATGGTGAGGGGGATCTTCACGTGGCCAGGATTGATGATAACAAAGCGGAAGATGCTCAAATTTTAAACAGACTCACCTTTAGCGACAACGTTAGTGGTATGGCGATAAAGACCGACAAAGATAGAATCAGTCTATCACACATTTTCATTTCCTATGGAGGGCTAATTAATGAGACCAAGGATGATGGTAAAACGTTCTCTTTGGTAGGTCCTTCTAGCACTAGTGGAATTTCCTCTTGCAACAACAGGATCTTATACAGTTATCCGAATAATAATAACTTAATGGTTGCCGCTTGTTATGGTGAACAAAAACTCTCTTGGACCACTGATGGGGCAAATTCTTGGACTGAGATTGACCTCGACGCCAGCTTTGGTATGAGTTGTGGTCTTACGGGTGTTACAATGAATGCTTCTCAAATCTTCTTTGCATGTAATGGCGAAAGAGGTATGAGCTTCTACTACACTCCTGCGGTTCTAATTAACGCTGCGGCAGACAATATCATTCCAGGTTCAGAGCAGACTGGAGATCCTTTGGTTAAAGTAGACTATCCAAGCTACTACTCTGGTATAGAGTACAGCTTGGTTAACGCAGGAGCAGTTTGTAATGCAACTACTCCTGG
>Ga0208203_1000423_pt1 | contig 19242 bp, 20 predicted proteins | sample DeeseametaMP2914_FD_184167 | JGI IMG/M metagenome (GOLD analysis project Ga0208203, IMG submission 184167) | Marine microbial communities from the Deep Atlantic Ocean - MP2914 (SPAdes) | ecosystem: Environmental > Aquatic > Marine > Oceanic | place: West of Santa Cruz de la Palma, Atlantic Ocean...
CAAGCCGTATCCGCCTTGAAAATGGTCAAGTCTTCAAGGCGACTTGCCACCTCTAAACTGACCCCGCTAATTGGTGCTGAAAATAAAAAGAGCTATTCGTTGAATAATTAAACTAATGACTTATAGGCAAAACTTTTAAAAGGAGCTAAAGGGTTACCTCTCTAGAGATAAATATCCATTTAATTTCTTAAGTTGTCGTTTTTATTTAAAACTATGAGGCAAAGAAGATCGAGCACCATTTAAGTAGGTCAGTTTATGTCGTCTCTAATTAGATTTTTCTTCAATCCCCATAACGGCGAGTAACGCCTTTGTGGGGTTTTTGAAGTTATTGTAGTCAAAACGCTCATCAAGCAGACCTTTCACAAAGTCTTCGCGACTATCATAGGCAAAGTCACTTTCAACCAACGCATCCGTAAAGGTGCGCGATACAATAAGAATTGCACTCAGCTGATCAATACTAAGACCTTTTAGCCCCGCCGGAAAACCAGAACCATCGGGGAGCTCTTGGTGTTGCTCTACTGCGCGAAAAACTTCTCTACTTAGAGTATTGCTATGGTGAAGTCTAAGAAGCTTAGCGGTTTCAGTGGGATGATTAAGAAAGTGAGGTGGCCAAAGCTCTCGATTCCCATCAGCAGCGATCACTTGCATAAGGTCTTTCTCTGTCACCAAAATATCAGCGAGCAAAGTCGCTTGCGTAATCTTTTCTTGTATATGAGGCGGCCAATTTAAGGCGTTTGCCAGAGCAATTCCAACATAAGTGGAAAAGACATTAATTATGAATTGATCCTGATTTTCTTTAATAAAGGAGCGAAAAAGCGGCGTCACTTTTTGGCTACCCTTAATCCAATTAATAAATTTATTAACCTGTTCCTCACCTGCATTACAGATAGGCTCTTCAATTCCAATATAGATAATTGCCTTTCTCACAAGAAAGAGAATCTGCTCAAGAGATAAATTCTTAGAAACTTCTTCGTCTTTAACGAAGAAACCAATCAGACCACGCTTAATTTCACGTAAGAAGAGATTGTAGTCCTCAGCTGCAAAGAGAATACTTTCTAATCCCTTTTCTTTATAACCTTCAAGCTTCTCTTTGATATTGTCTTCACCGAAATCAATCCTGACTCTTTTAGTCTCGTTTAAGGGGACATAGAAGCCCGAACGTATTTTGGGTGCGTACTTGATGGCAACATCAATGGGAAGGTGGGTGTAAACCTCACCATCAATCTCGATTTGGCGAATAGAAACAGCTTCAGACATATTAACTATCTTAAGTGAAAAATAATTATTCACCTAGAACTTTATTGAAAAGGACTTTAAGGCCTCCTTATTTCCAGTTAAAATAAAATAATGAATGACGACCTTCCCGAACTTAAGAGCAGAGATACGGCCATGGCCTTTACTTTTCTTTGCCTCCTTCTCTATCTTTTTCAAAATAAGATAGGTTTTCTCTATGCGGGATTAATCATTCTTGTTCTCGGCATGACCTCACCAAAACTTTTTAATCCACTAAGCTCGTTTTGGTACGGTCTCGGAAAAGTTCTTGGCGAGATCAGCAGCAGAATTATTCTCTTTTTCACCTACCTTATTTTTGTCTCGCCCGTTGCCATCCTAAAAAAGACCCAATGGAAGAGAAAATTTAATCACTACGACTTAAAGCTCAATCCTCTAACGGACACTGAGCAGAGGTCACCCTATACAAAGAGTGATATCGAAAACCCTTATTAGGAAAATTATGGATTTTATAAAAGACTGCTGGGGCTTTCTCAAAACCCGAAAAAAATACTGGCTCCTTCCCCTTCTTCTCTTTCTCTTTATCATGGGGGGGCTCCTCTTCTTTACAAGTTCAACGGCAGTCGCTCCTTTTATTTACACGACCTTTTAATTTGAGGACATCTTGAGAACCTACACGCTTGGCATTTCTTGTTACTATCACGACAGTGCAGCTGCTCTCAGTGAGAACGGCAAAATTATTGGCGCCCTTCAAGAAGAGAGGCTCTCACGAAAGAAGAATGATGACAGCTTTCCCAAGCTCTCTATTGAAAAGCTTCTCTCCTTTCATCAAATCGCCCCTGAGCAGATTGATACCATTGTCTACTACGAAAAGCCCTTTCTCACCTTTGAGCGTCTTATCGAAACTTATCATGCCCTCTGGCCTAGAGGAGTTAAAAGTTTTCTCAAGGTCATGCCGCTTTGGATTAAAGATAAGATTTTCTTAAAATCAAAAATTTTTAAAGAATTAAAAGAATTAGGGATTGAGTCAAAGAACCTTCTCTTTCCCGAACATCACCATTCCCATATGGCGAGCGCCTTTTACCCCTCTCCTTTCACGGAAGCGGCGATCTTAACTCTGGACGGTGTTGGCGAGTGGAAGAGTACCGCCCTTGCCTTTGGTCAAGGAAGTGACATCAGCTTACTCGCTCACCAAGATTTTCCCCACTCCTTGGGTCTCTTCTACAGTGGATTCACAAGCTTCTGTGGATTTAAAGTCAACAATGGTGAGTACAAGCTCATGGGTTTAGCGCCGTATGCAAAAGTAAATAATGAAAGAGTCGAGCACTACAAAAAGCTCATAAAAGAAGAAATGATTGCCCTTCATGATAATGGTGGCTTTGCGCTCAACTTAAAATACTTTCAAGTCGAATCCGCTTATGACCTCATCAATCAAGAGGCCTGGGAAAGTTTCTTAAACCTGTCTCGCCTTCCTCTAGGTAACGTTCTTACTGAGGACCATGCCGCATTAAGCCTTGCCTGCCAAAAGATTACTGAGGAGATTATCCTCAAACTTGCTCAAACCCTTAAAGAACGAACAAAATGCGGTAACCTCTGCCTCTCAGGCGGTGTTGCCCTCAACTGTGTGGCCAATGGACTTCTCGCTCAAAGCGGTCTCTTTAAAAATATTTGGATTCAACCCGCGGCCGGTGATGCCGGAAGTGCTCTCGGTGCTGCTCTTCTTGGTGACTACCTTCATAAGAAATCTACCCGTACACCGGAACCCTTTAGTAATAGAGGTTCTCTCCTAGGTCCTTCCTATCACCATGAAGAGATGGCGCGCTTTCTTAAGCAAGCGAATCTAGAAGAGAAAAACTGTAAGATAGAAATCCTTCCCCATGAAGAAGAGCTACTCATCAGCGCCAGTAATGATCTTCATGACAATAAAGTTATTGGCTGGTTCCAAGGACCTCTTGAATTTGGCCCAAGGGCCTTGGGCTCTCGCTCAATCTTGGCCAATCCCAAAGAACTTGAAAATCAAAGAAGAGTAAACCTTAAGATCAAAAAGAGAGAAGGTTTTCGCCCCTTTGCCCCGGCAATCCTTGACCAGGATTTTGAAAATCTCTTTGGTGAAGTCATTGCAAGTCCTTATATGCAATTTGTTCACCCCCTCAAAGCGGGACATAGAGAAGGACCCCTTCAAAATTGTGACTACACCGATCTTCCCGACTTTATTAAAGATCAATTAGGCCACTCTCAAAGTCTCTTTGGAGCGATTACCCACGTTGACGGTTCTTGTCGCGTTCAAAGGGTCATAAAAGAAGAGCAGGAGCTTTTTTGGAAGCTTTTAGAAGCTTATAAGAAAAAAAGTGGTATTGGCATTCTTCTCAACACAAGTTTTAATATCCGAGGAGAGCCCATAGTAGAATCCCCAAGGGATGCCGTGAAGTGCTTTCTAGAGACAGATCTCGACATCCTCTACTTGGGAAGAATTAGGATTTCAAAGAATTAGAAACAACGACCTTGGTGGAGGTAGACCTTACGGCTATCTCTATCTGTTCCACGGTAGTTTCCAACAATAGCAGAGCTTCTTGGCTTAACCATCTCTAGCTTTAAGAAGCGCTCTGTTGTTTCGTAGCGGTATTCAACATGTTGCCAGCCATTTCGAGTGACACTTACACGCTCACAATGACGACGACAATTTCCTCTATCATCACAGCGGTTTGTACAACGAGTTTCGTAGTCTGTGTAAGTACATGTCTCACGTCCTCGTTGAGTTGCACCGTAGGAAACGTCTGAATCAATAAAACCTTGGATATCGTAGCGCTGACCCGTTACTGAAGCCGGAAGATCAATTCTTCCATTTCCACGAGGGAAGCTGTCACGACTGGGAAGCTTGATTTTAACATCAATATCTTTTCCATTGCCCTTAAAAGAGAGCTTTACTTTCTCTGAAGAAGAAAAGGTAACAAGAGTTTTATAAGTTCCGGCCGGTACTTTTTTTACTTTTTCATTACCAAAGATTGTCGTGTGCACGAGGCTTAATTTTTCATGGGCCGTGAAGTTACCATTAAGGTCAATACAGCCAGTTAATAGCATTAGAGAAGCGAGGCAAATAAACAGAGATCTCATAAACATCCTTTAAAAGTGTTGAGTGTTTTTCACAGGTATAGCGATTTTATTGGGGGCTTGCAAAGGGGCTAGTAAAAATCCCAAGGTATGCAGCCGTTTTGAAAGGAAATGAAAGAAATTTCAGGGATTTGTGGTCAAAAGGAAACCGGCCTTACTCAAAAATCTTCTTGAAGGCCTTAAAGCTGATCGATTCAAAGCGCAAGACACTACATAGGAGCTTCTCTGCAAACTTAATCATTCCGCCTAGCTTCTCAAGCCTCTTCTTATCAACCCCCACCATCTCTAATTGCTCTTCATTGAAGTTTTCAACGGCCCTGAATTGACTGTGAATAGAGCAAAGAATATTTTGCTCTCGCTTTCGAAGGACTCCTGTAATTACAGTGAGAATATTGCGATTGGGTATATATTGCTTTTTCTTTTTAGAGTCATCGAGGACCTCAATGACTTGATAATCAAGGAGCTCAGCTAAGCTCTGACTCATACACGCCTTTGATACCTCAGTTCTTTCGATAAGTTCTGTCGCATCGAGAGGTTGAGTGCTTAAAAAGAGGTGGCACCAGATTTTCCCGTGAATTTTCTTAAATCCCCAGTACCTGATGAACTCTCCAACGCTCTCGCAGAGGGCGTCGACGTCTCTCACTAATTGTTCTTTGTAATCCATATCTCTCTTTATTATCTTACATCGCCCCTCTCCCAAAGAGCGATTTCAGTACTTCGCTTAAGAAGCGAAGTACTGATCCATAGAATCAAAATTAGATAATACTTCGACCTTATCTGAGTGGGCAAACTCAAGACGTTGCATCTCGTTGAGACGGTGAAGAAGAACGGCAAATTCAACTTCCTGAAGTTTTTCTTGAGGCATCTCTTTCATAAGATCAAAAAGTCTTGGGTGGGCCCTGAAGCTGACATAGCGATCGGTCAAAACGACCTTCTTACTATCTGAGCTCGCGATAAATTCATTAATCTTGTCTTTATCAACAAGGGGTCCAATAAAGAGGGCCTCTTTTCCACTGACGTAGCTTTTCAAGCATACGATAAGAGAATCAATCTCCCCTTTAACAGTACCTGAACTTCCAACGAGAACAGGAGACTCCCCTTCGTGCTCTTCAGCTTTGAAGGCTTCTTTCATCTCCTGGAGAAGTCCCTTGAGTTGAGTTGCCATAGTGGCGTAAATGGCCTGGCAAAAGTTTTTAAGGTGAGGATTCTTTTCTTCTTCAGTAATAACGTGCTCATAAAAGGGCACAATAAGGTTGTTGATAAGCGATTTAGCTCTGTAAGTTTCCTTATTGAGCTCTTCACCCATGGTTTCAAACTCATGGAAGATAATATCTTGAACTTGAAGCCCAAACGCCTGCTTAAGGATGAAGAGAGATGTTTTCAGTTTATTCTCTTCTTCTGGATAGAGTTCCTTTTCACTTAGTCCTTCAACGGCTTCTCTTAATTCTGTATCAGAGAGTTTCGCAATTTGAGAGATTTGCTCCCCTGTTTTATTAAGTGTCGAGATAAGTTTTAATTTCTCAACATTTTCATCACTGTAGAATCGACGACCGCTTGAAGATCGCTCTGGCTTAACCACACCGTATCTCTTTTCCCAAGCTCTTAGAGTGTGGACTCCAATTCCTGTCATCATTGAAACGTTTTTAATGGTGTACATAAATACCTCGCAGTTTGAGACTCTGTTAGTTCACGAATCTGTGAACATACTAGAATATTTCCTAACTTCGCTCAAGAACAATCGTGCTATTAGAAAGACCAAACAAGTCGTTTAAAACAGCTAAGCAATTGATTTAAAACAGCTTATCGTTTCTTTTTGTTAACCTGATAACTTTTTTTTATACTCTCCATTAAGACACTCTTCGTTAGTTCAACTGTTCATGAACATTCTTTTGTCCATGGCCTGACATTCCCCTGACAAAGTGACAAACCTTTAACGCTTATGGCCTAGTGTTGCAAAAGGGCCTCACTGATAATGAAAATATCTTTAAAGAACACGCTCCAGGGAGGGAGTGATGAGGGTGCTCCTTTTTTTGCTTACGCTCATAATAAGAACCCATGCTCAGGACTCAATCTATGAGCCCGTTGGACCTTGCTCTCTCAAGATAGGCTATAAGGAATTTAAGCTTTGTTACTCACCAGAACACAAGCTTGCCAAATGGGCCTTGCACACTCTAAAGCTCAAGCATATTGAGGGATCTGTTTCTCGCACTAATGACTATAGGGCCGATCCACGCTTAAAAGACCCGGTCACCAGAAATGATTACCGTTCATCGGGCTACGACCGTGGGCACTTAGTGCCTGCCGCTGACCGCAAGAATAGCCATGAGAGTATGAGCGAAACTTTCTATATGACAAATATGACCCCCCAGCATCCTTCTTTTAATCGTGGAATATGGCTTAGTCTTGAGCGGCACCTGAGGAAGCTTGTTGTGAAGTATGGTGACGCTATCATTATTAGTGCCCCTCATCTTCATCAGGGTCTACGAAAGTTTCAAAAGGGAATGAGCCTTCCTGATGAGCACTACAAGATTATCTTTTGGCCAACGCTTAATAAGGCCTTCGCCTACCTTATTCCCAATGAAGGTGCTCGCGGGAGAAAAATTTCTGATTTTCAAGTTACGATTAACTCTCTTGAAGAGCTCACCCAACTTGATTTCTTCTCCTCACTAGACGACAGGATTGAGGAAGAAATGGAAGAGAGCTTGGAAGAAAGTGAAGAGGAGAATAAAGCTTATAAAAAAAAGGTGAAAGAGATGAATTCCTCGCTGATTCAATTTGAAGCGTAGATCCTTAAGGGGCCAACCAATAAAAACCATTAAGAGAAAGGAGAGGAAGTAAAGAGCTCCTCCCCTCGTAAATTGATTCATCCATTCTTCAAAGGGAGAAAAGGCTGCAAAGAATAAAAGGCTTATCCCCAGACAAAGAAAGTAAATACAACTAAAGAAAATAAAGCGAAAATGACCACTATGTTGGTAGCGCTCGATTGCAGCAAGCTCTTTAAAGCGTGCCCGCTTTTCTCTTGGAACTTGATCAATAAGTTCTTCTATAAACTGTCGTTTCCTCTTGCTCATCTCTCTATTATAATAACAGGGTACTGAGGAGTAAGTTTGAATATTGTTATTTTAACCGGTGCTGGAATTTCAGCCGAAAGTGGTATTAAGACTTTTCGTGATAATGGTGGGCTTTGGGAAAACCATCGTGTGGAAGAAGTTGCATCACCTGAGGGCTTTAAAGCTAATCCTGACCTCGTCTACCGCTTCTATAATGATCGTCGGCGACAGTTGCTCGCCCCAGAGCTCAAACCTAATGATGGGCACGAGGCGATCGCTCATCTTATTAACACCCTAAGCTCCAAAGAGAATATGACGATTCAGCTCATCACCCAAAATGTCGACAACCTCCATGAACGAGCTGGTGCAAAGGATGTTTGGCATATGCACGGGGAACTCATGAAGATGCGCTGTCAAGAAACAGGGGAAGTCTTTGAGAGCCTTGAGAGTTTTGATGCTACCACCCCCTGCCCCTGCTGCCAGCAACAGGGGAATCTGAGGCCTCATATAGTGTGGTTTGGAGAGCATCCTTTTTATCTTGATAAGGCCTTCTCTTTACTCGCTCTGTGTGACCTCTTTATTTCAATTGGAACTTCTGGCCATGTGTATCCCGCGGCTCAATTTGTTTCCATGACTCCGGATGATTGTCATCGCATTGAAGTTAATCTTGAGGGCACACCCGTTTCTCATAATTTTAATGAACACATTACTGGCGCTGCTGGCGTTGTTCTCCCTAAACTTGTCCAAAGAATTTTAAAGGATATCCCATGAAAGCCCTTACCTTTTTCTTATCCCTCCTCCTTGGAGTTCAGCTCACCCTTGCCTTTGATTACCAGCATCCCCTTAAAGATGATGAAGCCGCCATCGCTTATCTCTTAGATGAAGTGGAAAAGTCTCAAGGAGTCTTTTTAAGAAATGGCAGTGAGCATAGTGCCAAGGAGGCTAAGGAACACTTAGCTCATAAAATGAAAATGGCGCGCAGTATGTTTTGGTTCTTTGGCCCAAAGAAAGACATTTCCCTACAAGAGTTCATTGAGAAGATTGCCTCCCAATCTTCTACCTCTAATAAGGATTATCAGATCCGTTTAAAAAGTGGGGAGACGGTAAAGACAGGAGATTGGCTTCGCTCCAAAATTCTTGAACTCAGACAAGCTAACCAGAAAACTCCGTAATGGCCTTAAGGAAGGTCTTACCATATTTCTTTAGTTTCGCTTCTCCCACGCCATAAAGGGCTAAGAGTTCTTCTTCGCTTTGAGGTTTGACTTGGGCCATCTCATGCAGGGTTTGATCGTGGAAAATCTTATAAGCTGCTAGCCTTCTCTTCTTTGACTCTTTCCTTCTCAACTCCTTAAGATGGGAAAAGAGATCGCTGCCGCCTCCATCGTAGCGAGGAGTTCTTTTTGGGGTAGATTTTTTACTTGAGGCCTTCTTCGCGGTTTTCTTTTTCTTAGTGGTCTTTGTGGCCTTCTTTGAAGAGCTTTTCTTTGAAGTGCTTTTTTTTAGTTGCTTAGGGTTGTCTCTAAAATAGAGGCCCTTTCTTTTCTTTAAAAAATCAAGAGCAAGAGGAGTGAGGATTAAAATCCCTCCCTTTGACCAGTCTTGTTTAAGAAGGCCATGAGACATCAACTCTCTTACTCCATAGAGAACGCCCTTTTCACTTGTCTCCATGAGAAAGCCAAAGTCTTCAAGCTCGTACCAACGCGACTCTCGAGCGCGAATAGTGACAATCCCCCTTAAAAGGTCGACCAGATTATCAATGGTCAGGGGGCTTTGGACACGATGATAGAGATGTAGCGCCCTCTGGGCCCAAGTCGAAGCATCAAAATAAGGAAGTTCTTCTTCTTTGAGAGTGGCAAGCTCCTCAGTGAAGCAATTATCACAATTGCCACAAGGCCCTCTAAAGTCTTCATCAAAGCTTTGAAGAATCGTTTGCCTGCGACAGGCCGTGCTCTTAGCAAAGCTCATCATGCCTTCAAGGTTTTCGCTTTCAAAGTAGAAGCGATTGGCATCTCGTACCCCTCGCCTCATCATCTGCTTCATGACAATAACGTCGCGCTCGCCATAGAAGAGTTGAGCAGTGGCCTCGGCACCATCCCTGCCCGCTCTTCCCGTTTCTTGATAGTAGTTTTCAATATTCTTGGGAAGGTCCATATGCACCACAAAGCGCACGTCTGGTTTATCAATTCCCATACCGAAGGCAATGGTTGCGCAAATAATAATTTCCTCACCTTGAAGAAATTCCTCTTGATGCTCTCTTCTCATCTTAACAGGAAGGCCTGCGTGATAAGGAAGCGCATGGATTCCTTTGCTTTGAAGAAAGAGCGCCGTTTCCTCTACTTTTCGTCTACTTAAGCAGTAGATAATGCCATTTTCACCTTTATGCTCTTCAAGAAATTGAAGGAGCTGCTCACTTCCCTGGCGCACTCTCTTGGTGAGACCGTAAGCAATATTAGCGCGGTCAAAGCTTCCCATAAAAACACGAGCTTTTTCGAGTTTGAGTTCACGAATTATATCAGCTCTCGTAAATTTATCGGCGGTGGCGGTAAGGGCCATCCGAGGCACACCCTTAAATTTTTTAGCAAGTAGACTTAATTTTCGATATTCAGGTCTAAAGTCGTGACCCCACTTCGAAACGCAGTGGGCTTCATCGATAGCAAAGAGAGAGAGAAGGCCACCGTCATAAACCTCTTCGAGAAGATCGAGGGTCCACTTATTAGCAAGAGCTTCGGGGGCAAGGTAGAGAAAATCCACTTCTCCTGCGCGAAGTTCTTTCTCCACCACTCGTTTCTCTTTAAGGCTTAAAGTAGAATTATAGGCGTAGGCCTTTAAACCTAACTCCTCTAAGGTTTGCACTTGATCCTGCATCAAAGAAATCAAAGGAGAGATCACAACACATGTCCCCTCTCTCACAAGACCTGGGATTTGATAGCAGAGAGATTTTCCTCCGCCCGTAGGCATAAGCACCAAGGCATCGCCACCACCACAGGCATTTCTAATGATTCCCTCTTGGGGACCACGAAAACTGTCGTATCCGAAGACTTTTTTTAAGGTGCTTAAAGCCGCGTCCATGGCCATCCGTATAACAAAGAGTTTAAGGGGAACTTAGACATAAATTCTACTTTAGTGCATCGCCCTTTGGCCAATGATTGCACACTGGGTTAAACTGAAGTTATGAAAAAAGCGACTAAAGCACAGCCTAGTGAAAGCGTCTCAGGCGCCAAGGACAACAAATCTCACGCACGTGAGATTGATGTCGACAGCATTGATTTAGAGAGAATGAAGACTCTGGTGAGCGATGCACCTGGCTCCAGTGAGTATGCTGTTGAAAAGGGTGGTGTTGCTTTTGCTCCCACAAAAGAGGGAGCTATCAAGAGTCGTGCTTTTAAGGTCATGGATGAGCAGATCAATATGCAGATGGAAAATATCATGGAGCAGATCCAGGTATTGGCACGTCAGGCGGAAGCACTAAAAGACCGCCGCACCATTAGTGAAATGATCTATGCTGCTAAGATGAGCTTTGAACCCCTTGTCGGTGATACTTATTACCTCTATGACACGCCCAAGGGCAAAGTTTTGAGCATCCTCTCCCCAGAAGATTTTGGTGAAAAAAAGCTAAAAGACACGCAATTTCAATTCTTTGCCAAAGTTCGCCTTCTCGCGGACTGCACGTGGGACGTGCTGGAAAAGTAGAAGAAAATTCTCCATTCCCCCATCCAGAGCGGCTATGAGACAATAAGTCTTCCTCGAGTATTGCCGCACTTTTCTTGAGGCTCAAAAGGATGAATATGAAAGGAATTCTCTTCATCATGATCATTGCGGGGTTTAGCCTTCAGGCAGCTCCTCGCTACATCGTTCAAAAGCAATCAAAGCACACTCCTCGCATGATTCTTGCGACGGTCAAAAATGACCAAGCGGGGCCTTTGGTGAAAGTGAGTTTTGAAGATGCACCAGAGCTTGGATATGAACTCTACGCTCAACAAGTTTCCGTGGGAACTAGTGGTGTCCGCTTTAAGTACTATGCAAAGACAAATGATGGACTCGAACTTCTTGGTGAATTTCCAGAGCTCCTCTATGAAAAAGAAAGCGGACAGTGGGTTAGCCATGAAAAGGATGGTCCTCGCCTTTTGCGAACGACCTATCGTTTTCAAGGCAAGAGTATCTCTGTCCAATCTGAAGAGTTAATCACCACACCTTAAGGAGTCGCCCCTTGAATAAGTTTCTTATCCCCATACTTTGCCTATGGTTTCTCTCTTGCGTGCCAGAAGAAACGGACGAAAATAATAATGATGATGTCAGCGAAGTCACTGCGACTGAACTCTATAATAGCCTTTCCTGTACTCTCTCCACCATCTATGGAGAAACCCCTCTCTCAAAGAAAAGGGTAAGAACTCTAAAGTTGATCGCTGATAAAATGAGTGCGGGCTTTGAAAAGTTTGATCTCAGCACTAATGTTGAAAAGGCTCACTACATCTCTCAGTTAACTCATGAGTCCGATGGCTTTAGCGCCACTGTTGAAAGAGTACTCGGTCCCACCTGGCGCGAGCTCTTTAGAGGGGAAAGTGAAACTTGGAATTGTCCCCAATACCTTGATGCCGTCAATGAAGATGACAACTATTTTAATGAGCGCTATGTGTACTCCCGAAATAGTTATAAATCTAAGTTTAGAGGACGAGGCCTTATTCAGCTCACTGGATGTTTTAATTATCTTGGGTTTTATTATCATCTTTCTGCCAAAGAAAATAATCATCCTGACTCTGATCTTCACCGCACCTACTTCACTTATCAAGATGGGAGAGGTGACACTATTCAAGTTGGGATGTACTGCAGTGACGATGCCCTTGAAAGAATGGATGGAGAATTTTCAAAGAAAGGATTGGCCATAAACCCGCAAAGCCTCCTCAACTCCTTTGAAGAAACCAGTGATGAATTAGCCCTCCCCTGTTCTGACAGAGGAACACCAGAGCTTTCAAGTACTGATTTTATTGTGGACTCCTCTTTTTGGTATTGGAAGAAATGTCAAAATAGCTCCTATACAAGAGACTTTAGAAATCAAAATAGTGACCAGGCCGTTGCGCGCATGACCGAATGTATTCATGGGCGCCACTCGACTTATCAAAACTACCAACAGATAAATTGTGAACGTACCGGTGGAGACTTTAGGAAAGAGAGTTATTGCCGCCGTAAAAAAGCTTATGAGATTGCTCTGACCTGTCTACAACAGTGAAACTTCATCACCATAGAAGTGATAGGCGACAAACTTAAAAAGCTCAAGCATTCCAATGACACTGAGAGGATAATTATCTTCGTCTACCACAATTGTATTTCGATAGTTGAAGTGAAACATATTATTGATGGCGTGAGCGATATAGTGTTTCCTAAGAAGGGTATCTGGATTCGCACTCATAAAGTCTGTAGCCTTAAGATTGGGATCAACCTTCCCCTCTTTAAAAGCCTTTAAAAGAATATCTCTTTCTGTAATGATCCCAAGAAGTTGAGTTTCATAACGAGTAAGTAAAACCGCTCCCCCTTTTTGAAAGCGTATCAGATCAATCACCTCTCCAATACTTACAGATTCATCAACAATCGCTGGTCTTCTGTGGCTCACTCTTTTGAGGTGGGCCATAAAAATATTCCCATTGAGATGTCCGTCACCATTTAATTCAGTGCTGTACATCTCAGAGTAATCGTCAACGGTTTGATTCTCCCAAGACTTAATAACCCCAAAATTTCCAACCTGTCGGGGAAAGTACTCAACGAGGTGACCAAGCATATCTTTTATCGATACCATCGATACATATTCCCCTGCTTCATTGGTCAGAGGAATTTGGCGAAAGCTTCTCTTGGTGACCAGTTTAATGGCATCACTTAAGAGGCTTGTTTCCGGTAGAGAAAAAGGGCCTGCCGTCATAAAGTCACTTATTGGCCTTTTGGCCCATTCTGGATCACTAAAATCAGGTTTTAAAATTAAATCCCTCTCACTGATGAGCCCCACGGCCACCTTACCCTTGAGAACGGCCATCGCTCCTTGGCGCGACTCCTGCATTAAACGAATGGCCTCTTCAGTCGTGCTCTCATGACTCACAGTGGGTATATCACCTCTCTTTACATCAGAGAGGGGGATATCGAGTTCTGAGCGCTCAATGATATCAAGGTTCTTTTCCATGAGTATATTTTACGCTAGGACTGAAAATATTTCAGCCCCTAAAGACAATCCTTTGTGAATATGCCCATCACTGCTAAGTTCGCCCTATGAAAACAACAACACTCTTCACACTTCTTGCAGGTTTCTCTCTATCCTCACAAGCGGGGATCGTTGAGCCCAAAGTTCTTTGGGATAAAAACCAAATCACAACTTGCTTCTATGATAAGGAATCTCAATTAGCCCTTACTCGTCTTAAAAGTCGTAAGGATACCTTAAAAGATTACAACTTTAAGCCGCGAGAGCTGTCTCGTCGTGAAAAGAAGAAAGTGATGGAAACCGTCCTCAAAGATTTTACTCCCGAAAGGACAGGGATTCATTTCGTTGGTTGGAAGGACTGTAGTAAGACAGATAATCCTGACCTTATCGTCATGGAAGCAAAGGGGAAGGTTCCCTTCCTCACTCGCCCTACGTTTAATGGACGTGCGGTTATTGGCGAGGATGGTCTTGCTGAACAGGATGAGCAAGGAAATTTTGGTTTCTTTCAAAAGACGGGTCTCGTTTCTCACCTCGCTCTTTATACTCAAAACAAGGCTACAGTGATTCACGAATTTGGACATGTTGCGGGTCTTCGTCACGAGCATATCCATGAGGACTCCATTAACGACAAAAATTGTCACAAGTTTGGAGTCACAGTCGACTTTGAAAACTTAGAGCAACCCTTTGTTACCACTCTTTTTCACACAGAGTACGACTCCTTTTCAATTATGAATTATTGCTACTTACAAACACAGCGAAATCGAATTGACCGCGAGGATAAGCTCATTCTTAGTCAAAAAGATGTCGAGACACTCCAAGCCTATTATCAATAACTTAAAGCCCCTTAAAAGGGGCTTTTCTTTTAAAACCTCCTAAAGATATTTTAGCGAACCTCCGATTAGTTGAGAGAAATTCTCTTTTTAACTCGACGAGGTTTTATGAAAGGCATACTCTTTTTTCTTACTCTTTGCTCACTTAATATTTGGGCAGGACCTAGAGAACAGGCCTATCGGCTGCACAATCGCTTAACGGGTGTTCCACCCTCACCTAGTGTGCTAAGCCAAATGCAAGCGCAAATCCAATCGGGCAATGCTCAAGCGGCAGCCGAAATCGCTATGCAAAATCCGCGCTTCTATGACCTCACTCTAAAGAACTGGCTCAAGTCTTGGACCAATGAAGATCAGTCCGTGCGAGTTCCTCTTAACGACTATGTCGCAACAGTTGTAGGAATTATTAGAGATGACCTTCCCTTTAATAATGTTCTCTCCGGGGATATTCTCTACGTCAGTGGCAATAACGCGGCTCCTGATTACGATCCCGAAAATAACGACCACTATGAATACCTTGAAAATAACCATGTGAGTTTATCTCAAACTCTTCAACCGGTGACTCAATCAAGTGTTACTGGTATCGCTGATACTGCGGGCGTTATTACAACGAGGGCATCAGGTCAGGCCTTCTTTGACGCCGGAACAAACCGTGCCATGACCCGCTTTGTTTTTATCAACTTTCTATGTCGTGACTTTGAAGCTCTTCACGATATCACCATTCCCGATATCTATGTTCGTCGTGATGTTGATCGTGCTCCAGGTGGTGACTCTCGCCAGTATAAGAATAAGTGTGTCGGTTGCCATGCTGGTCAGGATGCTCTTGGTGGAGCTTTCGCTTACTTTGACTGGGATGGATCAAAGGTCGTTTACGATCCGACACAAGTGCAAAATAAAGTTAATGCCAACAATCTCTTTAGTGATGGAAATGTTGTGACTGATGATTCTTGGAGAAACCTTTGGGCCACTGGACAAAATAGTGTCCTAGGATGGCGTGGCGTCGCTTCGGGCACAGGAGCAAGAAGTCTAGGCCGTTACCTCGCCTCTACTAAAGCCTTTAGCCAATGTATGGCAGAAAGAGTCTTTAATCTTGTTTGCGTTAAGAAACCAGAAAGTGCGACTGAAGTCGCCGCTGTGGCAGCCTACGCTGATCAATTTGAAGATAATAACGAATATAATATGAAAGAGCTGATTGCGAAGACATCAACTCTTTGTCTTGGAGAATAAGCGAATGAAAACTCAACACCGCATTATTGGCGTCGTCATTAGTCTGACATTTATGCTGTTTTCATTCAATCACTGTGTGATCAAACAAGAAACAGCATCAAAGTCTAAAACAGGAACAAGTAATTCCACTTCTAGTAGCTCTGAGCCCACTGCGAATCTTCCTGATCCTATTGTGGATATTACCCCTGAGCCAGAACCTACTCCCATGGAAATGCCACCAGATCCCGTAATCATTCAATCTCAAACGATTGATATCGGCGTAAAAAACTTTGAACAAATTAATGAAACGATGGCCGTGTTAACAGGTGTTGATCCTATGACCAATGCCATTCGCAACACCTATCGTGACCTTGAGGTTCAACTGCCAACGGATAATTCAATTAAATCATTTCTCGCAGCAAACCAAGTGGCCATTACAAAGCTTGCCGCGGAGTATTGCGATCAGCTGGTGAACTCTGGAACCTTGAGGGCCCAGGTATGGCCTGGACTTGATTTTGGCCGTAGCCCTGCTCAAGAACTAAGTAACAACACCCAAAGATTTAATATCATTGATCAAACAATGAATCGCTTTTGGGGTGAGCAAATGGGAGGCAGCCGCAATGCTTCTCAATTGGAACTCTTTTCACTCATGAGTGATTTATTAAGTGGAGAGAACCTCAACAGCAACAACACGACAAGAACAACAATGAAAGGAATCTGTACGGCGACACTTTCAAGTGCGCAGGTCATCTTGTTATAGGAATTTGATATGAGTAATCTAAAGAAAAAACCAGAATTAGAACCTGTTTGTCTCGAAGGTCACCGCTTAAAAACAAGGCGTGACTTTCTCAGTCATGGCTTCATTTCCATGTCGGCCTTTACTTGGATGCCGGGAGTTCTCAGTCTCATTTCCTCAAACTCCGCGATGGCCCAAGCGGCTGACTGCCCAGTCCCTGCGGTCAATACCAAGACACCGGTGATCATTTTTGATCTCGCTGGAGGCGCTAATATCCCAGGCTCAAATGTGATGGCCGGCGGAGCTGGTGGCCAGATGGATTTTTTAACAGATTACAAGTCTCTAGGCCTTCCCGCTGATATGCACCCGAGTCGCACAGGAATGGTTGATACAAGTCTAGGTTTAGCATTTCACTCTGACTCCCCAATCCTTCGTGGGATTCAAAGTGTTACCAATAATACTGTTCAAAATAAGATTGACGGCGCCCTCTTTGCGGCCTCTTCAAGTGATGATACCGCCAATAATGCTCTTAATCCTAGTTACTGGATCAATAGAGCTGGGGCCCAAGGTGGACTTTCTCAGATTGCAGGAACCAGAGATTCCGAATCTGGTGGCCGCTCTATTGCTCCGATGTCGAGCATCAATCCTTCTTTAAGACCTGTTCAACTCAATCGCCCTCAAGATGCTCTAGGACTCGTGAATATTGGAAAACTCGGAGAGCTCTTCAATGATAATAAGGCCCAAAGAATTCTTAAGGCCATTGAGCGCATGAGTGAAGAGAAGATCATGTCCTTTAATCAGCAAACACTTCCTGATCAAATTAAAGATCTAGTCAAGTGTGGCTATATTGGTTCACAAGACCTCATTGGCCGCTACAGCGCCGATGCTATTGACGCTTCCCTTGATCCCCAAGTCACTCAGGCCTTTGATAATCTCTCTAATGGAGATCAAAGAAAGACGGCGACAATCGCCAAGCTTGTTCTTGATGGTCACATTGGAGTGGGCGTTGTTGAAAAAGGTGGTTACGACTACCACAATAAGACGAGAAGAACTGGTGAAGTACGTGACTTTCAGGCCGGTGAACTCATCGGTCGCGTCATGCAATTAGCAGCTCTTAAGCAAAAGAATGTGATGATCTACGTCATCACCGACGGTGGTGTTGTAGCACGAGAAGAAATTGATAATACTGCTGATGGACGTGGGAAGTATGTTTGGAGTGGTGACTCAGGTCAAAGAAGCTCTGCTTTTATGCTCCTCTATCGTCACGCTGGTCGCGCCACATTAAGAAATGGTATCCGCCAAATTGGACACTATAAAGCAAGTGGTGGTGTTGAAAATACAGCGACACCAGCTTCCAATAGCTCGACTAATTTAGCGAAATTGATAACGGCTAATTATCTTGCCCTTCACGGGGAAGAAGGAATGCTAACCCAAGTGGTGGGCGATAATCCTTTTGGGGCTAACCTCAATAATTACCTCGTTTTTAATAAAATCGATTAAAGGAATATCCGTGGGACAGACAACGAATAGAATTGTTATGACCATACTTTTCTTAGGGACTATCCTCGTCTCTTTTAACCACTGTATTGGTCCAGTGGATTCAAGTAAGACAAGTCTTAAGTATACCGGACAAAGCAATTCAACATCACAAGCCCCTACAACCAATAGTCCCACAACCCCCACCACTGGGGGGAATGATAAGGCCGTTAGTATTCAGGCCTTTTCCCAAACTATGCACCCTATTACCCAAGCCCGCTGTGTTAACTGTCACGGCAGTTTTCAACAACCCCTTCATGCGGTTGCCGATGCAACTCAGGCCCATGACGCCGTCATTGATGCTTTCAAAGTCAATTTTGATAATATCCCCTCTTCTCGCATGGTCGCAAAACTTCGCGATGAATCTCATAACTGTTGGAGTAATTGTGCGGATGATGCTGATGAAATGGAACGTGCCATTGAGGACTGGAAAGCGATTCTCGATCAAAATGGCGCTTCAACAGGAACAGACACCACACCAACAACGGCCCTTATAACCAATGAGTCCCTCTCCCTTGACCAAGAACTTGATCCCGATCGAGCGATGAATAATGGAACTATTATGCTGGAGGCGGCTTCGGCCATGCTCACAAGCCCCATGGTTCTCAATGGGGACTACATGCATGTTCCAGACAACGGCGCCCTTAATAATAATTCGGGGAGCAATACAGCAGGTCGGGCTAATTTTTATTTTGATACTCCCTACAGTGCTGCTTATAAAATCTATGCTCTAGTGAATGCTCCAAGCAATAATGACAATAGCTTCTTTGTAAGAGTAAACAATGGAAACTATGCTCAATGGCACGTGCCTGTAACGAGTGGTTTTGAATGGCGAGAAGTGACTCACACGACTAATATGAGTGAGTTTACTAACTTCATACCTGTTGGCAATAGTCACCGCTTAGAGGTTAAGCAACGTGAGGATGGCACGCAACTGCAAAGAGTGATTATCACCGATGACCCTGATATTAATCTCAATGAAGCGAGTGGTAACCTCACAGTGACGATTACTTATGACATCAGTGCTCTTGTTGGAACGAGTGCAACTTTTAGTATTGATGTTCAAGAGTATGATTCCTACTCTTACAAACTCTCAAATCCAACGATCACAAGTAATGCTCGCATACGCGTGCAAAATATTAAACCTCTCATCAATGGAAGTTATAATCCTCAACATGCGACTTATACTCTTGTTGATACCACGACTAATATTGGTTCTACCGTATTAAGTCCAAGAGCACTCCTTGCTTTGAAGGATCAAGGTCTCATGATTGATCGCCTTAGTTTTTCTTTTGAGGTTCTAACGAGGAATTAAGAAAGGCGCGTTTAATTCCCTCTTGATTATAGAAGCGAAAGATAAAGATCATCGAA
>Ga0208203_1000425_pt1 | contig 19184 bp, 17 predicted proteins | sample DeeseametaMP2914_FD_184167 | JGI IMG/M metagenome (GOLD analysis project Ga0208203, IMG submission 184167) | Marine microbial communities from the Deep Atlantic Ocean - MP2914 (SPAdes) | ecosystem: Environmental > Aquatic > Marine > Oceanic | place: West of Santa Cruz de la Palma, Atlantic Ocean...
TAACATGCTCATCAAAGTCGAGAGTTCCTCTCTTAAGCTCAACGGGAGCAATTTCCGCTTTAAAGTGGCCCTCTTCACGGGCCTTAACGGCCTTCTTGTGGGATTCAACAGAATATTTTTCAGCTTCTTCTCTAGTGATGCCAAATTTCTCGCTCAGATTTTCTGCGGTTATCCCCATGGGGCAACCAGCAAATTTATCTGTCAGGGAATCTAAGAGCATATCAACTGTCTTTAGTGCTCCGTACTTAGTGCCAAAGCGGCTTCCATAAACAAGGTGAGGGACATTGGACATATTCTCTGTTCCAGCTGCGATAACTGAGCTCGCCTCCCCACAGAGAATCATCCTAACCGCATCCATAATAGCCTGCGCCCCAGAACCACAAAGTCTATTGAGACAATACCCCGGAGTTTCCTCGCGCGCCCCCACTTTGAGAGCGAGGTGGCGGCCACCATAAAGAGCATCTGTTGTTGTGGGAACAACATTTCCAAGAACAAAGTGATCAACTTTTTCAGCAGAAATTTTTGCCTCTTCAAGGGTCGCCTTTGTGGCGTGAACAGCGAGGTCAACGGGACTAATATCCTTGAGAGAGCCACCGAATTTTCCAAAAGGAGTTCTTTTCCCACTGACGAGAAAGACTTTACGGTTACTTAGCATACTATTTAGCGTCATTTTTTGCCTCCTTGTAGAGAGCTTATACGATTAGATACTCTTAATATAAGGTGCCTTACAGGCATTTACAAAGAAATTAAGGATACTCCAATGACGGATATTACCCACATCAGAGCTCAAAGATTTAAGGCCAATGAAGAGCAGAGGCATAATTTTGAGCTTAAAAAGCTTCGGAGCGAGAATCAAAAGAAATACGCTGACGAAGTGAAGAAGTATGAGGGAATGTTAAGCCGTATGCGCGAGGAGTATGAGACCAAAATTAATGGTCTTGAAAATGAACTTGAACAAAAACTTTCCACTATGAGAAGCCGTCATGACATCCGTCTTCAGGATGAGAACAGGCGTCTGGCTGAGGAGCTTAAAAACCTCAAGGCGACCCATGGTGATCAAGTCGCAGAAGTGAGTGAGTCTCAAAATAATGAAATTCAAGACATGAAAGAGAGTCATCGTAAGACCCTTCAAAATGCTCGCGAAAAGTTCATTAAAGAGAAGTCTAAATTTGAAACCGCCTAAAAGGATTTTGGGTAAAAGGAAGTTAAATGGATTTTGATAACACTGGAAATGTTTTTATTAACGGTAGAGCGCAAATTCTCGAAATGTTCCAGTATCTTACTGCAGAAGAGCAAGCACGCCTTCTTAAGCAGATTAAGCCCAGAAATCCACAACTCGCTCAAGAGCTTCAAGAAACATCTATTTCTTTTAATCTTCTTACAGAGTTACCAGAGCATACAATTGAAGTCGTTCTTCGCTATGTTAAAGCGCCAATACTTGGCGTTGCCCTCAAGAGTGTAGGCGTCAAAGCTCAAAGAAAAATCTTAGGTGTTTGTGAAAGAGGATATGCTGAAGAAGCTTTCAAGGTCATGAACACACGCCTCTCAAATGAATCTAGAGACGTTGAAAGGGCTTGTGAACGCATTCGCTCTATCATGTCAGCCCTTAGTAAGAAGAAGCTTATTCAGTTATAAGCCTCTTCTTTTTCGGTACTCATCAACATTTTTAGAGAAGGCCGCAAGATCATTATCATTGATCGTTGCCCCTTGGCTTGATTGAATTTCGTCGACAATTCTGTGCTCTCTCAGAACATCCACTGTGCTTCTTAATCGGTCACTAATAGTCACCATAATATTCGTAACCCAATCGGGACACTCTCTTAGAACCTTTCTAATATCTGTCTTCTTTATCAGAACAAGTTCACAATCCGAAAGAGCAATCGCCGTCGCTGAGCGAGGCTCATCATTGAACATAGAGAGCTCACCGATAAAGTCCTGAGTACTTACAGTTGAAATGGGTGACACTCTTCCTTTTCCCTCTTTGACAATAGCGACCTCACCCTTTGCAACGATATAGAGGTAAGTAGAGGCCTCTCCCTCAGCAAAGATCACTTGTCCCTTTTTAAAAGAGACTGGCTTATCAAAATTATCGACAGAATCGTTCATCAATTCCTCCTGAAATAAGTGTTCCATAGCGAAGCCCTAGAGTCGAAATCTCAAAGGTCTTTACTCCGAGAGCTGCCCCGAGGACCTCTCCAAGAAGAGCTCCTCCAACAATAGAGTGCACTCGCTTGCCAAGAAAAGGAAACTTCTGAGCAATCGATTCCTTGGGAGCTAACTTTATTTTACTTGAGAATTTTAAAAATTGTTCAAACTCAATTTTCACACCATTCACGCCGGTCGGATCAAATTCCTTTAAACCTTTTATCATTGCTCCCAATGAGGTCATGGAACCTGCAACACAGAGAAGGTGTTCTGTTTTAAATTCACTGACATCAAATTTCTTGAGTAGTTCTTGCGAGCGTAAATCGAACTCACATTGAGCAAGCCAATCAGTACAGCGGACACTTCCCATAGGAAGGCTTATTGTCTTTTCGATGGAAAAGGGCTCAAGGTTTACTTTAATAAGCTCTGTTGAAGCACCACCAATATCCATTATCGTAATATCATGACCAGAAAGTTCCGTTCCTTTAACCACTCCTAGTGATGTGTAATAGGCCTCAGCCTCACCAGAAATAATCTCAAAGTTAAAGCCTGTTAGTGCTTTCATCTTTTGATAAAAGTCTGGTGCGTTTTGAGCGACGCGGGATGCCTCCGTTGCCGTCACAACGATTTGGTCATTAGAGATCCCTAAGTTCATAAGTATCTCTTTATACTCAAGAAGAGCATCCTCAGTGTCTTTCATCGATTGATCACTAAATACTCTTGTTGTATCGAGGTCTTTTCCAAGACTAGTTACTCTAGACTCGTTGGCCAATTCCTGAGTTAGTCTTCCCTCTTCGATAATACCCGCAAGGAGAAGTACTGTATTAGAACCGATATCGATAGAAGCTCTTCTTATATTAGATTCATTAACCACGAACAACCCTCTCGACTTCTTCAGGGGTTATCTTTTTAATTAATCCTTTCTCACAGATTATTCCTCTTAGGTGCTCGTGATCTGTAACATCAAAACTAGGATTCAGGGCACGAGATGAGTTTGGAGAAATCCTATGCCCCATAGCTCCCAAGACCTCATCTTCAGGTCTTAATTCTATTTCAATTTGATCACCCGTATCGAGACTTAAATCAAATGTGCTTGTTGGAGCGACAGTATAGAAAGGAATACCATAATGCTTGGCCACAATGGCAAGAGTAGAACTTCCCACTTTATTTGCTGTATCGCCATTTTTAACAATTCGGTCGGCACCAATAAAAATAGCATCCACTAATTTATTCTTCATCAGATAAGAAAAGGCACCTTCAACTGTTACACTATGGGGGATTCCCTGAACACTTAACTCATAAGCCGTTAAGCGCCCTCCTTGTAAATAAGGTCTCGTCTCACTTGCATAAACATGATTTACGCGCCCCTGACCAAAGGCATATTCAATAACACCAAGAGCAGTTCCCATGGGGCCACAAGCGAGAAAGCCAGTATTACAGAGAGTCATCAAATTCAACTTTTTATCACCATAAAGACTTGTTAACTCATCAAATGCAAGTTTTGCCATCGCTAAGTTATTTTTTTCAAGAAGATCCATCTGCTCTTGGGAGAAGGTGATCAATTCCTTTATAAGATCTTCTCTCGTCTTTGTTTCTATTTGGCTGCATACTAACTCACAAGCGCGATCGACTTCGTAAGCAAGATTAACTGCTGTTGGCCTTGCTGTTTTAAGGTAATCTGCGGCTTTAATAACATCATCTTTTGAAAACGACTCCATCCCCATTAAAGCTAAAACCATTCCATAAAGTGCAGTAAAACCGATAAGGGGTGCCCCTCTGACAACCATATCTTTTATCGATGAGTGAACACCCTCTACGGAATCATAAGAGAGAAAGACTTCCTCGTGGGGCAGTTTTCTCTGATCAATGAGAGTTAACTTTTCACCATCCCATTCAAGGGGTTTTACTTTTCTTTCCATAATTTATCCTTAAAAAATAATGACTTAATATTTGAAGCTTCTAGTTTCTTATTCTTGCGATAAAGACCACTGCTTTTCACCTTTATATTCTCTGAAAAGTTCCACAAGTTCCCTTTACCGGACGCCTTTATCTTGTCTTCTCTAGCCTCTATCTTGATAAAGCCTTCAACAGGAATACCTTTTAAGAGAGAGTTCTTAGCTTCTATATTGATGGTGACAGGGGGAAGGAGAACATAATTTCCCTCTTCATCCCTTGTCAGCTTCTTAAGTGGAAGGTCCTTAAACAAAGAAGCTGTTTCAATGGTGGCGTCATCGAAAATAAGGTTGATATTGAGAGAACTCACAAGCTTATGAAAGCTCTCTTCTGTTGTCTTATTAAACTCTGCTTTAGTCTCTAAATTAATCTTTCCCTCGCCCATCGGGCCATAGGCATAAAGTGAAAATTCACGATGATTTCCTTTAAACTCTCCACTTAAGGGGCTCATTCCCTTTCCATAGGGCATCATTAAGGAGCTAAAAGTTAAGTTCATGTCCGGTTCAAAACGACTCTCGCTCCACAACAACTTTCCAACACCATCTATAAGCGCTTTCTTAGGTTGATTTACCTCCAGAATAGCTTTAGAAAGGGGTGCTAATTCATTTCCTTCTAAGTGAAAGGATATCTTTTTTAGATTTAGAGAATTATTTCCAAATTTTCCCTCTACTTGGATATTGCTGTTTTGGTGAAAGGCCTCAGCGCCTCCCTCCATCACTCCTTCACTGTCTAAGGAAAAGCCCAATCTCCCATTTACAGTTGTCAGCACCCCTTTATTTCCGTTTATAGCGATATCATTAAGTTTAAAGTTCGCATTAAAAGGGAGTTTCTTTTTTTGAATATATTGAGCAACGTTGAAGCTTCCAATGATATAGAGGTTCGTATCAAAGGTTGTTTTTTTATTTTCCCATGCCACTTTGGATTTAATTTCAAAAGCTGCATTTGAGCGCAATCCAATGTTTTTTAAAATAAAGCGATCAATGAGAAACTTCTTTTCCTGATCTTTCTTACTTGAATCATCTTTATAAATAATGGTTAGGTTTTCAAATCTAAAGCTACCGGAGGAGTTCGCCAAAAACGAAGGAACTGTAACTTCCTTGGAGGAGCTTTTCTTTTTATTATCTTTAGAATTTAGACGAAGTGTTGAATTCCGTAAGAGAACCTCAACATTGCCCCCTCCCGCGATCAGGGAGACAACAGGCAAACGCAAAGTAAAGGAATCTACCTCAAAGTAATGCGAGGTCATTCTCTTACCCTTAACGACCAATGAAGGTCCATAATTGATATCAATATCTTCGATGGCCACATCAGACTCAGGTAACATCTCCTCGAGAAGACCTTCCACCTGAGCTTTCACTCGCTCTTTATTGTAGTATTGGGTTACAGAAACATAGGCGATCAAAAAAATCACCACGATACTAGCTAAAAGTCCAAAAATCCGTTTTTGATTACTTTTCAATTCTTCAATCCTTGAATTCTATGCCATCACAAGAGGAGCAAACCTCACCATAAACTTCTTTCTTGCTCCATCTCTAAACTTGATGACAACCTTCTCCTCTGGACCGGTTCCCTCACACTCGAGGACAAAGCCTTCACCATATAAAGAGTGAATGATGCTGGATCCTTTTGGAAACTTTTGAGGAATTTTCACACTTGGCGTATCAACCTGATAAACCACTTCTCCATCTTCATAATCACTACTCTGATTAAAATCAAAGTCGTCATCATCTCCCTTATTTTCCCAAGAATAGCTTCCTTGAGAACTGCTTCCATCCTTTTTCCAGTCATAATACTTCGGTGGAATTTCATGGATGAATCGACTCGGGCCATTAAACTTCAGTTGACCAAAGAGCATACGCCCTTGAGCAAAGCAGATATAAAGTTGAACCATTGCCCTCGTCATGGCGACATAGAAGAGCCTGCGCTCCTCTTCCTCGGCCTGCGATCCCATTTCTAGACTGCGATAACTTGGAAAAACATTTTCCTCCGCACCGGCAAGAAAGACGTGAGTGAACTCAAGTCCCTTTGCCCCGTGGACCGTCATAAGAGAGACTTCTCCTTGAGGGAGTTCGCGGTCTTCTTCACTTGATTGGTCCAGAGTTATCGTTTCAAGAAAGCCAAGAAGCTCGGGTTTTGCTTCGCTTTGTTCATATTGTTTTATCGCACTACCAAGCTCTTCAAGGTTTTCAAGCCTTGCCATGGACTCATAATCTTTTGATGCTTTTAAGTTATCCCAATAGCCCGATTCATGAAGCATTTTCTCATATTGAATACTCGGTAGAACTTCAGAACTATTAAGATGACGAACATCTTGAATCAACGTGACCAGACCATGCAGTGACGATCTTACCTTTGCGGAGAGCCTTAGGTGCTTATACTCATTATAATTTTCAATGATATTTTCAATTGCCTCAAGAAGAGAAACGCCTTGTTTAACAGCTTCTCCCTCTAACTTTCTAAGAGAGGTCGCTCCAATGCCCCGGGTTGGAACATTGATAATTCGACTTAAGGCCAAGGAGTCTTTCTCGTTTACGACGATTCTAAGATAGGCGAGAAGGTCTTTGATTTCCTTACGCTCATAGAACTTTACCCCGCCAACAACCCTATAGGGAATATTGGAACGTCTGAGATAATCTTCAAGTAAACGTGACTGTGAGTTTGTACGGTAAAATACCGCCATTTCTTTGTATTCAATCCCCTCATTCTTATTAAGTTTAATAATTTGAGAGGAAATAAACTCTGCTTCTTTCTTATCATTATGGCATTCAATGATTTGGATATCTTCACCCTCTGGGTTTGATGTCCACATCTCCTTGCCCTTTCTCATGGAATTTCGAGCAATGACATGAGAAGCCGCTTCAATTATTTTCTTACTGGAGCGATAGTTTTGTTCAAGCTTTAAGACTTTTGCTTGGGGAAAATTCTTCTCAAAATCGAGAATATTATTAATATCAGCTCCACGCCATGAATAGATGGACTGGTCCTCATCACCCACTACACAAATATTTTCGTTGTGGGTACTAAGAAGTCTTAAGAGATCAAACTGCGCCCTATTGGTATCTTGATACTCATCAACAAGCATATATTGATAGCGATCTTGATAACGCTTGAGTATTTCGGGAAACTTTTCAAAGAGTTGGAGTGTGCCTGTAATAAGCCCACCAAAATCGACGGCATTCGCCCTATGAAGCTCACTTTCATATTCTTCATAGTACTCAAACCAAGGGTCTTCTCTGTCTGGAATAAAAGAGTCGTTCTCTCTTCCTGGGTAATAGCCGTTATTCTTTAAGTGGTCCATGAAGTTGAGGATTTCAAAGGGAGAGACTTCCTTGGTATTAATTCCTCGTCTTGCAAGCACTGCCTTTACAACTGACTTGCTTTCGCTCGTGTCATATATGGTGAAGTTTTTAGAGAGTCCAAGGTACTGAGACTCTTGCCTTAGGACACGTGAGCAAAAAGCGTGAAAGGTTGTGATTTGAAGGGATCCAAGATCCTCATTAACCTCGGTCGAAACACGGTCTCGCATTTCACGAGCAGCCTTATTTGAGAAGGTAAGCGCAAGAATACGGTAAGGGCTGACATGCTTTTCCATAAGCAAGTAAGAAATACGAGTGACAAGAGTTCTCGTCTTTCCAGAGCCTGCACCGGCCAAAACCATGATGGGGCCTTCTGTCTCTTCGACAGCTTTTCTCTGCGCTTCATTTAATTTTGATAGATCAATCATTCTACAGTTACAGACTTCGCTAAATTTCTTGGCTTATCAATATCTGTCCCTTTGAATTTAGCCATGTAATAAGACAGAAGTTGGTTGACCACGTTAACATAGATTGGCGACAGCTCATCAAGCCCATCAAAGTTAAGTTCAATAAAGAAATCTGAAATCTTCTCTAGTGAGCGATCTTTTGGTCCAATGCCAACAATAATTCCCTTACGCGCTTTAATTTCTTGAATATTACTTATCGTTTTATCTTTTAGTTCAGGGCCTACAACAGCGATGTTGACCATCTCCTCATCAATGAGAGCAATAGGTCCGTGCTTTAATTCACCGGCGGCATATCCCTCAGCATGAACGTAAGCAATTTCCTTAAGCTTTAGAGCTCCCTCTAGAGCAACCGGATAATACTGTCCACGACCAGTGAAGAAGTATCCCTTTTTGTTATAAATTTCTTCGGCGATCTTTTTGATAACATCTACGCGATGAAGAACATCGTCCACTCTCTCAGCAAGGAGAGAAAACTTATCAACCAGAATCTTTTCCTTGTCCGTATCTCCATAGTCAGGCGAAAGGGCATGAGATAATAGGCGGCCAGTTAGGGCCATTTGAGTAAATGCTTTTGTTGAGGCCACCCCAATCTCGACGCCAGCTCTAATAAGGAGGTTATAATCACACCCTCTAAAAAGACTACTGCCTTCAACGTTAACGAGAGACACTGTTGGGACTCCCTTCTCTTTACACTCCCCTTGAGAAGCAAGAGTATCCGCTGTTTCCCCAGACTGACTAATGAAGAGAGAAACATCTCCCTTTTTAAGAATGGGATTACGATAGCGAAATTCACTTCCTAGCTCGTAGACACAGGGAATACGGTTTATTCCTTCAAGATAATCCCTAACGAGAAGTCCTGCGTAGAAAGCTGTACCACAAGCTGAAATATGAAAACGCTCTGGCTTAAGTTCGCTCGCTTCTTTTAAGAGCTTTTTCCCATCTCCATCGAAGTAAAACTGACAGAGTGAGCGCATTAAGCCTGGCTGCTCATAGATTTCTTTGAGCATATAGTGCTCGTAATCACCCTTATCAGAGGGGTCATATTCCATTTCTTGGCTTTGGGACTTGTAATCCGATGAAGGATTTCCATCGAGATCATAGAAAGAAATAAGTTCTTTATTTGAGGCACTTAAGTGGCAAAGGACACCGTCCTCAGGAAAATAAATTCGATCTGCAGCACCAATGAGTGCGTACGGATCAGAGCTTAAGACAGCCTGTGAATTTGTGGCATGAGTTCCACAAACAAGAGGAGCCGCTCTTTTGATAGCAAAAATCTCACGGCTCTTTTCATTGATAAAAACAAAAGCAGAATTACCATCAACCATCTTAAAGGCTTTTAGGATCGCTTCCTTTAGGCTGAGTTTTTCGAGTAAGGAGTAAACGAGAATGAGGAAGACCTCGGAGTCTGTTTCTGACTTAAATTCAAAACCATTTTTTATGAGTTCATCTCTAAGGTCATCGGCATTCTCAATAATGCCATTATGAACCATGCTAAGGTGACCATAACTGTGGGGATGGGAATTAAGATCTGTCACTCCACCATGTGTGGCCCAACGAGTATGGCCAATAGAGGCCATGGACTCTGTATTGACGTTCTTTAATTCACCGGCAAGATTCTCAATCTTCCCTGTCTTTTTAACAGTCTCAAGTTGGCCATCATTGTTAAGAAAAGTAATACCTGCAGAGTCATATCCACGGTATTCAAGTCTTCGCAATCCCTCTAAAACAATATCTACTGAGTTTGATGGTCCAAGATGACCCACAATTCCACACATAAATCGTATTCCTCACGTTATATTTGAGGGCTAAGAATACCATTGTCATGGGCTAGCAGACAAAGTTTACGCGACGCAAACCTATCCCTTCTTAATGGCCCACTTCCCTTTAAGAAAACGGCTTGCCATCTTTTCTTTGGTAACCTGACGAGAGCGGCTCAAGGCAAAGCCTTCATCTGGAACATCTTGGTTAATTGTGGAGCCACTCGCGACAAAGGCCCGCTCGCCAATATTGATGGGCGCAATCATTTGCGTGTCACTTCCAATGAATGAATCCTTACCTATCTTTGTAAGGTGCTTGGCCTCACCATCATAATTACAAGTAATAAATCCACAGCCAATATTCACATTTTCGCCAACCTCAGCGTCACCAACATAGCTTAGGTGAGAAACACTCACTGCTTTTTCTAACTTGGCCTTCTTTACTTCAACAAAGTTACCAATTTTTACTTTTTCTCCAAGGTCAGTTCCTGGTCGAAGCCTTGCGTAAGGACCAACCTGACAACTTTCCCCAACCAGAGCGTTTTCTAGATAAGAGTAAGCCTTAATGAGAACACCTGTCTTAATGACGGAGTCTTTAATTATAGTTCCCGGCTCAACGGTTGCACCGCTTTCGATTGTTGTCTCGCCATGAAGGAAACAATTGGGATAAATCGTTGTTCCTGCCGAAATTTGAACTGTTGGTTCAATATAAGTGTGGGCCTTATCCATAACAAGCACCCCTGAGGCCTGAAGACTCTCATTAATTCTAAGCTTCAGCTGATGAAGGGCATTTGAAAGCTGCACTGGACTATTGACCCCAAGAAAAGGTGTCTCAGAGTCAAAGCATACAGGATAAACGTCAGAATCCTTTTTAAAGGCATCTGTCAGGTAGAATTCCCCAGCCTTATTATTAGAGTCAATCGAAGCTAAATTTTCTAAAATCATTTTGGTTTCAAAAATATAGAGACCTGAATTTACTTCAGTGATTTGGCGCTGCTCCTCTGATGCATCCTTTTCTTCAACGATCTGAAAACCTTTATCAAAGCGCACGATACGCCCATAGCCAGTAGGCTTTGGTGTTTTAAAAGATGCCGCCACAGCCTTTGCTTGATTTGTCTTTAACTCCTCCCAGAGAGTGCTTAACTCTGTTGAAGTTAAAAGAGGAGTGTCCGCACAGAGAACTAAAGTGAAGTCAGTATCCTTCGCCCATGGACAATCATTGAAGTAAGAACGAAGAGCATCCGCGGTACCAAGCTGTTCTTTCTGAAAGGGGAAACTTATTTCCTTATCACTGTGATGGAGTTTTACATGCTCTGCCACTTTTTCTTTTTGATGGCCTACGACGACCCCAAATTGGGCATTGAGGGAGTGAGATCTTGCAAAGTCAGCTGCAGCATCAATTGAAAAGTCCAATAACTTCTTGCCCATGAGAGGAATGAGGGGCTTTGCGATATCCACGCCCATTCTTTTTCCAAGTCCCGCTGCTAATATTGCCACACCAATTTTGTCAGACATTATTTTTTCCTTATTCCCGAGCAAAAAAATTCAGTTTTCTAATTACCCATGATTACTATCGTTAAGAGATTTTAAACAAATTTATCAATCATTCCAATTGTTTTACTCCCCTTATCTTTTTAATTTTTCACATGAAAATGCATAAAAACTTTAAAGAATGAACTAGTTATACCCGAACAATGTTTGTGTACAAGACTAAGCACGGAATTGCTGTTGTTGGAGGACAGATATGGTAACAAACTACGAGGGTGATAATATCGAATTTAAGGACCGCCTCCCTCTCCTTCCCATTAGGGACATTGTTGTTTATCCCTTTATGATACTCCCATTATTTGTTGGTAGAGAATCATCAATACAAGCGGTTGAGCACGCCCTTAATAAAAGTGATCGCCTGATCCTTTTAGCTAGCCAAAAAGATATCTCAGCAGAGCATCCAGATCCAAGTGAAATTTATGATCTTGGAACGGTTGCGATGATTATGAGAATGAGAAAGCTTCCTGATGGAAGAATCAAAATTCTTGTTCAAGGCTTAAGTAAAGCTAGAATTATTGATTTTGAACAAACTTCTCCCTATTTCACAACTAAGCTTGAAAAAGTAGAAGATTCAGAGAATACGACTGATAATGTTGCCGTCAATGCTCTGATGAGAAATATTCGCGAGCAACTCGAAAGAGTGATCACACTTGGTAAAGTTCTCTCCCCGGATATCCTCACAGTTCTTGAAGACATTCAAGAGCCTGGCCGTCTCGCAGATCTTGTGGCTTCTAACCTCAATCTTCATGTGGCCGAAGCACAAATGATTCTCGAAACTTTCGATCCCATCGAAAGGCTTCATAAGATCAATGACATCCTTACTCGTGAGCTCGAGATTCTCTCCATGCAAGCGAAAATTAGAAACAATGCCAAGGGTGAAATTAATAAGAATCAAAAAGAATATTTTCTTCGTGAACAAATCAAAGCCATTAAATCTGAACTCGGTGACGAGCATGATGAACAAGGTGATGATGAGTTTGAAGAAATCAGAAAGAAAGTTCGTGCTGCTGGCATGAGCGAGGACGTCGAAAGAGAAGCACTCAAGCAACTTCAACGCTTAGAAAAAATGCATCCCGATAGTTCAGAAGCTAGTATTATTCGCAGCTATCTTGAATGGATGGGTGATCTTCCTTGGAGCGCCTCTTCTGAAGAGAAGATTGATCTTGATAATGCTCTAGATATTTTAGATGAAGACCACTTTGATCTCACTAAGGTCAAAGAGAGAATTCTTGAATATCTTGCTGTTCGCCAACTTAAAGGAAAAGAGATGAAAGGGCCTATCCTTTGTTTCTCTGGTCCTCCAGGTGTTGGTAAGACCTCTCTTGGTAAGAGTATTGCTCGTGCCACAGGTAGGGAATTTGTTAGAATTTCACTTGGTGGTGTTAAAGATGAAGCTGAAATTCGTGGTCATAGAAGAACCTACGTGGGTGCTATGCCAGGTCGCTTCATTCAAGCTCTTAAACAAGCTAAAACAAATAATCCTGTTATCCTTCTCGATGAAATCGATAAGCTTGGCGGAGATTATAAAGGTGATCCTTCAAGTGCTCTTCTTGAAGTTCTTGATCCTGAACAAAATAAAGAATTTCGTGACCACTACCTCAATGTGCCCTTTGATCTCTCAAACGTCATGTTCATTGCAACATCTAACGTTCTTGAGAATATCCCAGGACCTCTAAGAGACAGAATGGAGGTACTCAACCTCTCTGGATACACTCAAGAGGAAAAGGTAGCGATCTCAAAACGATATATTATTCCTAAGCAACTAGAAGAAAATGGTATTACTTCTGATCACGTTGAGTTTACAGACGAGGGTCTTCAATCAGTTATTGAACACTTTACGGCTGAAGCTGGACTTAGAAATCTTGAGCGCAGAATCGGGGCACTTTGTAGAAAGGTCGCGATGAAAATTGCGAAGGGTGATCAAAATGTAACTCATATCATCCCAGACACAGTTCTCGACCTTCTTGGACCGCCACAATTCTCAAAAGAGGATCATCGTGAAGAAGATGAGGTGGGAGTTGCTACAGGATTAGCTTGGACAGCAGCTGGAGGACAAGTCCTCTATATCGAATCAACGAAAATGAAAGGAAAGGGATTCACCCTTACCGGTCAGCTCGGTGATGTGATGAAAGAATCTGCTCAAACGGCTATTGGCTACATCAGAAGTCGTGCTGAATACCTTGGAATTGAAGAGGATGCGTTTGAAAATAACGAAATCCATATTCACCTCCCTGCCGGAGCAATTCCTAAGGATGGACCAAGTGCCGGTATTACATTAGCGACAACAATCATTTCACTTCTCACTGATTGTCCCATTGATAAAACAGTGGCCATGACTGGTGAGATCACACTAACAGGAAAAGTTCTTCCCGTTGGAGGTGTTAAGGAAAAATGTTTGGCTGCCATGAGAATGGGAATCAAAACAGTTATTATTCCTTGGAAGTGTCAAAAAGATCTTGTTGATATCCCAGAAGAATATCGTGAAAGACTTGAACTCATTCCAGTGAAGACAATTCATGAAGTTCTCGACCTTGCTCTTGTTGGCTGGGACGAGAAGAAGAAAGAACTTAAGAAGAAAATGAAAAAAGCGAAGGAACAGAAGAGAACAAATAATCTTCCTCCAGTAGCAGCTTAATTTTTGGTGGCCCAATTCTCAAATTCCTTTAAAATGGTTTAAAGGAATTGAGATTATGGCCAACCAAAATGATCAGGATTTAAGAATCGCAGTCGTAGATGACTCCGACTTCTCACGAAAGACAGTTGTTGAAATACTTGAAAATGAAGGTTTCAATGTTGTTGGCCAAGCCTCTTCTGCGGAAGAGGGCATCAGCTTAGGCACCAGTGCAGGTGCAAACCTCTTTATCATTGATGTCATTATGCCAGAGAGATCCGGCCTTGAAATGGCTAAGCTCATGAGTGAAAAAGGCATGGGTGTTCACATCATCATGATGTCTTCAATCAATATGGAATCAATCATCATTGAATCTATCTCAAGTGGGGCCATTGACTTCCTTCCTAAGCCATTTATGGCCGAGGACCTCATAAAGGCCGTTAAAAAAATACAACTTGAAAGGGCTAAGTTTTAATTATGTTTTCGATCCTTAAGTTCTCCATTGCCTTTTGTTTTAGTTTTCTTCTCCTGAGTATTCCCGTTCAAGAAAAGCCCCTCTTTTACTACCTTAACACTTGGGCCCAACCCATTACTGAAGAAGTCTTCTCTGGGTCTCGAGAGGCACTTCTCGATGGTGTAAAGAAAGGGAAAAGCTTCAGCACAAAAATTTTCAACAACACCATTCCAAAGGAAGATAAAATCTCCACGAAGTCTTCGTCAGTTGATAAAGAAGAGCTAGAAGAGCATCTTCACAACCATTCTGAGGACTACACCATGGAAGAGAGAGATATGCTTCAAAAGATTATTCTCAATAACCAGTAAAACCTTCATTTCTCAACACCAAAAAAAGTCGGCAGATTTCAGGGCTAAGTCACCATCCTTCAATGGGGCTAAGGCCCTTATTTTTCTCAGTTTGAGGTTTTTATCTTAAATCACCTCAAATTAGTTTAAGGTAGTGAAGACTTAAATTAAGGAGGGGTTATGAAAAGAGATAAGATTAAGAATTCGATTCAGTTTCATGCACCAGGCATCCTCTTTCTCGCAATTGGATACTTGCTTATTAGTTAAATAAAAAAGCCACCTTAGAGGTGGCTTTTTTAATGCGGTCAATTTGAGCTTGTTCTTATTTTGCAGTAGCTTCTGATTCAACTTCTTTAGCAACTTCAGTCTCTGCTACAACGTCAGCATTTCCATTACGACTCGCTTGGATCATTTCAGCACAATCAGTAACACTCTCTCCTACTTGTGAAGCAGCGATTGAAGAAGTCATTGTTAAGATCATACATGCAGTAAAAAGTAGTTTTTTCATTTCTCTCTCCTCTTTTGTTTTAGTTGCTTTATATAGAAGCAAAGATAGTGCCAACTTTTTAGTTGTAAAAACAGGCACTTAAAAACCAATGAGTGAGTAAAGATTTTACTGTGTATAAACAATTGACGAAATTAGCCCTCAACCGAGCCAGGAGAGGAGCTTTCTTATCAATCCCAGCTTCCCTTTATAGGGAGGATAGCGCACGGGTAAGTCTAAAAATGTCCCTCGATGCATAATCGACTTGGTATGGCTGAATGTATCGAAGCTCTTCTTGCCATGATAAGCACCCATACCACTAGCCCCTCGTCCGCCAAAAGGTAAGTGAGGGCTCGTTAAGTGCACGATGGAATCGTTAATACATTGACCACCACTTGGAATCTCAGACACAAAGCGCTCAATGATGGTGTTACTGTCGCTGAAGAGGTATGCCGCTAAAGGGTTAGGTCTCTTAAAGATCAGCTGCTTGGCCTCATCAAAGCTCTTAACTTTTACAAGGGGCAGAATCGGCCCAAAGATTTCATCTTCCATAACCTTTTTATGAAAGTCGGCTTTAACCAATGTTGGTTCAAGATAGAGGTCTTTTTGGTCCCCCTTTCCACCATGAAGAACATCTTCTGGATTAATTAAATCCAATAGTCTAGTGAAGTGGCGCTCACTGATGATCCGTCCATAGTCTTCCGACATCTGGGGGTTATCCCCAAAGAACTCAGTAATATATTTTTTAAGGTTATCCACAAGTTCATCAAAGCGCGATTCGTGCACCAGGATATAATCTGGGGCCACACATGTTTGACCCGTGTTAAAAAACTTCCCCCAAACAATTCTCTTAGCGGCAAGAGAGATGTTATCCGCCTCTAAAACCAAACAGGGTGACTTTCCTCCCAATTCTAAAGTTACCGGACAAAGGTGTTTAGCTGCTTTTTCCATAACGATTCTGCCAACGCTCCCATTTCCCGTGTAAAAAATATGATCAAAAGGAAGATCGAGCAGTGCCTGAGTTTCCTCAACAGCCCCCTCGACAACAGACACCACATCAGAAGAAAAATAGCGGGGAACAAGCTCTGCAATAACTTTAGATGTTGCTACTGCAATTTCAGAGGGCTTAAGGATCACGACATTCCCAGCAGCTAAAGCCCCAATCAAAGGAGACATCAGTAACTGAAAAGGATAATTCCACGGACTAATAATAAGAACCTTTCCTAGTGGCTCAGGACGCGTCCAGGACCATGCAGGAAATTGAAGGTGGGGGGCGAGATGAAAACGCTTCTTCATCCACTTTTTTAAGCTTTTTAAAGTATGCTTAATTTCATTAATGGTAAAAAGAGTTTCGCTAATAGCCCCCTCAAACTCACTCTTACCAAGATCCTCTCTCAGAGCGGCAATAATGCTCTTCTCGTTGTCCTCGATCAGTTTCTGGAGTGCCAATAGGTTATTTTTCCGGGCTTCATAAGAGGCCATTACGCCCTTCTCAAAAGCAACCTTCTGCGATTCAAATATTGTGCTAATTTGCTCAAGTTCTGTATTCAAAAGACCTATCCTTAAAAAAGAAAAGTCCCACAATCGTGGGACTTTTTAACTAAAACAAAAATAGTATCTCTTTTTACATTACTTTGCGCTAGCACCTTCATTATTTTCTTCGGCTTTGTCTACCGAAGCAGTGTTGTCTACTGTTTCTTGAAAACGGCTGCTTTGAATTGAGTCAACACAGTCTGCTTTCATACTTTCACCCATTTCCTCACCAGCGTAAGATACGTTAATAAGTAAAATGGCCATCATTGCTAAAAATAAATTCTTCATCTCTTACCTCCCTCTAAACTAAGAGTTCATTTAAACTATTATGTTTATATAAGAAGCAAGTAGCGTGCCAGACTTGGTCTTTTGATTTTAACTAGTTAAAGAGGTGTAAAAAGATGAAGCGCTTAATGCTTCATACAGTGTTTAAATTTTTGACAAAAAAAAGCCGCTTCATTTGAAGCGGCTTTGAAAAAGAAGATTTTTTTTACTTTATTGGACAGTACTTGTGTTATCTGAAGCATCAGCAGGGAGATTAGAACCATCTCCATCCACATCTGATCCGGTACCTTGTACCACACACTCACCACATGTCGAATTAGGACCACAATTAGCTTGTTCACCTAATTGAGCATCGCCGTCCGCCATTGAGTAAGTACTTAAGCCCATTAGCATCATCATCATTAGTAGTTTTAATCCTTTCATATCGATCACCTGTGTTTGTGTTTTTTCTATTATCTCAAGTATTCGTTGTCGGTCCTACTTTTACCCCAACTAGCTGAAATGCCGTTGGGGTGGGTGCCTCTAAAGTGAGGCGCTTTCTTACATATTCAGATTTACACCTGCTGGCTTAACAATAGCGAGCAGACTCTGAAAAGCTTGTGTCACCTGAAGAGCCATCTTGTGACCTTGCTTTGACTCTACCTTCTTGATCTCACCATAGTTGTCATAGGCAACGTTAATTTTTCCATGACCTTCCATTTTGATTTCAACAGGCTTACCAAGAGCGTTGTAAACAAAGCTTAGAGTTCTGTTCTTATTCGTCTTAGAATCTTTGTCGAACATCTTAGTGATGCGACCTTTTGTATCGTAGAAGAGCATCACTTGCTTACCTTTGTCGTTTGTCGCTTTCACAAGGTTCGCACGACCATCGTAAGAAAAGTTCGTAACACCTTTATTGTTAACAACTTTAGTAATCTTGTTAAACTTTGGGTGGTAAGAAAGCTCTACGCTATCACCTTTTGAAGAGGCTTTCTTCGTGAGGAGCCCTTTCTTGTTATATTCAAAAGTCGTTGTGTTATTTCCACGTGTAATCTTAAGAGGAAGTGAACAACACTCAGAGTAAACGGTCTCAGTTTTGATTGAGTTGATCTCTGTTGCGATTCTATAAGTGTACTGAGATCCATCTGGACGAGTTTTGATTTCGTACTCGTACTTAGAAACCGATTTCTTACCACTTGGAGATGTTTTCGCAACAGTTGTCCAGTAGTGAAATTCAGGGTTCTTAGGGTTAGACTCATACTTATACTTTGTTGATTCACCATTTCTTGAGATCACTTCTTCAACAAATTGTGTCTTAGGAGTGTATTTAATTTCTAGCTTAGACCCATCTGTGTAGCCAACAGAAGTCATATTGTGGTTACCATCATATGTGTACTTGAACACATTTCCAGCAACATCTTTAGACTCCACAAGGTTATCTTCACGATACTTGTAGTGAGTTTTCTTATCACCTGAAGAGTAGATATGCTTTACTTTACCGTCTGCGTACCACTCGAAGAAAAGTTGCTTTGCTTGGCTATCTTTAATTGAAACGAGGTTACCTTTTTTGTAATTGAGAGAAACACTGTAACCATTCTTAGTAGACATCTTTACGAGTTTACCATCTTTGTTAAAGTATTCTTTTTTGCCATCGTTAAAAGCTCTCATGAAGCCCTTCTTTGTTTTAACGATCTTTTGCAGCCCTCTTACATTGGAAAAAAGCTCCGTACCTGCTGCAATCTTAGCCTGTACCTTGTACTTTCTCGCATAAGCTTGTCTCAATTCAGCATCGTTCTTAAGTTTCCCTAAGAGATTCTTTGCCACGCCGTCATTAATAGCTGACTTCTTTCTGATTGCAGCGATAATATCTTGTGCTGCTTTATCAGCATTTACTGCCGTTTTAGGAGTAAATCTTGTCAAAGCCCCTGAGCCATTTTCATGAACAACTACAGAACCGTCCGCAGACACTGTCACGTAAGTCTCATAATCACTACCCCAGCCAAATCCAAACCAACCTTTCTCAGTCGACTTAGAGTTATTTGTTCGAGTAATCTCAAGATCCATTCCGCCACCGGGAACAATGATATCCGTATAGGAAATATAAAAATTCCCATTTTTCAGATTCACCCCAGCAAATGCCATTGAAGGGATTAGTAATAAAAGTAACAACAGTTTCATAGCTCTCATGCAATAGTCCTTTTTTCCAAACAGACTTAATTATTTCTCTCTGATACTATTCGACTCATTTATGAAAAAGCTTTAGGAATTTTTACATCTCTAAGTCTTTATTTTTACTACTTTTAGAATAACCCAGAATCCAAAAGC
>Ga0208203_1000427_pt1 | contig 19099 bp, 20 predicted proteins | sample DeeseametaMP2914_FD_184167 | JGI IMG/M metagenome (GOLD analysis project Ga0208203, IMG submission 184167) | Marine microbial communities from the Deep Atlantic Ocean - MP2914 (SPAdes) | ecosystem: Environmental > Aquatic > Marine > Oceanic | place: West of Santa Cruz de la Palma, Atlantic Ocean...
TTAGGGAGCTCATCTCTTTAGGACCTTTGATATAGATTCTCTTTTTCACATCATCATTGAAAAAGTTAATCTTCTTTTTAAGATCTCCAGATGAAATTCTCGATAAGCTTTTAAGAGTTCCTCCAACAGGATTTTCATACCCAGTTCCGGTTAAGCTCACCTGCCTAAAGATTCTATTTGCCAAAGATCCATGATTGGCCGGTAGGTTTCGAAGACCTGTCTTTATTCTCTTTACGCTTTTCTTTAGCTCTCTGTCTGGGTATGTCGCATTCCTAAACATATGGCAAACCATTTTCATGGTAGGAACTGCATCCTTAACAAGACCGCTGACGTTATAGGAAGAAAATTCATGGGTAACGCTAGCTTGATAGCTGACGCCATAAAACTCTAGAGAGTCTAGAATTTCTTTTTGTTTATATCTTGTAGTACCAGTGCTCAGAAGGTCAAAAGCCAATTGAGTTTCACCAAACTTACCATTGGAATCAGTAAAGCCTCCAGCGTTGAAGTAGATAGATACGTCATAAATTGGATAAGAGTCGTCTTCTAGCCAGATGACTTCAACACCATTCCAATTTTCTCTTTTGAGATTATCCTCAAGGTAGTTGGCACTCGCCCCAAAACTCGCAGATAAAATTAAAGCTGTTAAAAATTTCATATAGAACCTTCTTATTGTTTTTTGTGTTTGTTCCAGATTGAGAAAAATATTGAGTCTTTTTTGTCTAAATATTTTCCACAAGCTTTTTTAACTTCTTCCAATTGAATTGACTCGTAGATGTCCATTTCCTTTTTATAGAAGTTGTAATCTTTGTAAAATGCTTGTCTGTCTCCAATGAACTTTGCAATACCTTGGTTTGTGTCAAGGTCGCTTAAATAAGAAACAAGGTACTGATTTTTTACCTTTTGCAGCTGCCTTTCGTTAAGTGAGTTTTGGCAACCATTCTTAATTTTTGAATAAAGGCTCTTTTGTACCTGTGCCAAAGAGCTTCCCTTTAATAACTGTCCCCCAATGAAGAAAACCCCACTCTCTTTCAGTGTATAATTGGCGGCATAGACATTGGAAAGTAGCGGTTTTCTAGAAAGTACATACTGCTCACTCAAGAAAGAACTATCACCTTGCCCAAGCATGGAGGAAAGAATGTCTAATATGTAGGCCTCTCTTGGTCCAATTTTTATGCCTTTAAATCCAAGCATAAAAATAGGATCTTTAGTATCACCGTGTAGTTTTACGTTTCTGCCGTCGTATGTGCCTTTAAAATCAAAACCTCCATTTTGCTTGAAGATTTCCTTCTTTTGTTTTTCCAAATCATCGTTCTTTGGAATATTACCAAAGCGCTTTTCAACCTCTTTCAAAACTTCATCGGCCTTAACATCTCCAACAATCACAATGAAAGCATTGTTTGGGGCATAAAAAGTTTTGAAGTATTTAAAAACTTCATCCCTTGTTACACTTTTAATATCTTCAATTTTTCCAATGACAGGAATGCCATAAGGAGTTTTCTCAAACATGTTTTGCATCATGCTTAAATATATTTTTCCCCTGTCAGAGTTTTCGTAACGCATTTTTCTTTCTTCAAGAACGACGTTTTTTTCAGAGGCAAAAGATTTTGGATTGAGGGCGAGATTCTGCATTCTATCCGCCTCGACATCGATAATTTTATTGATGTGTTCAGCTGGAAGACTCTCGTAATAGACGGTCATGTCACTGGTCGTGTAAGCATTGTTTTTTCCTCCACTACCTTCAACCATTTTATCAAACTCTCCCTCAGGATACTTCTTGGCACCTTTAAACATCATGTGTTCAAGAAAGTGAGATGAGCCTGTGATTCCAGGAGTTTCAAACTTTCCTCCCACGTCAAAATAGGTATAATATGAAACGAGTGGTAACTTATGGTTTTCCACAATCATAACTTTTAAACCATTATCTAGAACTCTTTCTTTAACATCAAAGTGAATAAGCTCGCTTTTTTCATCCCCGCTTTTAACATCTTTATTGGCACACCCTATTATCGTGAGTAGCGCCGCAAGCCAGATAAACTTCATATCGATCTCCGTTCGTGTGTTATTTTCAACCAGTCTTTGGTAAAATATTTTTATGGAAATAAATAATAACGAAGTTGTCGCACTTGGTACAGGAACATCTACAGGCATCCCAATGATTGGGTGTCATTGTAAAGTTTGTCGCTCGGATAATCAAAAGAACAAACGATTAAGGACAAGTATTTTATTAAGGACTGCGGCCAAAAAAAACGTATTAGTAGACACAACACCTGACCTCAGGACTCAGTTTCTAAATAATAACATCCATCACTGCGACGCTTGTATAATTACCCACGAACATGCCGACCATGTTCACGGCATTGACGACTTAAGACCTCTAACTTTCGGAGAGGGTAACTCAATACCAATTTATACTTATAAAAACTGTGCGGATCACCTTAAAGACAAATTCCCTTATATCTTCCACACTCAAAAACATTTTCAAAATAAAACGATACTAGGTGGTGGCATACCCAAATTAGATTTAAAAATTGTTGGCAATAAGTGTGAAATTGCAGGAGATGAATTTGAGTTTTATCAACTTCCACACGGCCATACAAAGACCTTATCCTTTATTCATAAAAAGTTTGCTTATGCTGTGGATTGCAAAACTATTCCTAATGATTGGATTCAAAGGTTGGGCCAAGCTGAACTCGATCTGTTTATTTTAGATTGCGTCAAGTCCACTCCCCATCAAACTCACCTTCATATGGAAGCGGCGCTCAAAATAGCAAAGAAGGTTGGTGCCAAAAAAACAGGCCTCATCCATATGGGACATGAGCTTGAGCATGAACAAATGCTCAAGGAGCTAAGTGAGCTTGAGATCGACATTTTTCCTCTCTATGACGGCCAAGTCTTAACTTATGGTAATTGAGGCCCATTTTTTTACTCTTTTGAGCGTTTTTGAGTGTTTAAAGCGAGAAATTCTTGTATAGTTTGCCCATAAATTAACACTATATTGAAGAGAGGAAAGTCATGAAAATTGCCGTTCCAAAGGAAATTAAAAACAATGAAAACCGTGTGGGTTTAGTACCAAGCGGTGTTAGACAACTTGTACAGGACGGACACGAAGTATTTGTTCAGGCAACTGCAGGAGAGGGCATTGGCATCTCCGACGATATGTATATTGAAGCAGGCGCGAAAATCACTCCAACCCTTGAGGATACGTTTGCCGCAGGCGAGATGATTATCAAGGTTAAAGAACCTCAACCAGTTGAGATTGCACTTCTTAAACCGCATCATATTCTTTACACTTACCTTCACTTGTCAGCTGATAAAGAATTAACTCAAGGTTTAATGGACTCAGGAGCGACTTGTATTGCTTATGAGACAATTCAATTTCCAGACGGATCGCTTCCTCTTCTAGTTCCAATGAGTGAAGTTGCTGGAAGAATGGCCACTCAGGTCGGAGCGATGTGCTTACAAAAAGATAAAGGCGGAAAAGGCCTACTTCTAGGTGGTGTACCAGGAGTCCACAGAGCAAAAGTTACAGTAATTGGATGTGGAATTGCAGGCACCAACGCGACTAAAATGGCCATGGGTCTTGGAGCAGATGTAACATGTATTGATCTGAATACAAAAAGACTTGCTGAAATGGACGATCTTTTTGACAACAGAATCACTACTCTTTTCTCAAATACGCAAAACATAGAAGAAGCAGTTATCAATTCTGACCTTGTCATTGGTGCGGTGTTGGTTCCAGGTGCAAAAGCTCCTAAGCTTGTAACAAAAGATATGATTTCTAAGATGGAAAACGGCAGTGTTGTCGTAGATATTGCAGTAGACCAAGGTGGTTGTATTGAAACGTGTAAGCCTACAACTCACCAAAATCCAACCTTTGAAGTTGATGGCGTTGTTCACTACTGTGTGGCAAATATGCCTGGTGCAGTTCCAAGAACTTCAACTTACGCTCTAACAAACGTAACGTTAAAGTATGCAAGAATGATCGCTAAAAATGGCGTTGAAAAGTCAATTTCTGCCGATCCTGCGCTTAAACTTGGTGTAAACATCTATAAAGGCGAGCTAGTATACGAGCAAGTTGCTCGTGATCTTGAGCTACCTTACACTCCCCTAAACCCAGAAAAATATCTATAATTTGCCTATTGCCCAAATATGTTTCCAGTTGTGCTAATATATAAGCATGACTGGAAACCCTGGGTTGGACAAAGCTATATTCGCAATTAATGGACTGGTAGTAATCGCTGCCACAGGCCTTGTTGTTGCCTCTCACACCATGATAAAGAGACCTCCCACAGATGAGACTAAAGAGTTCTCATCAATGGTCAAGGACAGCATGGTGGAATTTCAAAAGCCACAAGTCCAGTTTCCTGAAATGGTCATAAACCTCTACTCAAGAGAAGCAAGACTACGATTCGTAAATTTAAAAATGAACATAGAGACATTTGAGCAGGAACAAATTCAGCTCATAGAAAATGCTAAACCACTTATTCAGGATGCTTTGGTGGACGTCGCCTCTCACATGAAACCAAATGAATTAAACTCTGTTACGGGTAGAATTTTGCTGGAAACTCGAATTAAAAACAAGGTAAACAGCAGACTTTCGACATCTGCTGTTAAAAAGATCTATTTTTCTAAATTTATTGTGCAATAAAGTGCTTAAGCGTTACTCGCCCTGCTCTTCTTTATCGGTTACTTTCTCGTAAGAAGAACTATCTTCCTCTGGAAGGCTATTCAAGTACTGATCAACATCTTTCTTACTAATCTTTCCCTCAGCTACCAGACGGTCTCTAAGTCTTGAATCCATTAATTTATCTTCTAGGGCCAAACGAAGTTTCATGCGTATTCCTCTTAAAGTAATAGTTTAGAACGTCATCAAATATCACATATCTGCGCAATTAGTCAATCTACTGCCAATATTTTGGATTCTTTGGATCTGCCTTCGCTGGTTCTTCATCCCTCACGATCCTAAGCTTGCCTCTCCCCTTTCTTTTGGGAGCTTTTGAGCCCATAAGGTCTTTAAATCCTTGGCCTTTCGCTCTCATGGACTTCCACTTTAAATAAGCAAAACCAGCAGCACCAGCACTCAGATGTGCCCAAGAAGCCTTTCCGTGCGCAGAAAACAGGCCAATATAAAGCTCAATGCCGGCCAATAACATACAAAAGTATTTAGCCTTCATTGGAAAGAGCAGCATGAATGTTAACTGTCTCTCTGAAAAAATTATTCCATAAGCAATGAGTAGAGCAAATACAATTCCTCCAAGTCCTTGAAGAGGAACGTACTGAAACGCTCCACCAGCAACTAAAGAAACCAATAAGTACACAATACCAGAGCTGAGGGCCGAAATTGCCAAAAACTTTAAATAGAATCTTTGTCCCCAACGGGCCTCAAGGTCTCCTCCTATGAACCAAACTAACAATGAGTTGAATAAGGCCGACATAAAGGAAACCTCAATAAATGGGAAACTTGCAAATTGAAACACAAGTCCATTCCCCAGACCATTTAAACTAAGCCCAAGAACTCCTGCCAAAGAAACTCCTGAAGACACCTTCAAGATTGAATTCAGAAGGAACATGGCCACATGAGCTATAATTATATACTTATTCGTTTTACTAAGAGGGGGAACGTACATTTGGGCCTGCATTAATACCTCAGCTTTGCTTTTCAGAAATTTCTATTAGCGCGCCACCAGTAGATTTTGGATGAATAAAATTAACAAGGCAATTTCCAGCGCCAATTTGTGCCTTCTCGTATAAAAGCCTAAATCCTTTAGACCTTAATTCTTCTTCTTTCTCAGCGATGTTAGGGACTCTAAAACACATGTGGTGAATTCCTGAACCCTTTTTTTCAATATATTTTCCTATTGGACCAGACTCATCTGTAGATTGAAGCAACTCGATATGGCCATTTTGATCTATTGGAGCAAAGGCAGTCTTTACCTTTTGAGCCTCAACAACTTCCCTTTCTTCTGAAAACTTCAAACCTATGGCCTCGTACACCTTAACACTTTCCTCTAAGTCTTTTACAGCGATTGCGACATGATCTAAAACGCAATTCTCAAGTTCTGGCAACATAACAGGATTCCTTTTTTTTTTAGCCTATTATGCCTAATGCACTAAAAGAAATCCAGTCAATGTCATTAAATGTCCAAAGCCTTAGTTCCCTAAATCATTAGCATTTTGAACCAAGTGCACCCAACGCACCACAAAAAATTAAAATCAAGATGCACGGTTGAAAATTCAAACTTTAGAAATCGCAATTTTAGGAATTTTGACTCTATCTTCAGGAAGTACCTAAAGTCCACTCACCCAGCCTGAGTAGAAATTCACAACAACAAGGCTCTGTGTTGAAAAGGCACAGCTAAATTTCCAAAGGCTAATCTTGATAATACAAATTAATTGTTTATTGGAACATCTTGAGGATCAATTGCATCGTCACAACGGTTTGGATCATCTGGATTGAAGACTGGCTGCTCTGGTTGCTCAGGTGGCTGACAGATTCCCATTACGTTTCCTGCACTAGCTCTACAATCACCGTGCTGCTCAAACGTATAGCATCTCTTGGCACATGTCTTCTGCCCTTGAGCATCAAACCCAGTGTTGACGATATAACATTGTGTCACAGGGTGCTTCATACACCACTCTTTTGCGATACAAGTTTGACCAGAAGGTTTTGAACAAAATACTTGTGGATCTGAAAGGGTGTCATGAACAGCACACTTTCCGCTTGCTTGATTACAGCAAAGACTCGCACACTCATTATCACTTTGACAGCTTTCTCCAGGTAGGTAGTTGCCATAGGTTGGAAGGTCCTCTACACATTGAGAAACAAGGTCCTTGCCAACACAGCGCTTATTCATACAGCATTCGTCAGAGCCGCACTGGTTTGAGCTGGAACATGATTGGAAACTTGATAGAAGAACATTATCTCCATCAGTGTTTAGAACCTCACCTTTAACTAATTGGAGTTTAACTTCATCAGTTGCATCAATAATTTTCTCAGTGCCATCATCATCAACGGCCACAATTTCTACTGATGCAGTTACATTACATGATCCAACGTGTTCACCATTATAGTCATTGAGCATTGTGGAAACTCTTTCATTACAACCGTCCATCCAAAGACTGTCTCCATTGGATCCCATAACTTTTGAAACCTTTGGGTCCCCTGGAATTACACTCCCCATGTATTCAACGTCTTTAGATAAGCTCAGTTTTGTTTGAAGCGGAAACAATTTTGCTTGGGCGCCAAATTGAAGCTCTGTTGAGTCTACTCCAGCTACAGAGTTTAGACTCAAAAACCTTCCAAAAACCCCAGTCTCTCCCAAAAGAGCACTGTCTCCAATTTCCCACTTTGAGATATTAATTGCTTGATAAGGGCCTTGGTAATAGTAGCTTCCAAGAGAGGTCGAGCCTTCCAACAACTCAATCAAACTTCCTCCGACAATCTCCCACTTGGATAGTCCTGAGTTGAATGTTGCTGAAAACGGAAATGTCTTGCTCCCTATCACATGCTGTGCCGAAGTTGGGTTGTCAGGCAAGCACCTTCCAAGATTCATTTCATTGCTGTCATCTGATAAATCGCCAGTAGAGCTAGCAACGTTAAGTTCTGTAGGAAGTAGCGGTGTGATCCAATCTGACTTCACCAGTCCTTTATCCAGAACTTTGGCGTAAGCGTACTTGCAAGTGTCATTTGTGCCAGAACAGCCATCTACGATTTTCCCATTAAAGGTTGGATCATCTTCAAGTTTGAGACCTCGACAAAATAGTTTGTCGTCCCTGTTATACTGAACCGGCTCACTAAGAACTCCAGGATCAGGCGATGAGTTTCCAAAATCATATTCATTATAATCAAAAAGATCATAGATCAGTCGCACCTTATCAAAAGGAGCACTTCTCATATCCATAATTAAAACTTCAACTTTAGTTTGTGGCGTAAGCCCTGGAGCTGTGCCGACATAGGCTGGAATATCTATTGGACTTGAATCAAGGCCAAACTTAAATCTCACTTTTAAGTTTTTCTCAGAAAGAGTTGAAATGTTTATGCCAGCGACATAAAGGTGTCCATCAAAGTTTTTTGGAATGGTTAGCTTTCTCTTATAGGCACCACCATCGCTGTTATCATCAACCTTTGGTTCTATCAGGTGTCTTATTTCTACTTTTGCCTCAATGAACTCTGTTTGGTCTTGCCCAACAGTCCCATCACCCGGAACCGCTCCATTGCCATCGCCACCTCCAATATCGCCTACAACATCGTCTTTCAACGTTTCAAGAGGCCTTGTACCGGAGATATCCTCACAAGAGTAGAAGCTTAATAATAGTAGTAAAATTAATCCAATCTTTTTCATCTCAACTTCTTTTCGGAATTAAAAAATCCTTACTTAATTATAAAGTGTTAGACGGCAAAGATTGACAGAACAACCTTAAGTGACTGATTTTAGGAATATAGCTAATTTGGTCTTTCTGAAATGTGGCAAGGAATTGTGCCGTTCATGGCCTACCAAGCATTCGGAATCGCTCAATAGGCCTCAAAAGTTCTCTTAACTTTATTTTTTCTGGCACCCGGAACTTCAAAGAGTCTGTTGTGAAAACTGATATAAACGCCTGGTTGGATGATCTTGGCAACCATCATGGCCTCAGTAACATTTTGTATAGCATCCGAATCCTCAAAACCTAGAGGTTTCATTGCACCTGTGAATACAACTGGAACGCTAGGCTTCCAACTAAGAGCACACAACTCTGCTGTGTCTTGCATGGTGTCTGTTCCATGCAGAATAACAATTGGATGACCCTGGCCTGAAGCGTACTTGATAGAGCTAATAATGAATTGCCTATCTTCATCTGTCATATCAAGAGAGTCTTTTGCCATAAGACTTCTTATTTCTATTTGTGTCCAAGGCAGCCTGAGGCGGTCTTCAATTCTTTTTCTTACGACGGTTTCTCTATTAAATAGAGTTCCCTCGATTTCGTCGTACGTCTTTTCGATCGTGCCGCCTGTAGTCAAAAGTGTAATTTTTTGAATTGGATTATTTTCCATAGTTCCTCAAATTTAAGTTTGGCCCTTGACGCCAGCAATATCGCAACCATATTGAAGTTGGCCAACTATTTATTAAATAGATACGTAAAAAATACAAGGAGTTACAACAATGTCCAACAAAAAAGGTCAAATTTCGGTTAGCACCACAGACATCTTCCCTATTATCAAGAAATGGCTTTACTCTGAGCACGATATTTTCGTGAGAGAGCTAGTTTCCAACGCTTCTGACGCTATCACAAAGCGTCAAACTCTAGATAGAACAGAGGGCCAGGAAGTTCAGCCAGGTGACATTAAAGTAATCGTTAATAAAGAAGATAAAACAATCACGTTCCGCGACAACGGACTGGGAATGACTGAGGACGAAGTTGAAAAGTATATTGCACAGCTTGCTTTCTCTGGTGCCGAAGAATTTGTAAAAAAGATGAAAGAAACAGAAGGCAAAGGACAAGATCAAGAGATCATTGGTAAGTTTGGCCTAGGTTTCTTTTCGGCATTCATGGTCGCTGACAAAGTTGAAGTTAATTCACTTTCAAGAAAAGAAGGCTCAGCACCAACTAAGTGGGTTTGCAACGGAGAGACCGACTATGAGTTTACAGATTCAGACAAAGAGACTGTGGGCACTGACGTAATTCTTCACATCAACGAGGAAAATAAAGAATTCTTGGACAACTGGAAAACAAGACAAACTCTTGTAAGTTACTGCGACTTCATGCCATACAAAATTGAGCTAGTTGATCTTGCTGAATTAAATAGGATTAATGAAGAGAATGCCAAGGCCACTAAAGAAGAAGATAAGAAACCGATTCCTTGCGACATCATCAATGACACAGAACCTCTTTGGAAGAAAGATCCTTCCACTCTTAAAGATGAAGACTACAAAAGCTTCTATAAGAGAATGTTTCCAATGGACCAAGAGCCACTTTTCTGGATTCATTTAAATGTAGATCACCCATTCACTCTTCAAGGGATTTTATACTTCCCTAAACTAGATAGATCAAAACCTGTTAATGATTCAAACATCAAACTTTACAACAAGCAGGTTTTTGTATCGGACAACGTAAAGAATGTTATTCCAGAATTTCTTGCTCTTCTTAAAGGGGCTATTGACTCTAAGGACATCCCTTTAAACGTATCTAGATCTGCTCTTCAAGGCGATCCAAATGTTAAAAAGATCTCAAACTACATCATCAAAAAAGTAGCTGAGAGTCTGAAGAAGCTATACAAAAACGAGAGAGAGCGTTTTGAAACTGTATGGGAAGATATCGCACTTTTCGTTAAATATGGTGTTATTAGCGACACCAAGTTTGATGACTTAATGAGAGACAAAGTTCTTTTCAAAAACACAGACGACAAGCTTGTAACGCTCGCTGAGTATCAAGAAGCTGTGCCTGAAAACTTCAAAGAGAAAATGAAGGGTAAAGTTGTTTACTTTGAAGAAGGAAAAAGTGACGACACTTTAAGACAACACCTTAAAGATGAAGGCATCCAGTCTCTGACAATGGATAGTTATATTGATCCTCACTTCATGCAGCACGTGGAAATGAAAAAACAAGGTGATGAAGAGATTAAGTTCACTCTTGTAGATAATGCCATGGAAGACATACTTGAAACTGAAAACGCTAGCGAAGAAGATGGCAAGATTAAAGATATCTTCCAAGAGATTCTTGTTGGAAAAGACAAAGACGATAAGAACCAAATGGAGATTGAAGTTAAAAACTTTAAGAATGCCAAGTCTGCGGCCTACTTCAAAGTTGATGAAAGTATGAAGCGATTTCAGCAAATGACTCAGAGTATGGGGCAGGCAAACTTTGATATGCCGGTTAAGAAAACACTTGTTCTTAACCCGTCAAACAACTTGATCAAAAACGCGTTCAAGCTTTGGGAAAAAGATGACAAAAAAGACCTAGCTAAAAAAATAGCCCACTATGTCCAAGATCTTGCCTCGATTTCAGGTGAAGGTCTTAGCGACAAAGAAAGAGCAAGATTTGTAAACTCTTCTCAGGAATTGATGGGAGAGCTTTCAAACTTAGCTCTGTAATTCTCCGAAATAAGGCCCTCCTCCAGAGGGCCTACTATTTTCGATCTATCTCTACAGTGGTGGATTTTCATAATGATCCACATAGCCTCCGGCACGTGGTGGTTTTCTAAACTCTCCGTGCTCGATAACTTCCTTTAACTTTTCAACAAAAGCAGGAATATCATCCGGCTGTCTTGATGTTACAAGTCCATTGTCCACTACAACTTCTTCGTCTTCCCAAAGTGCACCCGCGTTTGAGAGATCTGTATGGATTGAGTGGAATGAAGTTACCTTTCTGTTCTTAACAACGTCCGCCTCCACAAGCATCCAAGGGCCGTGACAAATAGCTCCAACAGGCTTTTGGGTTTCCCCTTCAAAGAATGACTTAACAAACTTTACAGCATTCTTATCTCTTCTAAGCTTATCTGGATTTATCACTCCACCTGGCAAGACTAAGGCGTCAAAGCTTTCGGGGTTGGCATCTTTTAGTTCCATATCAACTTTAAACTCTTTGCCCCAGTCTGTTTCATCCCAAGAGCGAATCTTGTCAGGAGTTGGAGACACGACGATAACCTCATAGCCTGCGTTTGATAGGGCCTCGTAAGGTTTTTCCAATTCGCTTTTCTCAAAGCCGTCTGTAGCTAGAAATGCAATTCTTTTACTCATACATTCTCCTTTTTGTTCAAAACTATTGTAACTCTTTGACACAGGGGGCTTCAAATAAACTCGTCTGAATCTAAGTTTTGTCAGGCCTCATGTTTGCTTGGAACATCACTTGCTTGTAATAGTTGTAAAAAAGGAGTTTTATATGAAAAATGTTTTTATCACATTGTCATCATCCCTCTTATTGTCTGTTGGGTGTGCGGCCCAAATGCAAAAAGAAAACAAAACAAACACCGATGAGATTGCTGTAAGAGGCATGCTTCGGGGTCAAGCAGACGGAGAAGTAATTTTTACGAAGGCTCCTAGTGGCAAGGGAGTTCAGATGATAGTGAACCTTACCGGACTAAAGAAACCTGGTTTCCATGCTATGCACATTCACGAAAAGCCCGTTTGCGATGGAAGCTTCACAAGTGCCGGCGGGCACTTTAATCCAACGGATACCAAACACGGCCATCCAGAGCAAGGAAAGCACCATATCGGAGACCTTGGAAACTTTAAGGCTACCACGACTGGATCAATTGTTGAGACCAGAGTATATAAGCATTTATCCATGAATCCCGAGGCAAAAAATTACGTTGGTAATAGAGCGCTAATTGTTCACAGCAAGGCCGACGATTATGCAACTCAGCCTACAGGCGGTGCTGGCTCCAGAATTGGGTGTGCAATTTTACAAAATACCGCTGAATAAAAAAAGCCCTCATCCGAGGGCTTTCAATTTTTTTTCCTTTTTAAATAGAGCTTTTTAAAGATCTACGACACTCTCAAACTTAATGTCTTTAACATTGCTAAAAGTTTTTTTGGCAACCAATTCCTCGCCATCAACTTCTGTTTCTTTCCCCTTGCCTACAGTTAGGTCTCTTCTGTGTTTTATATTATGCTTCTCTAAACTCTCTTTTGCTTCCTGGCATCCGATACATAAGCTTGCTGTTGGTCTTGCAAGAAGTCTTTTCTGGGAGATGTCGTCTCCACAATCTTCGCAAGTTCCATAAGTTCCATCCAAGATTTTTGCTTTAGCAGCCTCAACCTTTTTCAGAAAGAGAAGGTTTCTCTGATCCAGCCTAGTGGATAGACTCTCCTCCTGATGAGCATTAAGTAGATCGATTTCATCCTTACACTCAGTCTTGTCAAAGGTTTTAGCGTTCATTGCATTTCTGTTCATGAGCATTTCATCGAAAAGATTCATAAACTTTTGGGCACTTGTCTTGTTCATAGAAACTCCTTGTATCAGGTTGTTAGCTTTGAATCTTCCTAATTCAGACGCCTTCTTGGCGTGACTTCCGTGTGTGTGTGAACTAATCCTAAGTTCAGGCCTTGGCGACTCCTTCGCCTTGGTTGCCAATCTATAGAGCAACCTACGCGCCAACTCAGGAACTTCGTATTTTCAAATAGTTATAGGGTATTTAAGAGTTTGTGGCCGGGGACAACTTGTCTTAAGTGACTTTTTTGCACCGGCCCATAGGATTTTGTGGGGTCAATTTGTTCTAAACGAGGGTGTCACCATCAGGATTAATGACAATATGTCCTTTATCGATTTTTTCCTTCAAGATGGCGATTACTTTGGATTGTGCATCAGCGACTTCACTCACTTTTCTTGGTGGGCCTTTAAGCCCATCTTCGATATCAAGTCTTATTCCTGTGGAAACCATAGACATAAGCTTATCTACAATTTCCTTATCTACAGTTCTAAGTGCCAATCCGAATGTTTCAAGGTTTACATCTCGTAAAAGCCCAACAAGCATGGCGGGAGTAAGATATTGTAAATCCTCAATTGAGATAAGATTTGATTCAAGCTCCTCGGCCATTTGAGGATCTCTTTTTCTTATATCATCAAGCAGTCTCTTGGCCGCATCAACTCCAAGTCCTTGAAGCATCTTAGCGGCTTCCTTTACTCCCCCTTTAGGTTTCATCGTTCTTCCTGGTTAAAGACCAATCTTGGGTTGTCTTTCTGAAGATGGTTTTGAACGTAATCTTTCACGCCTTCTTCCAATGAATGAAATTTGAACTCAGGCAGAGCTTGGTAGAGTTTATCCATTTTTGCTTCTGTGAAATACTGATACTGGCCTCTTAAGTTTTCAGGCATCTCCACGAACTCAATATTCTCTTTTTCACCCATTGCTACAAAAGTGGCCTTAACAAGATCCACGAAGCTTCTGGCCTTGCCTGTCCCCAGGTTGTAGATACCATTCGCCCCTGTATGCCCATCGTTCATAAGCTGGTACATGGCATCAACAACATCTTTTACATAAACGAAGTCTCTCAACTGTTCTCCGTCTTTGAAGTCTGGGTGGTAACTTTTAAAGAGTTTCATTTTTCCAGTTTCTTTAATCTGTCCAAATGCTTGATGAACTACAGAGCGCATTTTTCCTTTATGGTATTCGTTAGGTCCATAGACATTAAAGAACTTAACTCCAAACCATTTTTTAGGAGTTCTAAGTTGTTTTAGCACCCACTCGTCGAACACTTGCTTGGAATATCCATATGGATTTAGTGGCATTAACTTATTAATACCCGACTCATCATCGTCATATCCCTGCTCGCCTGCACCATAAGTCGCAGCACTTGAAGCATAACAGATAGGAGTGTCATACTCGGAAGCGTATCTAAAAAGAATTTGTGAAAACTCCACATTGTTCTTCCAAAGAAAATCAACGTTCTTTTCAGTTGTGGATGAGCATGCTCCCATATGGTAAATGGCGCTAACGCCCTCATCAAATATAGAATTTAAAATCTCTGGCTCAGTAAATTCATCAGCGTGGGCGAATTCATAGAATTTTAATCCTCTAAGGTTTAGCCATTTCTCGCCATCCCTAAACCGATCTACACATATGATATTGGTATGTCCCTCATCATTTAACTTCTTCACTATACAGCTGCCTATAAAGCCTGCAGCTCCTGTAACCACGATCATATAATCTCCCTAAAAAATAGTTATTTCTTAACATCATAACACGCAGATTAGCCTTTAAAAAAGGGTTTAAATTCTGATATGATGCAATCTATTAAAAAACGCTACTCTTGGAGTCAAGAATGATTGAGAACGGATGGTTACGCGAAAAATCTTACTTTAAATCTTTTTCCATGGGCTGGAAGCTTAAGAAAATATTGCATAGCGAACAAAGTAAGTTTCAAAAAATAGATGTGGTTGAAACCGAAGCTGTTGGAAGACTGCTTTTATTAGACGGTAAAACTATGGTTAGTGAGAAGGATGAATTTGTTTATCATGAGGTAATGGCCCACCTTCCCTACATGGTCACTAGAAAGTGCGAAAAGGTTCTCATCATAGGCGGTGGCGATGGTGGTGTTGTTCGTGAGTTTGCAAAGCACGAAGAAATTAAGCAAATTGATCTTGTTGAAATTGACGAAAGAGTTATAGAGGTTTCAAAAAAGTATTTTCCTCAGTGCACAAGTGCCCTTGACGACCCTAGAGTAAACGTTTTACCTCAAGATGGCTTTGCTTTTATCAAATCAAAAAAGAATGAATACGATATTATCGTTGTGGACTCAACCGACCCAGAGGATTTTGCCTCAGGTCTTTTTACCACCGACTTCTACCAAGATGTTCATAATGCTCTTACAGAGGATGGCATCATGATGAACCAAACAGAGAATCCATTTCTGGACGAATATGGGATTAAGAAGATTTATCAAAATATGAGAAAGGCTTTTCCTTTCGTGCAATCTTTTACTGCCCCAATGCTAATCTATCCTGGTGTTTACTGGACCTTTGGCTTTAGTTCTAAAACACGCAAAGCAACAGACCTTGACTCATCCAAGATCCAAAACATGGCAGCTCTGGAAAGAAGTTTACAGTGGTACAATATGGATTGGCATAGATGTGCATTTGCCAATGGCAACTACCATAAGAGGATGATTGGGGAATTATGAAAACTGTTATTGAACTGACAGAAATGGAACAGTCAAAACCATTTATTGGGACTGAATACCATGAATCAATTAATAAAAATTCAACTCACCTTATTGGCTTTTGTTTTGATGGCACCACTTCGTTTCGTCCAGGGGCAAGATTTGGACCCGATGCAATCCGCGACGCTTCGTTTGGACTTGAAACCTACTCACCATATTTAGATAAAGACATTGAAGATTACACAATTGTAGATTGTGGAAATCTACCTATTTATCCAAGCAATTGGCGTCTAACCAATGACTACTTTCACGGAGTAACAAAAGATTTAAAACTCAAAGAAGACAATATAAAATTACTGGTTTTGGGCGGAGAGCACTCTATATCATATGGTCCAATTAGACTTTGCCTAGACAATTATGACGACCTGGTTCTTTTGCACCTTGATGCTCACGCAGATCTAAGAGATGGTTACTTGGAAGAAAAGTTCTCCCATGCTTCAATCATAAGACGTATGTATGATCATATGGATAGTAAAAATGAATTAATCCAGTACGGGATTCGCTCTGGAACAAAACAAGAATTTGAGTTCATGAAGGAAAAGAACACCTTGGAAACATCCATTGATTCACTTTGCAAAAGACTTGAGAACATTGATGCAAAAAGACCTGTATATATGACACTTGACCTGGACTTTTTTGACCCGGCATTTTTCCCAGGGACTGGAACTCCAGAGGCCGGTGGCGAGAACTTTCACAGCTTTGTAAAAATAATGAAGATTCTGAATAGAAAAAACCTTATAGGCGCGGATATAGTGGAACTTGCACCGATGCTGGACTCAACCGGCAATTCAAGTGCATTTGCTTCTAAGGTTGTAAGAGAAACATTACTTGCCATGCAGGGAGGATACTAGTGAAAATTCTTTTAACTTTGTTTATGTTTAGTGTTGCCGCTTTTGCCCAGACTTCGCCATCCATTTGGGGCCAGATTGTTAAGACTAAAAAAGAAACTTACGGGCATGAATACTTTGTTTACTTCAAAGAAGATGGAAAAGACTTTGCCTACCCTCTATCATCTGAATCAAAAGTTGGAACAAAGAGGCTTGAAAGCATGGTCGGAAAGTACGCCAAAATTTACGGAAAAGCTGAGTTTGAAAAAGCAAAGGCTGGGGAGAGCCAATTCATAATGGCCTTCCAGGTGAATAAGATTGATCCGCTTTCTCTTAAAGATCTTAATGAGAATATGACAGTATACGACGATCGACTTTCTGCCGTTAGATACATTCCTAAAAGTGGGAAGTACAAAAGTGAGTCTTACACAGAAACAATTGATGATGAAAAGGCAAACACAGCAATTCTTGTTGGTGGCGCAGCTTTGGCCGTAGAGGTATTGGCAAATATACTCGCCGGCTCTAATTAATCTATCGTTTTTCTTCTGAGGCCAAACTTCTTTTGGCCTCAAAGTACTCCTTAGGCATTCTTCTTTCCAATAAATATCTAATAGAACTCTTTTTAGATAGATAGTCTAAAGCAAGCTTTCCTTTTCCATTTTTGACGTCTACGGATGCTCCGTACTCCAATAACAGGGCGACATTTGCATTGCATCCCCCTCTAGTCGCATGAATCAGTGCCGTATCGCCTCCCTCAGATCGAACATCGGGATCTGCTCCTTTATGAAGTAAATAATCCACCATTTTTGATCTACAGTTTCCGGCAGCAACCATCAGCGGCGTTTTACCTTGGGTCGTTTTTAAGTTAAGAGCATCTGTTTGAATAGAGAGCACTCTCTCCATCATATTTAGGTTATTTGAAAGTGCCGAAAGGTGTGCAAGCCCATAACCAAATAGCTTCTTATTTGAGACAACCGAGTTAAGGTTGACGCTCTTCCCCAGCTCAAAGATCAAGTTGAAGGCCTCTACGTTACCTTCTTGAGCGGCTACCAACAATGGCGTGTAACCATTTACGACTTTTACCTTTCCACTTTCTACAAACTTCTTTAAAGAGTCCAGGTCATTAGAAACAATCGAATTAAAAACGTCGTTATTGCCATACGAAGAACCGAAGCCGATTCCATTTAAATACATAAACAAGGCCGGAGCTGCTAGAACGGACAGCTTCCATCCCATTTTAAAAACATCTCTCTTTGGCACAAAGTATGATAGAGACTCATCTTTTAGCAGCTTTAGACTTTGGAAAAACTTAAAACCAATTGCTAAAAATCCAAGCACAACTAATATTAGTCCTGCAAGCACTTCATTTATATTGGATACAAAGACTACTCCGCCGATGATTCCCACAACACCAAGGTAAAATACAAAATCCAACTTCTTGCGGATAAAAACTAGACGATTTACAAAGCTTGCCCTGGTATTTTCTATCCTTGGTTCTTCAACATCACTATCAAATAAAAATAAAGACGCCATCACCGACGCCTGAACTAAAAGAACAAGTGCCGCCAGCGGATTTACTTTAAACTCTGCCAAAATTACACCTGTAAAACCAAGGCAGATGAAAGGAAAAAAGAATACGATATCAGAGCATGCCTTTATAAGTAACATCTCAGCTTTGGGCATAGGCAAAGATACAAGGTATTTAAGATTGAATTTCTTTTTATTGGAAAAGAACGCATAAAGTAGAGCATAGAAAGCAATCGACAAAAAGTTCATTCCTGTCATTGCTTCACTGCCAATCGACTGGAGGTAGAGGTACAAACAAAATACCAAAATTGTAAGCCCATAAGAGAAACTGAGCTCCACTTTGTTATATAAAAGATTTGATTTCAAAAAATGCCAATAACACTTCATGCCGCTTCTTCCAAATTAAACAAATGTCGAATTTCATCAACCTTATGTACTGTGGTCTTCCTTCTATCGATGAACAATACTCTATCAACAATTCCATTTAGATCTTCTGCAATGTTAGTGGCCATAACCACAGAACACTCCTGGGTTTTCTTCACCGTTTTTAAGAGGTCGAAAAACTTCTTTCTTGACTCAGGATCCAATACCGCAGTGACTTCATCCATCAGAATTAGACTAGGCCTGCAAGAGAAAGCGGCCACAATTTGTGCTTTGACTTTCTGGCCAGTCGAGAGTGACCCAAACTTACTCTTTGGATCAATCTCAAAGTAGTCTAAAAGCTGGCCTTCCAAACTCTTGTCATATAAAGGATAGAAAAAAGATGTAAACTCTAAATAGTTAGAAACACTATGACTCTGTTGAATTTTTATGTCGTGGGACAATACAAATATCTGATTCTTATTTCTTCTGTGAGCGGAAATAGGTTCTTCTCCAAGAACTTTTAAACTCCCCCCAGAAATAGGCCGATACCCAGTCAAAAGGTCCATTAGAGTAGTTTTTCCGGCTCCGTTGCGACCTAAGATGCCTAAATACTCACCTGGCCTAACTTGTAGATTCAGCCCCTCGTAAACGCTTTGTCCGTTGGGCACTTTATAAACCACATTTGTTGCTTCGATAATCATGTCAACCTCGCCTACTTATCGGCGAGTACCTGACTTTTCTTAAAAG
>Ga0208203_1000429_pt1 | contig 19078 bp, 15 predicted proteins | sample DeeseametaMP2914_FD_184167 | JGI IMG/M metagenome (GOLD analysis project Ga0208203, IMG submission 184167) | Marine microbial communities from the Deep Atlantic Ocean - MP2914 (SPAdes) | ecosystem: Environmental > Aquatic > Marine > Oceanic | place: West of Santa Cruz de la Palma, Atlantic Ocean...
TTATGTCGTCGTCGAAAAAACAACCCTCTTTTGGTGGGTGATGCCGGTGTCGGTAAGACCGCTATCGCAGAAGGTTTGGCAAAAAGAATTGTCGATGGCGAAGTACCAGATGTTATTGCCGATGCTATTGTTCACTCTTTAGACTTAGGTGTTTTGTTAGCTGGTACAAAATATCGCGGTGACTTTGAGAAGCGTCTAAAAGCTGTTTTAGCACAGCTAAAGAAAGAGCCGCACGCCATTCTATTTATTGATGAAATTCATACTATTATCGGTGCGGGCGCAGCGTCAGGCGGCACCATGGACGCCTCTAATTTGATTAAGCCTGTTTTGGCTAATGGTGAGTTACGTTGTATTGGTTCGACAACATTCCAAGAATATCGGGGTATTTTTGAAAAAGATCATGCCTTGGCACGTCGTTTCCAAAAAGTCGATATTAATGAGCCGACCATCTCTGAAACTGTGTCGATTTTGGAAGGCTTAAAGGAGCGTTATGAGCAACACCATAATGTAAAATATACTAACTCAGCCCTCAAAACTGCTGCTGAGTTGTCTGCAAAATATATCAACGATCGGCAATTGCCGGACAAAGCCATTGATGTAATCGATGAGGCTGGTGCGCGTCAGCGTATTCAGTCTGAAGAAAACCGCAAAAGCGTTATTGAGTCGACTGACATCGAGCATGTTATCGCCAAGATCGCTCGTATCCCTGAAAAAACGGTTTCTTCTTCAGATAAGAAATTGCTGAAGAACCTTGATCGTAATCTTAAGATGGTTGTTTTTGGACAGGATAAAGCGATCGATACGCTGTCAGAAGCCATCAAGTTGTCTCGAGCTGGCTTAGGACAAGAAAACCGACCTGTTGGCTCTTTCCTTTTTGCTGGCCCTACGGGGGTTGGTAAAACGGAAGTCACCAAGCAGTTGGCTAAGTCGATGGGCGTTGAGTTAATACGTTTCGACATGTCTGAGTACATGGAGCGTCATACAGTATCAAGACTTATCGGTGCTCCCCCTGGCTACGTCGGCTATGACAAAGGCGGTTTGCTCACTGAAGCAGTGAACAAAAGTCCACATGCGGTTGTATTGCTGGATGAGATTGAAAAAGCTCACCCAGATGTTTTTAACTTGCTACTGCAGGTTATGGATCATGGCACTTTAACTGACAATAACGGTCGCAAGGCTGATTTCCGCAACGTAGTTTTGGTCATGACCAGTAATGCTGGGGCTCAGGACTTGGTTAAGCAGTCTATTGGCTTTAAAGATCAAGATATTTCACGCAACAGTGAAGAGGCTATCAATAAGACGTTTTCTCCTGAGTTTAGGAACCGTCTTGATGCAACTGTATGGTTTAATTCACTACCCAAGAAAGTCATCTTGTCCATCGTCGATAAATTCTTAACAGAGGTGCAGGGGCAACTTGATGCAAAGCAAGTGAACTTGCATGTGGATGATGATGCTAGAGAGTGGTTAGCTAAACACGGTTATGACATCAACATGGGCGCGCGTCCTATGTCACGACTCATTAGTGACAAGGTCAGGAAGCCGCTAGCTAATGAAGTTCTATTCGGAGAGTTGATTGATGGCGGGGATGTGTATATTGGCCTTAAAAATGGTGAGCTTGATATACGTGTGGAGCCATTGAGAAAACGTATTACTCAGAGCGAAACTTAACTGAGGTATCCCTAGCAGAGATTAAATTATATTAGGCATAGAAAAAGGCGATGATAAGCATCGCCTTTTTTGTGTCCTGTCGCTGTTGGTGATTAACGAGAAGCACCCTTAGCGCTATCTTGTTAATTAACGTGCACGGAAGGTGATTCTTCCTTTTGATAAATCATAAGGACTGATTTCAACGGTCACTTTATCGCCAGTTAAAATACGAATGTAGTTCTTGCGCATTTTGCCTGAAATGTGTGCAGTTACAATATGACCATTCTCAAGCTCTACTCGAAACATAGTGTTCGGTAGGGTTTCAAGAACCTTACCTTCTAACTCAATTACGTCTTCTTTTGCCATTCGGCCTCTCTCTCCTGTACGGTTTAATTAACAAGATGTCTAAAAATTGGGCGTATAATGCCCTATTTAGCGCATAATCGCAAAAAATTTTACCATTTTTTGATTAATCTAAGCCTAACCAGCGCTTATTTCTGAAGACTTCGGCGGGGCGGTACTTTATTTTGTAATCCATCTTTTGACAGCCTTGTACATAATAACCCAAGTAACAATGAGGTAGCTGCATTTTCTGACAGTATTCAATGGTTTTTAATATGACAAAGACCCCTAAGCTTTTATAGTTAGGCGATGTATCAAAGAATGAATAAACAGCTGATAGACCATCATCGAGGACATCAAGGCAAATAACGGCAATAAGCTTTCCATTGTCCCGCACTCTCAATAAGGCCGTATCACACCACTCAGAGAATAAAAAGTCAGAATACTGCCGCTTAGTAGGGGGGTACATATCGCCGTCTTTGTGCCGAGTGCTGATGTATTCTTCGTAGAGTTGATAGTCTTCTTCAAAACAGTCGGCTGGCTCTAACGATACTTCAAAAGAGTTATTGTTTTTGAGCACTCGACGCTGGCTTCGGCTCAGTTTGAAATCATCGACGAGGACACGGTAAGCCCAGCAAGCTGAGCACCCAGAGCAATGAGGGCGGTAAACGTGTTCGCCACTGCGGCGAAAACCTTGGCGACTTAATTCCGAGTACAAGTCGTTATTCAGCAAAAGGCTTGGATCTGCAAAAACTGAGACTGCAATTTTGTCGTCTAAGTAACCACAAGCATGTTCCGGGCCTTTGAAAAGACGAATGTGTTGTGTGACTTTTTCTTTCTGGCTCATAGGTTTAGATTACTACCGTTAGAAATGGTTTGCCAGTTTATTCAGACCAGGTGTCTAATGTTTTAGTGTGCCATAAATCACTCGGCTGTTCCCAGTTCACATGCTCTTCAAGCAACTGTAGAAAATCATCTCTATTAATATCGGCAGCGCCCATACTATAAAGATGAGGGTTGCCTACTTGGCTGTCGAGCAAAATAAATCCATTTTGTTTAAGGTAATGCGCTAAGTAAATCAGCGCGAATTTTGACGCGCTCTTTGCTCTGCTAAACATGGACTCACCAAAGAAAAACCTGCCAAGGCTGACTCCGTAAAGCCCGCCGACTAATTCTTGATTGTCCCAAACCTCTATGGAGTGGGCTACCCCTAAGTTGTGCAGTTTCAAGTAGGCCGTTTTCATTTCAGACAAAATCCATGTTTCAGCTTCTTTCGCACGAGGAGCCGCACAGCCATCGACGACGTCTTCAAAAGCTCGGTTGATGGTGACTTGGTAAGCTGATTTTTTTAACTCTCGCCTCAACGAGCGAGAAATATGAACGTTATCAAGTAGAAATACACAGCGAGGATCAGGGGACCACCATAAAATGGGCTCGCCTTCGCAATACCAAGGGAAAATTCCATTTTTATAAGCTTCAATTAATCTTTCTTCAGATAAGTCACCGCCTACCGCCAATAAGCCGTTAGGGCTGTCTTGTGCCAAGCTGGCGTGAGGGAATTTTGGTGATTTATCCAATAAAAATATATCGTGACTCATGAAGTCTAGCATTGGGGCTTTTCATTATCTTACTATAAACATTGTAGATTAAAATACATTAGACTGCCTGTTTGGAATATTTCCTTTCATTTTATATGCTACTTGTTATTGACCTATAGCTTGACTGTAGGATAATGAGTTTGATTAAAGGAACTTTTGAGTGTTTTAATGAATATTATTCTTAAGTTGAGACAAAAATTATTTGGTCCAACTAAACTTCAGCCGTCAAACAAGCCTTGTATTGAAGATGGTAAGCTGTATTGTAATTATTTTGCTACAACCCCTAACTGGGGAGATAGCATCAACCTTTACTTGTTAAGTAAGTTATCAAAAAAAGAGGTCCTGACATGCGTGCCGGAAGAACAGCAACATGTTCTTGCTGTTGGTAGCATCCTTAGGATGGCAAATCATAATAGTATCGTTTGGGGCTCAGGTTTTATTTCTAAAAAAGGCAACATTAAGTATAAGCCTTTGAAGGTTTGCGCTGTGCGTGGTCCTTTAACGAGAGAGTTACTATTGAAGCATAAAATTGAGACACCTGAGGTTTATGGTGACCCGGCTCTTTTAATGCCAAGGTTTTATTTTCCCAAAGTAGATAAAAAGTATGCCTTAGGTATCGTTCCACATTATAGAGATAAAAATAGCCCGCTTGTTAAAAAGTTGGCTGCAAAAGGCGTGAAAGTTCTTGATATCGGTAAGGATGATGAAGCGTTTATTGATGAGTTACTTGAGTGTGAGCACATTATATCTTCTTCGCTACATGGCTTAATTGCCTCTGACGCATATGGTATACCAAGTCACTGGATCACCTTATCTGACAAGTTAACTGGCGGTGGTTTTAAATTTCATGATTACTATAGCTCGATTAAATATCCAATTTATCAACCAACCTCTGAAAGAAAGTTGTCTACAATGAGTATAGAGGATATCGTTGGATTATGTTCTTTGAAAAAAGTAAATCTTGATTTGGACGCTCTACAGTCCGCTTTCCCCTTTAAGGGTTAAGAAATCACAACTATATCATCCCAGCGACTGGTGTAGTGTGGAGAGCGAGCGTTAGCACGCATGGCCCAGCGCTTCTCAAAGCCAAGGCTACCGAACTTAATTGCATCTTGCCCAAACTTTGCGTTGATAGTGTCTAGGCTCTCCATTAACTCAGGGCGTTGGCGTGTTTGGTTAAAAATATCAGTTTGGTACCCTTTGCTGGGTTCAAGCCCTAATAACATGACACCGGCTTTTTTGTAGATTTGGCTGGAGTCGTAGACTCTCCTGAGCCCTTGTTCAATTGCTTGTAAAAAAAGACTGGTATCATCGCTAGGCTCCGTTAGGGATAAAGTAACCTGTGGATGGTTACCATCGCGAGTGCGCAAAAAGAACTGGATACTATTTGCTAGCGACGACTGTTTACGCAGTTTTTCACAGCATCTGGTCACATGATAAGAGAGTGCTTCTTTCAAGTCTATCCGCTCAGAAATAGGAGTGCCGAAAGAGCGGGAGTTCAGGACCGATTGCTTCGGTTGCGGTTGCTCGTTGAAGCCAAGGCACGGTTGCCCGCGTAGCTCGAGAATAGTGCGTTCCATATTGACAGAAAACATTCGTTGCAGTGTTTTGTAGTCGCAATTATGTAAATCCCATGCTGTATAAATTCGCTGTAATTTTAGTTTTTGGGATAGTCGGCGGCCAATCCCCCAAATATCTTCTACCGCAAGATGTTCTAAGGCCCACTTACGGTTTCTTGAACTGCATAAGTTGACCACACCATCAGTGGATTGTTTGTGCTTCTTAGCGTAATAATTGGCTACCTTTGCTAGTGTTTTTGTCGGACCTAAACCAACGCAAATAGGTAAAGATAACCAGTCCCAAACTGTGTTTTTTAGATTGAGGCAATGTTCATTAAGATCGCCATTAAAACCTTCAAATAGTAAAAAGGATTCATCGACGGAGTAGGGCGCCACCTTGTCAGTGAATTGCTGCAAAACCCAGTTAAAACGCTGTGAAATATCGCCGTAAAGTCCGTAATTCGAAGAGAACCACTCAATATTATAGCGTTTAAGCAGAGGCTTTATTTCAAAATAAGGTGTTCCAATTTTAATACCTAGTGATTTTGAGAAGCTACACATTGCAATGGCGCAACCATCATTATTGCTTAAAACCACGACTGGCTTATCTTTTAAGTCTGGACGGAATAAACGTTCGCAAGCAACATAAAAGCTATTAACATCGCATAGTGCGTACACAGAGCCTTGGTTCGGTGTCATTAACGAAGACTCCTCGCAAGCCCTGTAACCACTCCCCAAATAACTAACTCATGTTCCCCCGTGATCTCAATGTCAGGATAATTAGCGTTTTCAGCTTTTAACTTCAACGAACCTTGAGATTTTAGTCGTTTCACGGTGAACTCATTGTCTAATAGGGCGACCACAATATCGTTATCTTTCGCAGAAATAGAACGATCGACAACCAATATATCATTTTGGAATATGCCTGCTTCAATCATAGAGTCGCCTTCGACGCGCGCGAAAAATGTAGTAGCTGGGTGTTTTATAAGGAGCTGATCTAGACTGAGAGTATCTTCCATATGCTCATCAACCACGCCCGGAAAACCTGCTGGAATGCGCCCAGAATAAAGGGGGATCTCAGAATAGCTGCCTCGTGGTTTAAGGATAGATACTTTGCTCATTGGTATAGTTCTGGCTTATTTATAGCTAGGTTAGCACAAGAGCTAAGACAAGTCAGATGGTATGTTCGTCGGCTAATCTAGTAACTAATCTTATGTCTTTACATTAAAATAATCTAAATTAAATACTTCCAAACCGTGCGGATATGCATTAGTATTTCTTGGTCGGACATAGAGGGACGGCAAAAATATATAATACACTGGGGAGACATTGACAATGAGTAAGCATAATATTATCGCAAAAGCGGTAAAGTTAGCACTTTTTGCCTCTGCTTCATTGGCTTTCACTACCACGGCTTACGCTGCGGAAGAAGGAAGTGAAGAGGAACAAGAGGAACAGGCGGAAACAGAAGTTGTAACTGTTGTTGGTTCACGCCTAAAAAGAAATCACGTGGAAGGTGCGTCACCTGTACTGATTATTACTGGTGATGACATGAAGAAACAAGGTCATACAACTGTATATGATGCATTGAATGACTTAACCATTAATACTGGTGTTCAGATTGAGGGCCCTGAGTTTTCGGGTGGCTTCACTCCTGATATTCGTACTTTAAATATCCGCGGCTTTGGTGTGGGTAACTCTTTGACTTTAATTAATGGTCGTCGAGTAGCTAACTACCCAGCTGCATACCAAGGCAGTAGCTCTGCGGTAAACTTTGGTGCAATTCCACAAGCCGCAATCGAGCGTATCGAAGTTCTAAGCGGTGGTGGTTCATCAATTTATGGTTCTGACGCTGTTGCAGGTGTTGTAAATATCGTTTTAAAGCAAAATGTTGATGAAACAACTTTAAATGTCATCTACGGACGTCCAGTTGAAGCCGAAGGCAACGATTATCGCGTTGACTTGACGACTGGAACTGTAACTGAAAATGGTAACTTCTCTGTTGGTATCTCATATCGTAAAACAGATCCTATCAGTGCAGGTGACTATGATAAGTATGATTCTAATGAAGATTATCCTTATTCGGATATCGAATCACCAACACTTAACTTTGATACTTATGTATTAGACAGAAACTCTTTTACATTAGTTGATCCAGGTAATCAATGTGAAAACTTTGGTTCAGAGCGCTTTTTATTCTCAGACTCTTTAGGTTATTTATGTGGTCGAGACAATATTGCCTTGACCAACTTCCGTAATGAGCGTGAACAGCTGTCAGTTTTTGCTAACGGAACTTATGATTTAGGTGATGTAGAGCTTTTTGGTGAGCTTCTGTATAACTCAAGTGAGTCATCAGTAGATCGCTACAGTATCTTCATTCAAGAACGTATTTTGAATGTGAATAATGGCGATTATTACACGGTATTGAGAAGCTTTTATGAGTCAGATTTACAGCGTTCATTAGACTCTAAGTTTGAGGATAACTCTTACAATGCATCTTTTGGTGCTCGTGGCTATTTTGGTGACCACGAGTGGGAAGCATCTGTATATCGCAGTGAGTATGAGTTAGAAAGTAACCGTGTTCGTTTTAAAGCTCAAGAAGCTATTGATGTTTTCTTCGGTGACTTTTTAGGCTATGCCGGTGCAACACCTGTTTTCCAAGGTAACGGTACTTTTGGTTTGTTTGATAATTTGTTTGCTCAAGTTGACGATTCAAATCGTGCTTTGGTAAATAGCGCTCTAGGTACTCAAACTTATGGTAACGAAACATCTTCAACTGGTGCGCAATTTATGTTGCGTGGTGACCTTTGGGAAATGAGTGCTGGTCCTGTTTCTTACGCCGGTATTTTAGAGTTTGAAAAGCAAGAACTTAAGTTTGTACCAGATGAGTTAATTACTCAGCAACCTCCGTTCCCATACACGGCTGGCTCTGGTTGGCTTGGTTTGACGGGTTATGATGGTCAAGGTGATAGAACCCGTACTGCTGTTGGTATGGAGATGAATATTCCTCTGCATGAAACGTTAGATATTAACGTAGCGGCTCGTGCTGACAAATATGATAATGAGTCATCTTCTATTGGTACTCGTGTAACTCCATCTGTAAAGTTTGAGTGGCGTCCTACGGATAGCTTCTTATTCCGTGGCGGTTATTCTGAGTCATTCCGTGCTCCAGATTTAGTACAAGTTTATAGTCGTACAGGTTTCTATACGACAGTAACAGATTTGTACTCTTGCTGGCAGGGCTTAGGTGAGCCAGGTACTTTCGATGCTATTGATGATTGTACAGGAACACAAATTTTTGCCCGCCGCTTGGGACCAGGTGAAGTTGGTAATGAACCGTTAAAAGATGAAACTGGTGATACACGTTGGGCCGGCTTTGTTTATGACATTACCGATGACTTATCATTCCAGTTGGATTGGCAGAAAGTGACTCTTGAAGACCGTGTAGCTCAACTATCTTCAAGCTCATTATTGTTCCGTGAGTTTGACTGTTTGACTAATGGTACGGTACAAGTTACTGGATCTAGACCGTCACAAGACTTGTCAGACATTAGCTGTGATCAAGTTTCTAACTTAATTACACGTGTGTATAACCCAGATGACGACGTTGATGAGATCAGCTCTTTTAACGTGACTCCTCGTAACATTTCAGAAGAGTCTGTGGAGTCTGTTGATGCTCGCTTGATCTATGGGTTTGATATTGACTATGGTCGTTTAGACTTTGTGGTTAATTACTCACACCTATTAAGTCATGAGTTTGATGGTGTTGAGTTACGTGATGACCCAATCTTAGGTGGATGGGAGCCTCGCTCTAACATTAATGCCACAGCTGCTTATAGTTATGATGACTTTAGCGTAGCATTAACAATGCTTCGCCGTGGTTCTACGACAGTGTATGACCCAGGTCATCCTCTAGTTCAAGACGGTACGTTGAATGACCGAGTTCCTCCTCACTTCCGTTATAACTTAACAACAAGTTATAACTGGAGTTCAGACTTCCGAACTCGTTTAACAATCCGTGACTTGTTCGATAACGGTGCCCCTCGTGACCGTACTATCGGACCTAATGACTTCCCATGGTATAACACTTTTGTATACGGTGGTGCGGGCATTGGCAGAGAAGTCTACCTTGAAGCAACATACGTATTCTAAACTTTAACGTTTAGGTGCAAATAAAGCCCTGCAAAAGCAGGGCTTTTTTGACTATAACTATAAAAGCTACAAATTGATACAGTAGGATCTGTTATGAAAATATTAAAAGCCTTTGTTTTGTCGTTTTTACTACTTCCAATAACCAGCATTGCGCAGCTAACTGTTGAAGACTTCTTTAAATACAGCCAAGCAGATAGTCTTCGCTTATCTCCTGATGGGAAGTACTTAGCTGTACGAGGGGAGGCGACTGGCAAAAAAGAAGTTTACATATTAGACAGAGAAACAAAAGAGATTAAACAAAGATTTTTCTTTCCACAGGATTTTGAAGCCGGGAGTTTTTTCTGGGCTTCGGATAAAAGGTTGATAGTTAGCCAAAATAAGAAAGTGGGACCCTTAGACCTACCTGCAAGAACTGGCTATTACTTTGCGGGTGATGTAGATGGAACAAAAAAATACCAAATATGGCCACCTAGAAATAAAGCTGGAGCCGGTACATCTTTACCAAGAGGCTTTAGAGTAGTAGATACTTTGGACAATGATGAAGACAAAGTTTTGGCCATAATGTACGAAAGGAACTACCCAGCATTATTTGAGTTTGATATTTATTCGAGTAGATATAAAAAACTCGAGACTGGAGCAGTTAAAAACGGAAACTTGCTTATCGGTTCAGATAAAAAGGCTTATGTTAGTATCGGCTTAGCAGATGAAGATGATGATTTAATCGTCTTGTATCTGAAGAACTCTGTTGGTGAATGGGAAAAGTTTGAAGAGTTTAAGCGTGAAAATGGGATGATTAATCCAATACAAGTTTACGATAATGACTCAAAGTTAATGGTCTTTTCTGACAGGAATGAACAAGGCTCAGGGATTTACTCCATCGATTTAAGCACTAAGGAAATGAGCCTAGTGCACAAGCTTGAGGGAGATGCTGATGTTGAAGGGTATATTTATGATTATCAATATGATAACCCTCAAGTTGTCGGCGTCGAGAGGCTTCCGAACTATCCTGAGACTAGTTTTTTTAATACCGAAAATAAAGCTTATAAAATTCAGTCTAGCTTAGAAGCTGCATTTCCAGATAAAGTCGTCGATATTGGTCAGCCTACTAGAGACAACCAGTTTTCTATTGTTAAGGTATCTAATGATCAAGATGCAGGCACTTTTTACCTCTACGATGCTAAAAACAATAAGCTGTCTTTTGAGATGAAGGCGTTACCTTGGATTGAAACTGAAGAACTTGGCCTTAGGCATCCAATTTCATTCAAAGCAAGGGATGGATTAGAAATTCGAGGATACTTAACGTTGCCAAAAGACAGAGAAAAAAATCTTCCAATGGTGGTGTTGGTTCATGGTGGTCCCTATGGTCCTTATGATCGTTGGAGTTATGATCCTGAAGCACACTATTATGCATATAATGGCTACGCGGTTTTACAAGTCAATTATCGTGGTTCAGGCGGAAGAGGGAGAAGCTTCCAGTATGATCACTATAAGAAAATGGGCCGTGAGATGCAGGATGACTTAACTGATGCGACGCTTTGGGCTGTAGAAAAAGGCATCGCGGATAAGGACCGTATCTGTATCGCGGGAGCAAGTTATGGTGCCTATGCTGCACTAATGGGCGTGGTTAAAGAGCCAGATTTATATCAGTGCGCAATCGGTTATGCTGGAGCGTATGATATTAAAGTCTTTAAATACTCTGATATTTATGAGCGTGAGACTGGTCGAGAGTTTTTAAATGAAGCTTGGGGTTATGATAACGAAGACTTTGCATACGAACGTTCACCTGTAAATTTTGTGGATAAAATTAAAGCAAGTCTTTTAATAGTGCACGGTACTGGCGATAGAAGAACGCCTATCGAGCATTATGAGGTGTTAACAGAGAAGCTGGATGAAGCTAACATACCCTACCAATCACTAGTGAAGCCTAATGAAGGGCATGGTTTTGCTGATGAAGAAAATAGAATAGAAGCTTATACAAAAATGCTCAACTTTTTAAATCAAAATTTAAAAACCAAAGTAACAACTAGTAGAGTTGATTAATAAAAAGCCGCTTCGTGCGGCTTTTTTTATATCTTTAATTTAAGTGTTTGTCATGAAACCTTAAGTGGTCTTCAATAAAACTAATAATAAAGTAGTAACTGTGATCGTAGCCTTCATGCTCTCTATAAGTTAACGGGAAGGCTTGTTCTGTGGCTACTGTTACGAAATTTTGTGGCTTTAATTGCTCTGCTAGGAAGTTGTCTGATAAACCTTGGTCTATCAATGTTGGTATCTCAGCAGAGCTTTTGCGCAATAGCTCTGTAGCGTCATATTCTCGCCAATCTGCCTTATCATCTCCTAGATAAGCAGTGAAAGCCTTTTCTCCCCAAGGGCAGTTAACAGGGTTAACTATGGGGCTGAAAGCAGATATCGATGAGTATTTTTCTGAGTTGCGCAGGCCCATCATCAGTGCACCGTGTCCGCCCATTGAGTGTCCTGATATTGCCCACTTGTTACTGACAGGGAAGGTTTGCTTAATGATTTCGGGCAACTCATCATTGATGTAGTCGTACATTTGGTAATGTTTATCCCAAGGACTTTGTGTGGCATTGATATAAAAGCCCGCACCTTGTCCAAGGTCATACGCATCATCATTGGCCACATCATCGCCACGAGGGCTTGTGTCTGGAGCTACGATGGCAATACCGAGTTCTGCTGCAATTCGTTGTGCCCCAGCTTTCTGCATGAAGTTTTCATCGGTGCAAGTTAGGCCTGAAAGCCAGTAAAGCACTGGCACAGGGTTTGATTCGCTGGCTTGTGGCGGTAAATAAATAGCGAACTGCATACTGCAATTAAGCGCCTTTGATTGGTGACTGTATTGCTTGTGCCAGCCACCAAACGATTTGTTTGAGCTTAAGTTTTCTATAGTCATATTCTATACCTTAGTCTTAAAGCCTAATCTTTATCTAGTAATGAATCACGCTACGAATACTTTTGCCTTCATGCATCAGTTCAAAAGCTTCGTTGATATCCTCAAGCTTCATGGTGTGAGTAATGAAGTCATTCAACTTAAACTCGCCATTCATGTATCGCTCGACGTAACCAGGAAGCTCAGAACGTCCTTTAACGCCACCAAAAGCTGTACCTTTCCATACTCGGCCAGTAACGAGTTGGAAAGGGCGTGTGGATATTTCTTGACCCGCACCAGCGACTCCAATGATGATCGACTCGCCCCAGCCTTTATGGCAACACTCAAGGGCTGAGCGCATCACATCAACATTGCCAATACACTCGAATGAATAGTCAACGCCGCCATCAGTCAGCTCAACAATCACCTCTTGAATTGGCTTGTCGTAGTCTTTTGGGTTAATGCAATCCGTGGCACCAAGTTTTTTGGCCAGATCAAACTTACTTTCGTTGATATCAATGGCGATAATCCGCTCAGCTTTCGCCATCTCAGCACCAATGATGGCTGATAAACCAATACCGCCAAGACCGAAAATAGCAACTGTGGCACCTTCTTCGACTTTAGCTGTGTTCATAACGGCGCCCATGCCTGTGGTCACGCCACAGCCCAGTAAACAAACTTCTTCAAGAGGCGCTTCTTTATTCACTTTGGCCAGCGAGATTTCGGGCAATACTGTGTACTCAGAGAAAGTAGAGCAGCCCATATAGTGATAAATGGGCTTGCCATCTTTATAAAAACGCGTTGTGCTGTCTGGCATTAAGCCTTTGCCCTGAGTTTCGCGAACTGCGGAACATAAGTTAGTTTTGCCAGATTGACACATCTTACATTCGCCACATTCTGCGGTGTACAGCGGAATGACATGATCGCCAACTTCTAAGCTAGTCACGCCTTCGCCCACTTGTTCGACGATACCGCCGCCTTCGTGGCCTAAAATACTTGGAAAAACACCTTCTGGATCATCGCCCGATAAGGTAAATGCGTCGGTGTGACAGACGCCAGTGGCGACGATACGGACCAATACTTCGCCTTTTTGAGGCGGCATAACATCCACTTCTTCAATAGAGAGTGGTTTTCCTGCTTCCCAAGCAATAGCAGCTTTCGATTTGATAAATTCTTGCGACATGACAGTTCCTTCATGATTAATGATGGCTTTATTATATTTGTTTACTGAATAATGATAATATCAATTTTATCAAATCACTATTACATCAGTGTAATAATATATGGTAAGAGTATGAAGTGGCAGGGAATCTCAGAATTTGTCGCTGTTGCAGAAGAGGGCAGCTTTACAGCGGCAGCTCGTAAACTTGATTTATCAACCGCTCAAGTCAGTCGGCAGATCAGCCAGCTTGAAGCTCGACTTGGGGTAAAACTGCTGTATCGAACCACAAGAACGGTAACTATTACGCAAGAAGGCAGTGTTTATTATCAACATTGCAGGGCGGTGTTGGATGGTTTGCAACATGCGGAAGACGAGTTGCTGAACTTACAGAGCAAACCCCAAGGAACCATAAAAATTACCGCAACCGTGACTTATGGCGAGCAAGTTATTTTGCCACTGATTAATGAGTTTGTGCTTGATTACCCAGATGTCAAAGTGGACGCCTATTTAACCAATAAAAGAATCGATATTGTTGAAGAAGGCTACGATCTAGCGATAAGGATTGGTGATTTAAAAGATTCCACATTAATGGCTAGAAAGTTAAGCAAACGCTCGAATTATGTGTGTGCCTCGCCACGTTATATTGAAAAGTACGGAACACCTCATACCTTATCGGAGCTTGCTAATCATAACTGTCTGCTAGGCACGCTTGATTATTGGCGGTTTAATCTTGATGGAAAAGAAAAGAACATTAAAGTTAGTGGCAGTTTACGTTACAACAGTGGTTTTGGATTAACTCAAGCAGCCTTAAAAAGTATTGGTATTGTTCAGCTCCCTGATTATTATACTCGACGGTATTTAGATAATAATAAATTGATACCGCTACTCGAAACTTACCGGATTCCAGAAGAAGGAATTTGGGCGGTATATCCGCAAAACCGATTTATGTCGCCTAAATTACGGGTACTGATTGATTACTTAGTAGCAAATATTCATTGATAGCATTTATCTTTTCTTTCCTATGAATATAATAGCGGTAGCTGTTAAGTCGGTAAAACTTGATACGTGTTTAACATTCTGCGTCCCCATCGATTAACTGGATAAATCATGGGCCTCCTAAGCCTAAGCTCCAGGTTCGAGTCCTGGTGGGGACGCCATTCCTTGCTTTTTCTTTTTTCAACGTCAACAATGCTTTTATTGATTTTTATAAAGGAGTAACGCCATGAGTTTAAAGCGTTTAGTGATGATTCTAGTGATTGCCCTTGTGACCCTGGGCTGTCGCGCCGATAGTTTAGATGAGGAAAGTTCTGACTTTTCTAGTTCTGAACTGCCAAGAGACTTTACTTTAGAAGCTGGTGAAAAAGTTTTGTTCAATGATGTAGAGTTTCAATTTGAGCGAGTCAAGCAAGACTCACGATGTCCTAAAGGTGCCCAGTGTATTCATCAGGGAAGTGCGGAAGTTGTTGTCAATTACACTCTGGATGAAACGCCTATTCAGAAAGTGATGACGATTGGTGGAGCTGATTCTAAGAAGAGTCTGCAAATTCAAGATATGACAGTACAGTTAGGCTTCTTGAAACCCTATCCAGCAACGAATATTAAAATTAACCCCGCCAGTTATAAGGCACACTTTATTGTAATGGAGGGCGAAGAACTTAGTGGCGCTGTGGTCATGGATGTTCGGACCCAGCAGGAGTTCGATAGTGGCCACTATCCACAAGCAACTCATATTCCCTATGATGAAATTTCTGAACGTGCTACAGAATTAGATTTTGATAAAGACCAACTTGTGGTGGTTTACTGCCGAAGTGGGAACCGTGCGGGTAAAGCTAAAGCAACATTAAATCAATTGGGCTATAGCAATGTCATCAACGGTGTTGATCAAGCGACGGTAGAACGTCTAATGACTGAGGAAGATTAGTATGGGTAAAGTTGTGGGTATTGGTGGCGTTCTCTTTAAGTCTAAGGATCGAGACGCGTTAGGCAAGTGGTATAAAGATACTTTGGGCTTTAGTATCGATCCAAGTTATGGCGGCTCGCATTTCTTACAAAAAGATGCACCTGAGAAAGCTTGTACCGTTTGGGGGCCTTTTAAAGAGGATACGGATTACTTTGAGCCTTCGGACAAAGCATTTATGTTGAATTTTATCGTGGATGATATTCATCAGTGTTTACAGCAGGTCGAGAAGGCCGGCGGCAAATTAGTTGGTGAGCCTTGTGAAGATGAGATGGGTATTTTTGCGTGGTTTATGGATCCGGAAGGTAACAAGATCGAATTGTGGCAGGTGAAATAATTGCTGCTACTAGATAATTGCTATCATTAATAATATCGTCATACCCACGTGCGCGGGAATGACGAATTTAACTAAAGTGATGTGATTCTTTGATAATGCTCTGGGCGTCGATCTCTAAACAAGCCCCAGCTGGAACGCTGTTTAGCCAGTAAATCTAAACCAAACTCTTGTATAATAATGCCTTGAGACGTTTTGTCCATTTCTTGAACTTTTTCGCCAAAGTTATCCGTAATAAATGATGAGCCGTAGAAGGTGATATCGCAGGCTTCACCTTGCTCTGTACCGATACGGTTGGAAGCAATTACCGGCACCATGTTGGCGCCACTATGACCTTGCATAACGCGTTGCCAGTGGCGTCGAGAATCCCACTCGGGATCTTGCGGCTCGCTGCCAATCGCCGTGGGGTAGAAGATAGCTTCTGCACCTTTTAACGCTAGCACTCTGGCCGTTTCTGGAAACCACTGATCCCAGCAGATAGCTGCACCTAAACGACCAAATTTAGTCTCCCATACCTTAAAGCCTGTATCACCAGGGCTAAAGTAAAACTTCTCTTGATAGCCAGGGCCGTCGGGAATATGAGCTTTACGATAGTTGTCTAAAATAGTGCCATCGGCATCAATCATGGCCAGTGAATTAAAGTGAGCATTGCCTGATTTCTCAAAGTAGCTAATGGGCAATACCACACCAAGTTCTTTGGCAAGTTTAGAAAAGTGCTGTAATACTTTACTGCTGTCAAAAGGCTCAGCCCAGTCAAAATACTTCGGGTCTTGGTCTTTGCACCAGTAAAAGCCCGCGAAGAGTTCTTGTAATAATATAGCCTGTGCGCCTTGTGACGCAGCTTCTCTGATTAGCGACTCGCCGAGACTCAAGTTCTCGTCAAAGTTATCAGTGACGGCGAATTGGCTGGCAGCAAAAGTTACGTTTCGCATGATGTTATCTCACGTTAAGAGCTTTTAATTAGCGGCTGTTGCATGGTGATACAGTGAATCCCACCGCCGCCTACTAAGATTTCATTGGCATCAAGTTGCTTAATATCACGCTTAGGGTATAAGTTCCTTAAGATTGACATAGCCGCCTGATCTTGCTTGCACCCAAAAGAGGGCAGAACAACTAAATCATTGGCAATATAATAGTTGATATAAGATAGAGGCACACGCTGCCCATCACTATATCGAGCATCTGGCTCTGGAATTTCGATTAACTCCATACCAGCGTCTTTAATAATTTCGCGGTTCTCGTGGTAAATATCAAAGTTTTCGCTGTCGCGGTCATCTGTGCTTTGTGTAAGAACTGTTTTATCATCCACAAAGCAGGCGATATTATCAATATGACCGTCAGTATCGACATCACCATACAGTCCTTTATTGAGCCAAATAACGGCTTTGGCGCCAAAGGTCTTAAGTAAGAATGACTCGATATCATCTTGGCTCAACTGTGGGTTACGTTTTGGATTCAATAAACACTCTTTGGTCGTCAACAAGGTTCCTTGACCATTGCCATGAATAGAGCCACCTTCGAGCACAACGTCATGCGTTTCGACTTTAGAGTGCGCGATTTGGGTAATGTGCTCAGCAACCTTGGCATCGTGTGCGTAAGATTCAAATTTGTTACCCCAAGCGTTAAAGATAAACTTCAACGCTAGAGAATGTTCAGCACCATCTAACTGTTCTTCGACCCATAGCGGCGAAATATCACGAGCCCAACTATCATCAAGGTCAAAAAAGTGGATCTCTATATCTGAGTTTAGAAGTTTTTGTGCTGAAGGGGCATCCTCAGCACGTACAATCATATTAACAGGCTCATACTCGGAAATGGTATTGGCTACCTTTGCAAAAGCGTGACGCGCTTTTTCTAAGCCATTGCTCCAGATTTCTTCGCGGCAAGGCCAAGCCATCCAAGTGGCTTGGTGCTTTTCCCATTCTGCTGGCCAGCGGCGTTTCGTTAATTGACTCATGTCTTTCCTTAATCTGCTAACTATCTTCTATAGCTAGTCTTCAAGATAACTGTAACCATAAATACCTTCGCGCAGTTCGGCGAGGTATTGGCGCTGTTGTGTGAGTTCTAATTCGCTAGCTTTTAACTGGCGACGGTAAGACTCCAGTAATGATTTTGCATCAAAATCGACATAATCTAAAAGCTCATCAACCCCAGAGCCGTAATCCGTATTGTAGATTTCTAGCTCGCCATTATCAGCAACACGCAAATCAATGGTGTGTGTATCGCCAAACAGATTATGCATATCCCCAAGGATTTCTTGGTACGCACCGACTAGGAAGAAGCCCAAGAGGTATTCTTCACCATGCTGGTACTCGGGTAGCTGGATGGTTGGAGTAATGCCATGATTATTGACGTACTGTTCCAATAAGCCATCACTGTCACAAGTAATGTCTTGAATAATGGCACTTTCAGTCGGTTCTTCATGCAAGCCTTTTAGCGGCATAACAGGGAAGATTTGATCAATGGCCCAAGCATCTGGAAGCGACTGGAAAATCGAGAAGTTAACGAAATACTTACTCGCTAACTGCTCATTCAAACCAGACAGTATATTCTCTTGTTCCTGAGTTTCTGGCTGTAAACGCTGCTTAATGGTTAATAAAATCAAGCGATGTAAACGCTCAGCCACAGCTCGATCGCCAAGACTGAGTACTTGGTGACTAAACATGCCTTGCGCTTCGTTTAAGTAATAACCAGCCTCATGATGCGCCTGTATTAAGCGATCATTATCGCCGGACAATACTTCCTGATAGGTTGTCCATAGATGCTGTAGGACGGTTGGAGCCTCGTCGCTAGGCGCATCAACTTGATGCTTTGTTGGCGACTCAGCATCGATCACGTTGGCGATTAATACTGCATGATGGGCCGTTAAGGCTCGGCCAGACTCGGTAATAATATTCGGGTGTGGCAGATTTTGCTGAGCGGCGACTTCATAGAAACCATTGACTACGTTGTAAGCGTATTCTTCTAGCGTATAGTTCATCGAACAGTGGCTTTGGCTGTGTGTGCCTTCGTAATCAACACCCAAGCCGCCGCCAACATCGACCGTGGTAATAGGCACGCCCAGTTTATGTAACTCAGCATAAAAACGTGCACACTCTTTCAATGCATTGCGGATGTCGTGAATCGAGGTGATTTGTGAACCCAAGTGGAAGTGTAGCAACTGGAAAATATCCAGTTGTTGATGTTCTTGTAATGTCTCTACCAAGCGAAGGATCTGGCTGGCGGATAACCCAAATTTAGAATGATCACCGCCAGAGGTTTGCCATTTCGACTCACCCTTAGACGCTAAGCGGGCACGCACGCCGATGGTCGGCTTAATCCCCATACCTTCAGCTTCTTCGAGAAGAAGGTGCAACTCAGAAAGCTTTTCAATCACAATATAAACTTTGTGGCCTAGCTCTGAGCCTATCAAAGCCGCACGGATATATTCACGATCTTTA
>Ga0208203_1000434_pt1 | contig 18956 bp, 17 predicted proteins | sample DeeseametaMP2914_FD_184167 | JGI IMG/M metagenome (GOLD analysis project Ga0208203, IMG submission 184167) | Marine microbial communities from the Deep Atlantic Ocean - MP2914 (SPAdes) | ecosystem: Environmental > Aquatic > Marine > Oceanic | place: West of Santa Cruz de la Palma, Atlantic Ocean...
TGGGTTATAGAGAGGTGATTATATGATTAGTTCCCAACTGGAAATGTATTTAAATAAGGCTATTAAAAAGGCCAATGAACGAAAACACGAGTTTTTAACTCTGGAAAACGTACTTTTAGCAATAGTTGAAGATAAGACTGTTAATAAGGTTTTAGGAGAGTGCGGAGTTGATATCAATCTTTTGAAGAAAGATTTGGAAACATTTATCGATGAAGATTCTAACTTTTCTCTACTAAACCAAGAAGAAATTGATGAACTAGGAAAAGAGCAGTTCACTAACGAGGAGATGAGAAGAATTGCCAACCAAAATGGCATTTTCTATCAACCAGAGATCTCACTTTCTTTGCAAAGAATCATCCAACGAGCCGCACTTCATGTTCAAAGCTCAGGTAAAAAAGCCATTCTTCCAGTAAATCTACTTGTGGCAATGTTTAGTGCAAAAGAGGCCTACGGGGTCTACCTACTTAAAAAACACGGTGTTGAAAGAATCAATATTGTGGAGAAGATTGCACATGGTTCAGACAGTCCATCAACAGGGGATAGTTCAATAGAATCAGATCCGCTAGAGGGTGAGGAAGAGAAAGGTTCAAAAGTTCTTGAAGAATATACGGTAAATCTAAACAAACTTGCTAGAGAAGGAAAGATAGACCCTGTTGTAGGCAGAAAGGATGAGCTCCAAAGAGTTATTCAAATTCTTTGTAGAAGAAGAAAGAACAACCCTGTTCTAGTTGGCGACGCTGGGGTAGGAAAGACTGCCGTGGCCGAAGGACTGGCCATACTAATTGAAGATGGGCAGGTTCCATCCATTATTGCGGATATGGAAATTTACAGTCTCGACATGGCCGGACTTCTCGCCGGGACAAAATTCCGTGGTGATTTTGAGGAAAGATTAAAGGCAGTAATTGCAGCTATAGAAGAAAAGAATAAAGAGCACGGCTGTATTCTTTATATCGATGAAATTCACAATATCATTGGAGCTGGTAGTACTAATGCTGGGAGTATGGATGCCTCAAACTTACTAAAACCTGCTTTGAGCAGGGGAACTATTCGCTGTATGGGAAGCACTACCTATGACGAATTTAGAAAGTTTTTTGAAAAAGACCAGGCCCTTACAAGACGTTTCCAGAAAATTGACATTTTGGAGCCATCTGTAGGGGATACTATTAATATTTTGAAAGGGCTACGTTCTAGGTTCGAAGACCACCACGGTGTTGCTTATTCTAACGAGGTACTTGAGTCTGCAGTAAATTTAAGTAATAAACACATAAATGATAGAAAACTTCCTGATAAAGCAATTGATGTAATCGATGAAGTTGGAGCATTTTTAAGGATACGTAACAAAGACGCCAAAGAGGGCGAAGTTCAAAAAGATGTGAGGATTCAGGATATAGAGAAGGTTGTAGCTAAAATTGCTCGAATCCCAGAGAAAAACATCACTTCTAACGAGAAGGACAAATTAAAACATCTAGAGAGAGATCTCAAGTTATTGATTTTTGGGCAAGACAACGCCATTGAAAAAGTTAGCAACGCAATCATCCTTTCCCGATCGGGACTTGGTGATCAGCAAAAGCCAATAGCAAACTTTCTTTTTGCGGGCCCGACGGGGGTAGGTAAAACAGAGCTTGCTAAGCAACTTGCTATGACCATGGGGATAAACTTTGAAAGAATAGATATGTCGGAGTACATGGAAAAGCACTCCGTTTCTAAGTTGATTGGAGCTCCTCCAGGTTATGTGGGGTTTGATCAAGGAGGGATTTTAACTGAAAAAGTTAATAAAAACCCATACTCAGTCCTGTTACTTGATGAGATAGAGAAAGCTCACCCTGACGTATTTAACATCCTTCTTCAAGTTATGGATCATGGGAAACTTACGGACTCTAATGGCAAAACCTTTGATTTTAGGAATGTTATTCTGATAATGACCAGTAATGCCGGTGCTCAGGAAATGGAGTCTGGAAGTATTGGGCTATCTAAAGGCGGGGCTAAATTCAATATTGCCAAAAGAGATCAGGCCATTAAAAAGTACTTCACCCCCGAGTTTAGAAATAGGTTGGATGCAGTGATTTACTTTAATCATCTTTCAAACGTAAACATTAAATCGATAGTCGAAAAGTTCATTATGGAGCTCGAAAATCAGCTGTTGGAGAAGAAGGTTGAGCTCGAAGTTAGTGACGAAGTTATCGACTGGATCGCACTTACCGGCTATGACCCTAAGATGGGAGCAAGGCCAATTGGAAGAATGGTTAACGAAGAACTTAGAAAGTCTTTGGCCAATGAAGTCTTGTTTGGAAAGCTTGAAAAAGGTGGAAAAGTAGTCGCAAAACTTAAGAACGACAAGGTAAACTTTGAGTTTGAGACTAAGAAAGTGGAAGAAATTTCACCTTAAGATACCTAGTTTTTAAGAGGGAATTTGTACTTTTTTTAAAAAAAATTCCCTCTTAAAAAAAGGGCTGAAAACGTTCAACAGCCTTTGCTACAATGATTATCCTAAAATACCTATAAGGCCTGCCTCTAAAAAACATATTTTAAAAAACTTAAGTCTTTTTTTGAATCTTCCGATGGAAAAACAAATTTTATATTTTTTATTTGCGTTAAATAAAAAAACTGTTTATCCTTGAAATTAGATACAATATTATTTTTGGGGATTAAATTTATTTCTGGGAGGAAATTTATGGCTGCAAAAAAAGCAACAAAGAAAAAAGTAGCTAAAAAAGCAACAAAGAAAAAAGTTGCAAAAAAAGCTACAAAGAAAAAAGTAGCTAAGAAAGCAACAAAGAAAAAAGCTGCTAAAAAAGCTACAAAGAAAAAAGCAACTAAAAAAGTAGCTAAGAAAGCAACAAAGAAAAAAGTTGCTAAAAAAGCGACTAAGAAAAAAGTTGCAAAGAAGGCTACAAAGAAAAAAGTAGCTAAGAAAGCAACTAAGAAGAAAGCTGCTAAGAAAAAAGTAGCTAAGAAGGCAACTAAGAAAAAAGCTGCTAAGAAAGCAACAAAGAAAAAAGTAGCTAAGAAAGCAACTAAGAAAAAAGTTGCAAAGAAAGCTACAAAGAAAAAAGTAGCTAAGAAAGCAACTAAGAAGAAAGCTGCTAAGAAGCCTGCTGCAAAAAAGGCTACTAAGAAAAAAGTTGCTAAGAAAAAGTAATTTTTCTACAAAATGACCAAACATAGGGGCCTCTTTTGAGGCCCTTTTTTTAAAATCCAAAAGATCGGTTCAAATCCTATTCAATTTAAGAACTCCACTCTATACTTGATTCAATTAGGCAAAATTGGAGTGATATGAAACATATAAATAAGCTATTTTTAAAAGGGTTAATTGTCGTTTTACCAGTTACGGTAACTATTTATGTTCTCGTTTTGGTGGCAACTAAGGCCGAAAAGGTTTTCGGTGGGTTCATCAAAGATATTTTGGGAGCAGATCTCTATGTTCCTGGCCTTGGGATTCTTTTAACTTTTATTGCTATTTTGGGTGTCGGAATTCTCGTCTCAAACTTCATAACCGGTAGAATAATTAATTGGGCGATGGATAAGTTTGAAAATTTCCCTTTAATTAAAGCTATTTACAAGCCCCTTAAGGATCTAATGTCTCTTTTTGCCACAGGTAGTGAAAACAATATGAAAAAAGTTGTTTTTGTTAACTTTGACCACTTAGGGTTTAAGTGTATCGGTCTTGTGACTAGAGAGGAATTTTCAGACTTGCCGGCCAATTCTGTGGGTCCAAATCAGATCGCAGTTTATATTCCCATGAGTTATATGTTGGGTGGCTTTACCGCGATTGTTGATAAGGAAAGTGTAGAGGCACTTGATATTCCGGTGGACAAGGCCTTTAAGTTAGCAATTACCGGTTGGATTAAAGCTGAAAAAAATCGTGATTTCAAACTGTAGGCTTTGCCACTCCAGTTCAGTTCATCCTTATCTTTCGGCCGAAAGACCTTTTAGGGCAAGTTACCTAATTTGTTCAAATTGCGACTTGGTTTATCTAGACGAGTGCTTTCTTTTGGAAAAGTTCGAAGAGCAGTCTCAGTATAAGTTACATCAAAATGATAAAAGAGATCCCGGTTACGTTAACTTTCTATATAAGTGTCTGACACCAACTCTGAAACAACTAGGTCCCGGGATGAAAGGTCTGGATTTTGGATGTGGGCCTTATCCGATGTTGGTTGAGCTAATGCACGAAGAAGGCTTTGAGATGGACGGTTTTGATCCTTACTTTTTTCCGTCTACGCACGAACTTGAAGACAAGTATGATTTTGTCATTAGTACAGAAGTGGTGGAGCATTTTAATGACCCGCACCTTTCCTGGAATGATATGGTTGCAAAGGTTGCAAAAGGTGGGATCCTTTCAGTGATGACCTCACTACGATACGAAAATATTGATTTTAAAAGTTGGCATTACAGACATGATAAGACACATGTCAGCTTCTACTCTGAAAAGACCATGAACTGGATTGCAGATTTCTTTAAGCTGGAAGTGGTTGCAATTGAGAAAAATGTATTTATCTTTAAAAAATCCTAATTTTACTTAGAAAAGATGAAAGGTTGGGTTAGCTCTACAACCTGATCGCTCTCAAGTTTTGGAAAGATGATTATGTCTGCTACAGCAAACATGCAGTCCACAAACTTTCTAGGATATTGCTGATTATCTATCTTGAACTTTTCAACCTGTCCCTTGGCGTTGATGTCCAAGTCAAGAACAACCCTAATTCTGTCATTGCCTAAGGCTGTAAATAGGTCACTTTCTTTTGCACAATTTGCAAACTCTGGTGATTTCTCGTTGAGTGCTCGTAGCATTTTTGATTGGAGATCCCTTGCCTGGTCTCTTTTTTCAAAGGTTGAACAGGATACAAGTAAAAGCAATGCTAAAACCTTCATAAAGCTCTCCGAGTTTGATAAGTAATTGGAAACATTGTATATCAGACTGGTCTATTTTGACAAAGAGATACTATTATTCACTAAAAAAAGGAAAGATTTATGCCAAAACCTCAAGATTTTCCAAGTGAACCAAAAAAACTTTGGGATGTTTTCTATGACTTCACCCAAACTCCAAGACCTAGCAAACATGAAGAGAAGATTCAAAACTACCTAATGGAGCTTGCTAGGGAAAACGATTTTGAGTGTCAAAAAGATGAGGTGGGAAATATTATAATTTACGTTCCTGGAAAGAATGGAAGAGAAAGTGATGAACCGGTTCTAGTCCAAAATCATATTGATATGGTTACCGACTCCCTGCCAGAAGTCCAAATTGACTTTAAAAACGACCCCATTGAGACTTATATGGACAAAGGTTGGCTAAAAGCAAAAGGCACTACTTTAGGTGCCGACAACGGTATCGGGTGTGCAGCGGCGTTGGCCCTGGCCCTTGATGAAAGTACTATTCATCCGCCATTAGAGCTTCTTTTCACTGTTGATGAAGAAACTGGTCTAAATGGAGCACTTGGGTTGGAGTCAAAGTACTTTAAGGCAAAGAAGATGCTTAACCTTGATACTGAGGAGTGGGGAAGTTTATACATCGGCTGTGCTGGGGGAATTGATTATCAATTTGAAAGGGACTTCACTTTAGAAGATGCAAAAGAGGATCAAACTCTTTTTGAAATCAAAGTGTCTGGCCTAGTTGGCGGACACTCGGGTCTTGATATTCAAGAACAAAGAGGAAATGCTATTAAGCTTGTCGTTGAATACCTCTCAGAGGCCCTCAAAGGGTATAATTTGAGCTTGGCAGAGCTAAGAGGGGGCAGAGCACACAATATTATCCCAAGAGACGCATTCGCTAAATTCTACGCTTCAAACGCCAACATCGATCATTTGAAAGAGTTGGCCAAAAGTATGAAGAAAAGATGGCTTTCATATCTTCCAAAAGAGGACCATAGCTTTGAAATTAATATCATAGAGTCTGAAATGAAACTTAAAGCACTTTCATCATCAGATAGTTCTCAATTCATTCATTTTTCTTCATTGTTTCCTCATGGGGCCCATGCCTATGATTTAGGTAGCGGAAGAAAGCTTGTTGGTATGAGTAACAATATGGCAAGGCTTCTGCTTGTAAACGGTAAGGCCTATGCTCAGACCTCTGTGAGATTCTTTGATAGAGAAGAGGCAAAAAAACTCGAATTGCAACTTAGCTCTCTAGGAGAAGTGTTTGGTTACGAGGTTGAAAGCGCTTCTGAGTATCCCAGCTGGAAGCCTGTTCAGGAAAACCCAGTCTTAGAAACAGTAAAAGATGTCTACAAGGACACATTTAAAGAAGATGCCCACGTGACGGCAATTCATGCAGGCCTTGAATGTGGAATTCTGAAAGACAAGATCGGTAAAATAGATGTAGTATCATTTGGGCCTACAATAATGGGAGCACATTCACCTGATGAAAGGGTAGATGTGGAATCTGTTAATAAATTTTGGCTTTTATTTAAAAATGTTATGGAAAAAATTTAGGAGAAACCTGTGTCTTATTCATTTTACAAAATTATTCATGTTGTATCGATTGTCCTTTTCTTTGCTCTTTATATGTCTGCCAGTGTAAAAGACAGCAAGAAGATTAAAAAAGAGGTTATATTCTCGGGTGTAGCACTTATCCTAATTCTTGTTTCTGGCTTTGGCCTTATTGCAAGGCTGGGTATCGGACATGGAGCAGAATGGCCAATGTGGTTGAAACTTAAGGTTGCAATTTGGACGACTATCGGATTGGTTGGACACACTGTTCTTAAGAGATTTGCCGCTCATAGGTTAAAATTCTTTTGGATTGGGTTTGTATTATTGATTTGCGCTTCCTACTTGGCCAACTATAAAATTGGATAAATTTGCCAAGGCGGTGGATTATTTTTACTATTAAGTAATGATACGTTTAATAATTAAATTCTACATACTGATTTTACTGGCGGATATGATCCTAAGCTATTTCCCTCAACTTCATGACAATGAAGTTGTTAAGGGGATTAGAAAGGCCGCAGACTTTACAGAGCGTCCCATCAGAAAGCTTCTTCCGCCAGACCTACCTTTTGACTTCAGTCCTTTGGTGGTTATTGTGTTGTTAAATCTATTGATGGCACTTTGGTAAGAATTTAAAGAAGAATTAGAGTGTAAACAGGGAAGTTTATGTTTCAAGACGACATTGAGCTTTTAGTAAGCCAAACTTTTAAAGAAGCACAGGAATTAGAAGGAAAGAACGAGTTCCCTTGGGAGGCCACGGGTGACAACTTTCTAGAAGTTCCAAGCGATACACCTGGCCTTCTTTATTACCTTCAGAAAAACTCATCCACATTTGTAATTAGAATGATCGAAGCGGAAGACCTTAGATCAATGCGCGAGCGTATAATATCCGCTCCAGAAGACTTTCCAAGCCTAAGACTCTTATCTGGCGAGGACGGGAGAAGCCTTGAAGAGAAGTTGAACTTCTTTGAATGTGACAACCTTCAAATTGCAAAGTCTATTAAAAGGCAGCTTGCCAATAAAAGATTCCCTCTGCACGAGGAGAGAATCCTTAATGTAAGTGATCCTGGCGATAACTGGTGGATCAAACATGACCAAAAGTCCTTAAATATCTACTTTAAGCTATGTAGAACTGAGTCTATAGATACGCTCACAAAAGTTGGACCTTTGGGAGACTGCCAAGAGGCCATGTCTTGGCTCAATAAGCTTTATGGGTATTTCTCCCTACTTTTCCCTGTAAAAGACTATTCCAGCGCTCACGGACAGTTTTTCATGAGCTGCGAGCAGGAAAACAATCCTTTATTCCAAGAAATTGTTAATGTCTTCGCAACTGGAGAGATTGGAAATGGAACTTGGGAGAGGCTTAGAGAAGTTGAATCTCAAGCAAAAGAGCCAGTGGTTATTGAATCCCTAAATAAGGCAAACTACTTCTTAATGGAGATAGCCTCCATGAGAAGCTTTTGGATGGAGATCCAAGATCAACTGTAGAATTTAACAAACGCACACAGGAAGCAGACGTAGCAGATGATTAACGACTTATATTTGGTGAAAATGTGAAAGTAACTATTTTTCCCCTCATCCTTTTAATCTTTTTTTCTTGTACCTCTAATAGGTATAAGGAGATAGATGCTAAGTTTTGTGCTTTCCTGGAAAGTAGAGAGGGAGAATTACTTGATAAAGCAGATATTAGTTATCCATTAAACAAAAGCAAAGTGACGCTCAAAAGTGGTAACGCTAGTTGTTCAATTGATACAAGTGCTTTAAATAGCGAAGTTCGAGAACAAGGTCCGGTTGTAATTCCTATAACCTTAAACGTTTCAAAGAGGAGTTTAAGAGGACTTTCAGAGTTAACGCCTGGTTCGGGAAATGGTGTAGCTCAATTACTATTCCAAAACTATAATTGCTATGTGACTTGGAAACGTCGAGATTGCAAATCTCACTGATTAATTAAGGTCGTAACTTTCAAAAGCCGGTAGTTGGATCTGTCTTTATTTTGTTAGGGGGTGATAGCTGATTTTTATAAATCACCCCCGAATTAGAACCTGAAGCTTCGGGCAAAACATTACTTTGAAGTTTCCTTGGCCATAACAAAGCCTGCAACCATAATTTGAGCTAGTTGGCCGATTTCTTCATCATCCTCAATCCCGTAAAAATACTCAATGTGCTCACAGATCATCTCAATGTCATCGTCATCCAGATGCTTTTCCACAAGCTTCATAACCTCTTCAGGCCCAGATTCTTCAAGTTTAGTCAGGTATTTTTCTAGTTTTTCTTTGTCTATACGCATTATAAATTTTTCCTTTTATTTTAAATACCTTAAGAAAATGACCTCGTCCATTTAAAATAAATACTGTTTAGGCTTAAGAAACCTTTAAGATTATGACAAGCTGTGGTAGAAGTCATGGCAACTAATAAGGAACCAAAATGTTATTTAATGAACTAAATCTGAAAGAGGCCTCTCTAAGGGCCATTGACGCTCTTGGGTTTGAAAGCCCATCTGAAATTCAAGAGAAATCTATCCCATTGCTAATGGATGGGGATATTGACTTTATCGGCCAGGCCCAAACGGGAACTGGTAAAACTGCAGCTTTTACACTTCCACTATTGGAAAAAATTGATTTTTCTTCTAAAAATATCCAATCACTTATTCTTGCTCCCACTAGAGAGCTTGCAAATCAAATTTGCGAAGAGATTAAAAAACTATCTAAGTTTGAACCAGTAAGAACATTGGCCGTTTATGGCGGGCAACCAGTAAGTGGGCAGCTAAGAGAGCTAAGAAGTAATAAACCGCAAGTTATAGTCGGTACTCCTGGTAGAGTTTTAGACTTTATCAATAGAGGAGCACTAAAGCTTGAAACTTGTAAATATATTATCCTTGATGAAGCTGATGAAATGCTTGATATGGGATTTTTTGATGATGTAAACACTATTCTTTCTGCAGCTGGAGAAAATGAAAATAAAAAGATTTGGATGTTCTCTGCAACTATGCCAAAGCAAATTCTTGCACTTGTTAAGCAGCACTTTGCAGATCCAGAATTGGTTAAAGTTACAAGAAAGAACCTAACTGCAGACTCTGTTAAGCAGCAATTTTGTGTTGTTAGAAGAAGGGATCAGGTTGAGGCACTTTGCCGCTACTTGGACTTTCACCAAAATACTTACGCCATCGTATTTACTAGAACTAAAGTAGGCGCCAAAGAAATCACAGATGAACTAAACATGAGAGGATTCCCTTCAGACGCCCTTCATGGTGACATGTCTCAAGAGCAAAGAGACCTTACAATGAAGAAGTTTAAAGAGAAGAAGATAAATCTTTTGATCTGTACTGATGTTGCGGCAAGAGGGATTGACGTTAATGATCTTACTCACGTTATAAATTTCTCACTTCCTCAAGACAACGAATCTTACGTTCACAGAATCGGAAGAACAGGAAGAGGTGGGAGCCAAGGTATCGCCCTTTCAATCATCGAGCCTTCTGAGTCCAGAAGAATTAGAGATATCGAAAGAATTACTAAGGCCAAAATTGATAAGGTTGAGCTTCCAAAGATCAGCGAAATCAAAAATGTGCTTAGAGAAAAATCATATGCTGAGTTCTCTGAGTCTATTGAGGCCTTTGAAGCTATGGGTTCTGATGACTTTGAAAACTTCAAAGAGAAATTTGCTGATGTGGATAAGGAGGACATCCTTAAAGGTGCTTTTTCATTCATTTTCAACCAGTCTCTAAAAAGATATAAGAACGCCCAAGAGCTTGATGTTAGAGGCAGAGAAAGAGATAGTAGAGACAGTGGCGCAAGAAGAGGTGATAGAGCTGGTGGAGCAAGAGTTCAAAGAGGTTACGAGAAGTTCTTCTTGGCCTTTGGTAGAAAAGATGGCATGGATCCAGGTAATCTTATTAAGATGGTCTCTAGAGGCATCAGTGTAAGAGGATCAGAAGTTGGAAGAATTGATGTAAAAGACTCTTTCTCTTTCTTTGAAATGCCAGAGAGATACAAAGATAAAGTTCTAAGCATGAACTCTGATTCATGGAACCAGAGAAAAATCTCCGTAGAGGTTGCTCAGGCCAACACCGGCGGCGGTGGTGGAAGAGGAAGAAGAAACGGAAATAGAAATTCCTCAAGAAGACGTTTCTCAAGATAAACTTATTTGATTTAAGCTTTCGGAAAAAATTGCTGTTTTTTCGAAAGCTTGAGTTGAATTAGCGCCCACGATACAATAAGATTAAATTTACTGTAATAACAGGAAGTTAACAAACAAGCAGGAAGTTTAGTCTTGGAATTCATATTTGAAGATACAGAAGAGAACACCATAAGAAGGCCTTTCACGCCTAACGAATTCAATACAAATGATGTCTGGACTCCTCCTGGTGAGGCTCCACAGGCCATAAAAGCTGCAGCACCTGCTGTTAGAAGAAAAAGCCTGCCAAGTAGTAGTGCTGAAGTTGAGATTGCAGCTCCCTCTAAAAGAAGAAAGAGAAAAAGTGCAGATGTTAACTACCTTAAAAATGTAAAAACTCCAAAAAAGAAGAAAAAGCAAAAAGAAGGCTTTAATTGGACATGGAATAAGGTCGGCTGGTTAGTTTGTTTATGCGTATTCTTACGACTGATTTTCATGGATAGAGGTGTTGCCCATTACTATGAGATGAAGGATACCCTTCAGCAAAAGAGGGTCGACTTAGAGTTGCTAAAAGAAGAAAACGCAGCTTTAGTTAAAGAAATTCATGAAATAAAAGTTAATCCTTCTTATCAAAGAAAGGTAACTCGTGAACACTTGGGTGTAATTGCTCAAGATGAGTATCTTATTCTTTTTGCAAAAGATCGTTCGGCCCTTTCCATTTAAGGCTAATGCCTGGAACTATTTCTTTGGCCAGTTCAGAGGAGGACTTTAGTTCCAACACATGCCAGGCACGCACCATTTTACTCTTTGGTATTTTTGATTTTGGCTCTTTATCTGGAAAACTCTGAAGGTTTCTGTGAACGTCCAATACATAAAAGTCTTTAGTAAGAAAAACAATATCTAGATTGAAGTGTGTCTCAGGCATCCAAAACTGACGTAGCTTATATTCGTATCCTGGAAAAAGCATGGAATCACTATCTTTAAAGAAGTCCTTGGTTACATTGCTTAAACCTTTTAGCTGTTCAATGGGGCTTTTGGCGACATAAACCCTCATTGACTTGCCGGAAGGTAGGATTATCTCACCTTGTTTGAGAGAGTTTAAACGGGATCTTGCGTCATCATTACATCCACATGCCATTAATAATATAAGGATTATCCCTAATTTTTTAATGAGCTTTGGACTATATTGCGTTATAAAGAAATGCATATCTTATCCTTCAATCAACTTAATTATAGGGAGTTTTACAATGAAAAACCACAATCTCCAAGACTCAAAACTTGCTGGACATATGAGAAGCCACACTTGCGGCGAGTTAAGGGCGACCAATGAAGGGGAGACCGTAACTCTATGTGGTTGGTTAAATAAGGATAGAAACTTAGGTGGATTGCACTTTATAGACATTAGAGACAAATACGGAGTTACTCAATTATCTTTTGACGAGTACAAGGGAGATATTGGTCTGGTTAAAAAGTTTTCTTTAGAGTCGGTCATTATGGCCACTGGAAAAGTTAGAAAAAGACCTGAGAGCGCTAGAAACGAAAATATGGATACTGGCGAGGTCGAAGTTGTGATTGAAAAGATAGAAGAGCTTGCTCATGCTAGTGAGCCTCCATTTCTTCCACATGGATCAGTTAAAGCACACGAAGATCTAAAGCTAAAGTATAGATACCTGGATCTTAGGTCAGATAGACTCCAAAACATTCTGTCGGTTCGTTCAAAGGCCATGCAAGATACAAGGATCGCTCTTTATGAAGAGGGGTTCACTGAGGTTGAAACTCCAATTTTATATAAAACAACTCCAGAGGGAGCCAGAGATTACGTTGTTCCTTCAAGAGTTCACCCTGGAAAAGTCTATGCACTTCCTCAATCACCACAAACTCTTAAGCAGTTGCTTATGATTGGCTCAACTGACAAGTACTTTCAGATTTGTAAGTGTTTTAGAGACGAGGACTTAAGAGCTGACAGGCAGCCAGAATTTACTCAAATTGATATTGAGGTTAGCTTTGCAACCCAAGAGTACATTAAAAACTTGGCAACAAAGGTTGTAAGAAACCTTTTTAAGCTTGAAGACAGCTTTGAGATTCCTGTCATGAGTTATGATATGGCGATGGAAAAATACGGAAGTGACAAGCCAGATGTTAGATTTGGACTTGAGCATATGAATGCCACTTCATTATTTTCAGGATCAGGCTTTAAAGTGTTTGAAACTGTAATTGAGAGTGATGGGCTAATTAAGGCCATATTTGTAAAAAAAGAAGTGAAAGAGTTCTCCAGAAAAGAAGTTGACGCCTTGGTAGATGTTGTTAAACCACATGGTGGCAAAGGTGTCGCTTGGTTTAAGGTTAACTCTGGTGAGGTGTCTGGCGGTATATCAAAATTTGTATCAGATGAAGCACTGAAAGGCCTTGAAGACCTAAACCCTGAAAATGGAGATGGGACTTATTTCTTCTGTGCTGATCCAAAGCCTAGTGTTGTTCATGCTTGTGCGGATGCTCTAAGAAGACACTTTGGAAAGACTTTGGGACTAATAGATGCAAACGACTATAGGTTCTTGTGGGTAAATGACTTTCCTCTTCTTGAGCATGATGAGGAAGAAGGTCGCTTCTATGCTTGTCATCACCCATTTACAATGCCTAAGAAAAGCCAGATGGAGCAGTTCAAAAAAGGTGCTTATGAAGACCTAGTGAATATGCCTGCTGAGGCCTATGATCTTGTTTGCAACGGTTACGAAATTGGTGGTGGTTCTCTAAGAATTTACGACAATGAAGTTCAGTCTCAAATGTTTAAAGTGTTGGGGATGACTGAAGAGGAAGTAAGCGCAAAGTTTGGATTCTTTGTTGAGGCCTTAAAGTATGGGACACCTCCTCATGCAGGTATCGCTTTTGGATTTGATCGTGTAGTTATGTTACTTGCAAAAACAGACAATATTAGAGATGCGATAGCATTCCCTAAGACCAATCAGGCCACTGATCTTATGAGTAGTGCGCCAAGTTTGCCTGAAAAAGCGCAAATGGATGAATTACATCTGAATTTTAAAGAAAAATAGATCTGATATGGCGGTCTAGTCAGGCCGCCACTTTTAAAGACTCAATATCAATGCTTACATGTTCTTTTTGGCCATCCTTTAAGGCCTCAAAGGACTTTAACCACTCATCACTGACAACTCTTGTTTTTGAGAAGAAGTCAGGTATCCCTCTTTTTTCTTCATGCAATAATGATAGGAAAAAGAACAGACCCATAGAAAAATAGCAGGCCGTGTATGCAAGACTTCTTTTGAGTGCTTGCATAAAGCTTGGCTGGTAATCAACAGACTCTGGATTGTTTGGATAATCTTCATCGATCATATTGAGTTTCATTAGGTGGCAACCTAGGCTTTTGCCATTCAAAACATATCCACAATAAAAAAAGTAGGTGAAGTAAACAGCAGTAAAAATACCAAAACTCATTAAAGGACTCATCTGTAAGAGGGACACTTTTTGAGTCGGGTTCATGGGTAAAAAGAAGTTGCTTACAAATGTTGCGTAAGAAATAAGGATCATCATATTAATCATGAGCACACAGGAGAAGTCACAAATAAAAGCGAATGCCCTTCTTAAAGTCGTTTTTTCTTTGGAGAGTGGGAAAAATTCATAGTGATCTACTTCTTCCGGCACTTTCTGAGAGTTAATATAATCAATAAGTTTTACTACGTTGTTCTTTTCCATCAGAGTCCTAATCGGCTTACTGATGGGAAAGTTGAGAATTTGGTGTGGGGGTAAAAAGTGCCTAAGGAGCCTCTGACTTTGGAATGAGACTATTTTGAATCTTTTTTGCAGCCTCTGTCATATGCTTAATTTGCTCTTTACTAAGGAGCTCGTTGTAATCTTTTATAGATTCATAAACACTTGGAAACTGGTCCAGTATTGTGATTTTCTCGCTAGTGCTTGGAGCTGTGTAACCTCTTCCACTTTCATAGCCATAGGCCCAACGCCAAGGAAGTCCCGTATCGGGCCTACCACCAAACCTCACACCTAAGTACATCATATAAGCATTTGTTGAGTTAGATGAGTTCTCTACACAGGCCTCGAGCTCTAAGTCAGAATTTAATCTTTCTTCACTAGTACCACCAATCCAATAGACGATATCGTGTGCGAAACAGCAGTGAAACCACTCAGTCTTGGATTCTTTGTCAAAGCCATCAAAATAAGCAGAACAACCATCAGTAGAAAATGGAAGGATCTGAGCACTCCATGAAAGGCCTGCGTATAATAAAATGGTAAAAGAAGCTTTTAACATAACATAGGCCTATTCGGAGAGTTGTACTCTCAACTTTAGTTTAGGTAACTTTTTTGAAGTTCATACAACTTGTTCATTGCCTGCATTGGAGTCATATTGCTAATATCCAGTTTTTCCAACTCGTCCAAAATAGATGAGCTCATATCCTCAAAAACAATTTGTGGAAGAGGGGAGAACATATCAAGTTGATCCCTAGTTTTTTCACAACCAACAATATTATTTTGATTGTTGGAGCTTTCCAATTGATTGAGGATTTCCCCAGATCGATTTAAAATCTCTTTTGGAAGTCCAGCAAGTTTTGCGACATGAATACCAAAACTCTGCCCAGCACCTTCTTCTATTAGCTTGTATAGAAATTGAACATTTCCATTTTCATTAATCGTTTTAACGGTTAAGTTCTTAGCTCCAGGCAGATCGTCAGCAAGCTCAATAAGTTCATGATAGTGAGTTGAAAATAACGTCAACGCCTTTGTTTTAGAAACAAAGTATTCCACCAAAGACCAGGCAATACTAAGCCCATCATAAGTGGATGTACCCCTGCCGATTTCATCAAGCACTATCAAAGAGTCTTCTGTTGCGTGGCGTATGATTTCAGCAGTTTCGCTCATTTCAACCATAAAGGTTGATTGACCTTTAATAATGTCGTCGCTAGCACCCAGTCTTGAGAAAAGGTAATCTCTAATTCCAAGATCTGCACTTTGAGCGGGAACGAAAGATCCTATTTGTGCAAGAAATTGGATTATTGCCATTTCTCTCATCACAGTTGTTTTACCGGCCATGTTTGGCCCAGTAATAAGGCCAAAGAAGCTTTCTTCATCTAGGCGCAAATCATGAGGCACAAATTGGTCTTTGATAGCTGCTTTAATTAGTGGGTGCCACGCTTTTTTTATGTTTAAAACTTTTTTGTCTTTTGAGATCTTTGGTTTTACCAAGTCGTGTTGAAATGCAGTCCAAGCAAAACTTTGGAATACATCCATTAGAGATAGAGAGTTTGCCAGTTTTAAAACCAAGTTGGAATTGGCCGCAATCTTTGAAACAAGGGAGTTGAAAATTTCTCTTTCAAGTTTGTTTAGCTTTTCTTTGGAACTTACAACTTCTTTTTCAAACTCAGCTAATTCAGGGCTCTGGTATCGCTCACTATTTACCAGAGTCTGTCTTCTAATGAACTCTTTTGGAACTTTTGAAACATGAGACTTGGAAACTTCAATAAAGTAACCCGCAACATTGTTGTGTTTTACTTTTAAATTGGAAATCCCTGTCTCTTCTCTATATCTTGCTTCAAGCTCTATTAAAGCTCCTGTGGCATCTTTTGCAAAACTAGCAAGTTTGTCTCTTTCTTTGTTGCAACCTTTTTTGATTAGATTGCCTTTGTCGAGATTTGCTCCGATCTCGTCATTAATTGTGTTTTCGATTTCGATCTGGACTGAGGCAAGAGCTTGAAGTTCCTTTTTGCTAAACTCGGGAAGTACGTTTTTAAAGTTACCTTTAAAAAGTTGAAGAAGATCAACGTGACTTTGATTTGATCTAGCTAGATTTATAAGGTCTCCGCCATTCACTTTTCCTGTAGAGACCTTTGCTAGAATTCTCTCAAGATCTCTAGTTTCGCTTAGGTGTTGGCGAATCTCTCTTAAATCATCATGTTTTTCAATCAAATAACTAACAAGTTCTTGTCTAGCTTGAATCAGTTTTAAGTCTCTCAATGGGGATAAGAAGACTCTTTTTAACTTCCTGGCACCCATGGAACTTTGAGTAGAGTCCATAAAACCAAGGATAGACTCTTTGTACGTCTCTCTTCTCTTTGGAAGTATCTCTAGCCCGGCCAGCGTTGGATAAGTCACCTTCATATCAGACTCATATGAAATCAGCTGAAAAGGTCTAAAATGGTTTATGCTCTCAAGTGATTGAGTGGAGCATATATAATAACTTAGTGCTCCTATTGGGCCTACTATTTCTTTATGAAGATTTAGGACTTCATCTCTTTGGTAGGTGGCTATAAGCTTCTCGATGTAAATAGAAGTGTACTTTTCCTCAAAATACTCTTCAGATAGATGAGTCTTGAGGATGCTTTCTTGCTTTAAATACTCTTGAAGAATCTTAGAGTTATCCCACTGTCCCAGATATGAAATAAATTCTTTTGGCCTGTAGACAGCAAGTTTTTCCACAAGGCTTTCTTCATCGGGGAAAACGAGTCCTACAAAGTCACCGGTGGTGTAATCAATTAGAATAAGATAGTGACTCTCACTTCCCTTAAAGCCACAGGCCATAAAGGAGTGGTCTTTGCTTTCACTCTTATCGAGATCAAAAGGCATCCCTGGGGAAACAACTTGAGTCACCGCTCTTTTTACAATCCCTTTTGCTTCTTTTGGATCCTCCACCTGCTCACAAATAGCTACTTTTTTTCCAAGAGCTGTTATGCGATCAATATACGTAGCGGCAGCATGGTGTGGAATGCCGGCCATAGGAATTTTATATTCTCCAAGCTTGCCTCTGTGAGTAAGAGATATGTTTAAGAGTTTGCTTGCTTCTATTGCGTCTTCAAAGAATAACTCATAGAAATCACCCATTCTAAACATTAACATTATGCCTGGATACTGCTTTCTAATTGAGTAGTACTGCTCCATCATTGGAGTAAGTTTTGTACCTGCTTTAACAATTTCTTCGAGAGTGGCGGTTTCTACTTGTTGCACTGTCACAATAGTTCCTTGATTTTCAATGACTTATGGTTTTTTGTTCAAGGATTATCTATCATAACCCGACAAGTTCAGTCAAAGATTTCCAGGGAATTAATATCTTTTAAAAGTGCTAAACCTTTGAAATAATTAAGTTTGTTAGAAACAGAAGAAGAGCGTTTTATGGTTAATTTAAGGTCCACTCTCATAACAACTTCCTTTGTGGTTGCCACTGCCTTGGTGGTTAGTAAGGCCGTTGGCATTAAAGAGGATGATATAAGCACCTCCGATGTTTTGGATGTTGAGATTATTGAGGAGTCGACATTTGAGAGCATGGATTATTATGCTTTGCAAAACGGTTTGAAAACACTTGCACTGAACGCCAGCACTTTGAGAATTGTTAATCAAAGCGATCTCTATTTTACCCGGCCGGACGGTTTGCTCTACAATAATGCTGGAGAAGAAATTGCATTCCAAGCAAAGGAGGGCAAATTTAAAAACTTAAAAGAAGAGCTATTTCTTGATGGAGACGTTGTTTTTAAGGCCTCTGATGGAGATTATCAGGCACGTGAACTTTATTACAATGGATCAAAAGACTTCCTTGAGGCCAAGGGAACTATTGAGGCCAAGCTACTAGATAGCTCTACTAAAGATAAAATAAACATAAGCTCTAATTATATGAGCTCTTGGATTAATGAGCAGAGATCTTTGTTCATCGGCGATGTGAATGGCCAGGTCAAAAGAGATAGAGTTTACGAAGGCTCTTTCAGTTTTAAGTCTGAGAGAATGGAGCTAAATCGCAACAAATCTCTAATCACTCTAAACCAAAATGTCTTTCTGGAACGTAATAACTACGACTTACAGGCCCAGAGGGCCGAAATTTTTCTAGAAAACTACAATAAAAAACTCAAGTATTATGTGCTTTATGACGATATTAAACTTGTGGAGCAACTCAACACTTCTGAAGGAAACTCTCAGACAAGGAGAGCTTATTCAGAAAAACTTGAAGGCTATATGTCTCAAGGAAAGATTGTGCTTACAGGAGCCCCACGTGTTGAGCAAGGAGATGACTTGATCAAAGGTTACCAAATAACCTTAAGAGAAAATGTCGAGTTGGTTGAGGTTGAAGAGGCCCAATCAAGTTTTAAGCTCAAAAAGGAAAAGGAATAAAAATGGCCGAAGTATGCTTAAAAGGCAGCGAACTAAAAAAAGTCTACTCAGGAAGAACCGTTGTTAAAAATGTGAGTCTTGAAGTGGAAAGAGGTCAAGTTGTTGGTCTTCTTGGCCCCAATGGAGCGGGAAAGACTACATCATTTTATATGATGGTCGGACTTGTGAAGGCAGACCATGGATATATTAAGTTGCAGGACGAAGACATTACTAAACTTCCACTGCACAAGAGGGCCAAAAAAGGCATTGGATATCTGCCACAAGAGGCCAGTGTTTTTAGAGAATTAACTGTGGAAGAAAATATCTTCTCAGTT
>Ga0208203_1000435_pt1 | contig 18940 bp, 15 predicted proteins | sample DeeseametaMP2914_FD_184167 | JGI IMG/M metagenome (GOLD analysis project Ga0208203, IMG submission 184167) | Marine microbial communities from the Deep Atlantic Ocean - MP2914 (SPAdes) | ecosystem: Environmental > Aquatic > Marine > Oceanic | place: West of Santa Cruz de la Palma, Atlantic Ocean...
GTTGGCGAATAAATTCACTCAAAGAATTAATAAGACCAGGCAAGTCATTAAAGATATACGAGCGCATGGACAGTCGGACATTATTAAAATTGATACTCATGATGAAGTTGGTCGTTTACAGCAAGAGGTTAATGACCTAACACATAAACTGGCTGGTTTAACGAAGACTCAACATATGGGACCCAATGAAGTGGATCCTTCACTGAGTGACTTAACAGAGATCGATAAGACTATTTTGCTTGATTATCCTGAAAAGCCAACTGCCAAAGCGAGTGAGAACAAAAAAGAAGGGCTCTAGTTAAGTGTTCTTAATCGACTCAAAGGTTTTCTAGCTTATTTTGCAGTGCTTTTACTCTATCTTTATACACCAAAGCTAAATCATCATTGGGGTTGATTGCTAAAATCTTATTCCAGTAATTAAGTCCATCTTCCAGTTCCTGATTTCTGTAATGTCTGAGTGCTTTTTGGTGATAGTGCTCTGAAACTTTATTCCTAGTGGTGGTGAACAAAATATTATCTTCAAGAGGTTGGCCTACTTGATTCCAAGCAACTAATAAGATGTCGTAAGACTCATCAAACTTTGACTGATCAGAAAATCGTTTGGCAGTAATGAGCTCTTGCTCTGCTTTCAGAGTAGACAGTTCCGAGATCAATACTTTTTGATTCGCTTTATTTAAGGGAGCTTCACTGATCAATGAAGACAATAACTGTTCGGCATCACTGGTTCGTTGTTGCCTTTTGTAGTTTTTCGATTGGATCACGGCGATGTCGACTAACTGACCTTGTAAGGCTTGACTCTCAGAAAGCCCCGGTTGATCGGTGATCCAGCTTATAGCTTGCTCGTACTCTTGAGCTTCTATCAACTTCTCAAGTTCTAAATCCGTACTACTCTGAGACGCTACTGTAGTTTCACCTTCAGCGGGCTCTAGCTCTGCATCTTTAGGTACAGTAAGGCCGTTAGTAGGAAGTTTAAGCTTTTGTCCTACATAGATCGCGTCACTAGGCTTTAACTCGTTAAGTTCTAACAGCTCAACGTATCGTTGTGATGAGCCAAGATACTTTTGTGCGATCGTGCCGAGTGTATCTCCTGAACGTACAACATAGTTATAAGTGCTAGGAAGTTTAGGCTTATCATTATGTTTGTCAGTAAGCTGGGAGTCTGATGGTTGTGAGGGTGTCGCATCGATAATGGGCACGACAATATCTTTTCTGTCTTCTTTAAAAGAGCAGCCAGCTAGGAATATTGCAATGGCAACAGCAGAAAGCTTAAGCGAAGCTGATACTGTGTTTGGTTGATGATGTGATGCGTTCAAATCGTTCAATTTCCTAGTAATTTACGGACAAATCATAGTAGCAGGAATCTGGAAGTGTCAGTATGCTGACCAGTTATTTTAAGAACTGTGTCACACACTATGCTTCATAATACGTTCTTTTGTTTTATTCCACTCACGCTCTTTCTCGGTTGCTCGCTTATCATGCTGCTTCTTACCTTTTGCTAGCGCAACCTCTAACTTTATCAAGGACTTTTTCCAGTATAGCTTCAGAGCTACTACTGTATGGCCTTGTTGTTCTACGCCACGAAATAGTTTTGCTAGTTCGTGATTGTGTAATAAAAGTTTACGAGTTCTTAATGGGTCGGCCACCACGTGGGTGGACGCGCTAATCAGTGGTGATATATGACACCCAAAAAGAAAAGCTTCTCCATTTTTCAGCAAGACATAGCTTTCAGCTAAATTGACTTTGCCTTCCCTAAGGCTCTTTACTTCCCACCCTTGCAAGGCTAAGCCTGCTTCAAAGGTTTCTTCAATGAAGTAGTCATGACGCGCTTTTTTATTTAATGCTATCGCGCTACTAGAGCTTTTGTTCTTACCTTTTTTAGCCACAGATAATCTCTTAGTGATTATTGAACATTAAGTTTACTGATGCTGAGATTATAGGCTTCAATGGCTTATGTCTCAATAGGCTAGGATTTTTTAAAAGGGCGATGTTACAATTGCGCCAAGTCATTACTGCTTTGAAATCATGTTGTAATTATGAAAACGATCAAGCGACAAGCTTTATTACCCTATTCAGCTAGGCAGATGTTTGAACTGGTTGATGACATTAATAAATACCCAGAGTTTTTGCCTAACTGTACTGGAGCGGCAGAAATAGAGAGGGGTGAAGGCCGGGTTGTTGCAAGCTTAGCGGTTTCTAAAGGTGGTTTTGAGAAGCAATTTACAACAAAAAACACCAATAACCCCTATAGTAGTATTGATATGGAGCTAGTTAATGGTCCATTCAAGCACTTAACAGGACAGTGGAGCTTTACGGCATTGGATGAAAAAGCTTGCAAGATTGAGCTAGAAGTTTGCTTTGAGTTCTCTAACATGCTAACTAGTATGGCTTTTGGCAGTATTTTCAATCATCTGGCTGAGTCTTTTGTCGAAGCTTTCTCCGACCGAGCAAAACAAGTTTATGGTTAGCTAGGAAGTAACGAATGTCTGATTCTAAGCAAGCAGCAGAGCAAGAAAATGAACACAGGATCAATGTTGAGGTTTGCTATGCTCTTCCTGAAAAGCAGACTTTGCTTCGCGTTACTGTTAATGCAGAGGCCACTATTAAACAGATAATAGAAGCTTCAGGAGTCTTGGAGCAACACCCCTCTATTAGCTTGGCTGACAATAAAGTTGGTGTTTTTAGCAGATTATCTAAGTTGGGTGATACGGTACATGATGGAGACAGGATTGAAATCTACCGACCGTTATTGATTGATCCCAAAGAAGTTAGGAAAGAGCGAGCCCTGAAAGCGAAGCAGGATGCCGAAAAGGCAGGTAAGAATATCTCTAAAAAGAGTACTTCCGAGAAGAGTACTCTCGAAAAGAATAAAAAGGAAACCTAGTTGTTACGTTATCTTTATACATTTATTTATTATCTTTGTGCACCTTTGTTGTGTATTCGATGGGTTTATAAGAGTTTCAAACCCCCCCAATACCGAGAACCAATGCGTGAGCGATTCGGCTTTGTCGCACGCCAAAAAAAAGAGTCCATCTGGTTTCATGCAGTTTCGATGGGCGAATCTATTGCTGCCAAAGCTATTATCAATGAACTATTAGAGGAAAAAGCTGATTTAAATATTGTAGTGACAACCACAACACCAACGGGAGCCAGATTAATTCTCGAAGATATGGGTGATAGGGTGACTCATCACTATTCTCCGTGCGACTTGCCGGGAACTATAAAGCGTTTTGCGAAAAGAATTAAACCGAGTGTATTAGTGATTATGGAGACGGAATTATGGCCGAATTGGCTATATCATATGAAAAAGGCTGGCGTCCCTATTATCTTGGCAAATGCTCGAATGTCTCGCAAGTCCGCCAATAATTACTTAAAAATAGAGTCTTTAATTAATGAAATGATGAGTGCTTTTTCTTTAGTCTTAGCTGTTTGCGAGGCTGATGCTCAGCGATTCATCTCCCTGGGAGTGGACGCCGAGCGGAGTAGGGTGACGGGAAATATAAAGTTTGATCAAGCATTCGATGTTAATGAAGAAAATGGTTACTACCTGCCATGGAGTGAACGGAAAACGCTAGTATGGCTAGCAGCAAGTACACATAGAGGTGAGGACCAGATCTTATTATTAGCTCACAAAAAGGTGCTGGAAAAGCTTCCTCAAGCAAAGTTAATTATAGTGCCTAGGCATCCTGAGCGTTTTGATGAAGTAGAGCATTTGATACAAGAGAGTGGGTTTAGTTTTGCGCGACGTTCCCAGCCTGACACGTGGCGTGAATCGACAGATGTGCTTTTGGGGGATAGCATGGGAGAGTTGATGTTAGCTTATCAGTTATCTGATGTAGCATTTGTTGCGGGAAGCCTTGTGCCAATTGGAGGGCACAATGTGATTGAGCCTGCGATGTTAGGAAAGCCCGTTCTATCAGGCCCCTACGTGCACAACTTCCAAGAAATATTCCATGAGTTAGAAAGTCAAGGCGGAGCCTTGCAAGCTTCAACTGATGGCGAAATCAGTGAGTTGGTCGTTGATTTACTGGAGAATGAAAACCGAAGAAATGCAGTGGGAAGTAACGCTAAAAAGGTTGTTGAAAAGAGCCGAGGCGCATTAAAGCGCACTGTTAAGGAGTTAGAGCCTTTCCTCTAACGCTGAATATTTGGCGAGGAGAAAGGCTCTTGAGAACTGTTAGTTGTTAACTAACCATTGATTGACTTGCTCTATGTCTTGTTCGGTTAAGGTGCCAACGGCTTGCTTCAGTTTTAAGCCGTTAATCAAGTAATTGAACTTAGCCTGACTTAAAGAGCGCTCGGCAGCATAAACGGCCCGGGTTGCTTGTAATACATCAATAATATTACGTGTTCCCGCTTGGTATCCATCCTGTGTCGCTTCTAAAGAGCTCTGGCTTGACTCTAAAACTCGCGTGTTGGCGTTGAATGACTGAATAGATGCTTCTAGTGTTGTATAAGCCGAACGAACGTTCTTTTGGATAGCTCGAGTGTTTTGCTCCAGCTCGTGGGTGGTTCGTAAATAACTCTGCTTCGCTTTCTCAGTTTGAGCAGAAGTGCGAAGCCCTGAAAACAGAGGCACAGATATTGTGACGCTTGCCTGATAGCCATCTGAAAGTTGGGATGACGTGAAGGTTGAACCTGGAGGTGCTGGCGTTGGGCCTGATACACCTTGTGGGAAAACACGGTCGGTATCACTGTCACGGTCTGAGTAATTGACGCTGAAATTCGCCCTTGGATAGTGGCCACTACGGTTACGCTTTACTTCATCTCGGGCAACACGAACGTTCATTTGTTGCGCTTTTAAGCCAAGGTTTGATTCTGTGGCCACTCGCATCCAATCATCCATATTAGCTGGCTTCGGTGACTCCATAGAAATGGAGTTACCGACATCTTCTAGCTCGCTATAATATTGGCCTGTGACTTCTCTAAGCGCTTCTTGAGCGTTAATAAGGGCCGTTTCTTGATTAATCTCATTGGCGACTGCCTGGTCATAGTTGGCTTGAGCATTTAAGAAGTCAGTTGCATTGGCTAAGCCAGACTCGTATTGCTCACGGGTTAGGTCTAATTGCTTTTGTAAGGCTGACTTTTCATTTTGAGTGATTTCAAGTGATTCTTCCGCCGCTAAAACGTTCAAATAAGCCTGTGTGGTTCTTAGCATTAGACTCTGTAAGTTCGATGCATGGGTTAATTCAGCTGCTCTAACTCGCATTTCGGACTGGTCAAGAGCGATCCACTGCCCCCAGTCAAATAACACTTGGTCGAGTTGAATGGCGTAAGTCGTCGTATTCACTTCACTGTTAAAAGGATCCGATGGGCTTCCATCAAGACCTTGCCCTTCGTTATCAAAGTCGGAGCGTGAACGGCTAACGCTACCACCAATCTGAGGTAATAAACTCGAGCGAGAAATGCGATAATCTTGTTCGGTAGCTTTGAGATTCGCTTCGCTAATCTTGTATTGCGTATCATTAGCTAAAGCGTCTTTATAAACCGTGAGTAAGTCGGTATTAGCGATACTGGCATTGGCTATGCCGCTAAGAAGTGCTGCTGCAAGAACTTTATAAGTTGTTGTCATTTTCATCAAAATCGTCTCTTCAGTATTATCTTGTTTCTACAGTGGTATCCATAACTGCAGTATTAAAAATCAAATTGAGGTTTAGGCTTACTATTAATTAAGCTGGGTATTACGGTTTCGTATAGGCTTTCATAGTGCCACTCATCTTCACTTAAGCGAGTAATCAGCTGTGCTTTCATTGCTGGCTCAGTGCCAGTAACGCAGAATAAGCGACCGCCAACCTTCAGGTGAGCAAGGTATTGTTCAGGGAGTTGATAATAACTCCCAGTAATAGCAATAACGTCATAAGGTTTGTGGTGAGGCCAGCCATTAACGGCATCACCTTCTTCAAATTCAATATTAGTCAATCCGAGCTCTTCGGTTACCTTGCTCGCTTTTTCAATAAATTCTTCAATGATATCAACGCTATAAACCATTTCGGCTAGGCTAGCTAGTAGTGCTGTGCAATAACCAGTTCCTGTCCCAATTTCAAGCACAGTATCGGTAGGTTTTATCGCCAAAGCTTGCAACATTCGAGCCTCTTCTTTAGGCGTCATCATGATCTGGCTATGGCCGATATTAATTTGAGTGTCAGCGTAAGCGATAGATTTATAACGTTTGGGCACAAATCTATCACGAGCAAGACCATGAATCTTATCCAGCACACGCTGGTCGAGCACATTCCATGGCCTAATTTGCTGTTCAACCATATTATGCCTAGCGATCTCAAAGTCGGTTGCTGCGCTTGTCATCACTACCTCACTTAGTTAAAGTCCTACGACTTTTCATTGTGATTCTATAACCTAATAATAAGTACAAAGAATAGTCATTTCTGATATTTCAAACAACACGCTAAGTGTAACAGATTATGAAAGAGTGATATGCTCAATTTGGTTAAGCTAAGGTAAAGATTGGAGCGTTAACATAGAGAGGACAGTGTTTAATGACGCAGTTTACAAAGGATGACGTAAAGTTTATTGCTGAAGAGGAGCTCTACCAAGGCTTCTTTTCCATGAAAAAATACCGCTATCAGCATCGTCGCTACCAAGGTGATTGGAGTCCTGTGGTTGAGCGAGAAGTTTTTGAGCGAGGTAACGCGGTTGGTGTTTTGCTCTACGATCCCATGAAAGATAGATTTGTCATGGTTGAACAGTGTCGCCCTGGAGCTATGCCGGGCGATGAGTCTCCATGGTTAATTGAAATTGTTGCGGGAATGGTTGAAGAGGGTGAAAGCCCTGAGCAGGTGGCCAGTCGAGAGGCTCAGGAAGAGGCGGGGTGCGAGGTTCAGTCCTTAACGCCCTTGCCGGGTTACTGGGTGAGCCCCGGTGGGACAACTGAATATGTGGACTTATTCTTAGGGATTGTGGATAGTGATGATGTAGCTCAGTTTGCTGGATTAGAGACCGAACATGAAGACATTAAAGTGCTGGTCATGGAGCGAGCGGGGCTGTTAGAACTGTTGCAGCAGGGGCGTATTAATAACGCCATGGCTATAATTGCGGTACAATGGTTTTTAATGAATGAGGGAACGTTAGGGTTGTAATGGTTGAATGATAAAGAGTAATTGAGAGAAAAATGACACGAGTTAGACGTAAATACATTCCCGATCTAAAAGAGTTTATGGCTCTTTGTGCTAACAATTATGCCAAAATGACTCGGATTGTGAACTTGGCTGAGGTTGAACTCGGCCAGTCTTTCTCTATAGCTATCGACAATCAGCCAAATTTGTTAATTACCTTGAAACAGCAGAGCCAACATACCGCCACTTATGAATTAGAGCAGGAGTCGGCGCAAGTCGGTCTAAAGCGACGTTATTTAGTCCGCTTGTACCATGATGCTAAGGTAGCAGAAGTCCTGTCTGGATTGAACAAAGGTATGCTTCCTCCGGTATTCCCCTATCCTAATGAGCAGATGAAACAACCCGATGAAAAAATTCAACTCAACCGATTTTTGTCAGAATGGTTAAATTTTTGTTTGGAATTTGGGCAATCTCACAGTTTATACAAGACCCAATTGGTTTTTTTTGATTAGAAATCAAGCGATAATAACAATTAAGTAATAAGAGGGTACGGTTTGAGTCAAGAGCAAACGCGTCTTTTTGTAGGACGCTCTAATATGAAAATACTGCATTTGTCCGATCCACATTTATTTGCGGATGATTCGTCGACTTTGCTTGGTGTGAATACCAATGAAAGTTTGCAGGCAGTATTGGACGATATTAGGCGTCGTAACATTACTCCAGACCTGTTTGTGGTGACTGGCGATATCTCTCAAGATTACACGCCTGAGTCCTATCAGAAGTTCGTTGATTACCTGGCACCCTTTAACAAGCCGGTGCTGAGCTTGGCCGGCAATCACGACGAAAGGCCAAAACTAAAACAATACCTATCCAAGTCACCTTTTACGACTGCTGAGCAAATGATTACCGAGCATTGGCAATTATTGATGCTGAACAGCCATGTTCCCGGTAAAGTGTATGGTAACTTATCGGAAGAGGAGCTGTCTTGGTTGGAGTCATGTTTAGTGGATAACCGAGATTTACCGACCATGGTCTTCACCCACCATCATCCTATCCCTGTGGGAAGTCATTGGCTCGATCAGATTGGTATTGAAAACGGTCAGCAACTGGTTAACTTGTTGTCGCAGCACTCACAGGTCAAGATGTGTGCCTTTGGACACGTTCACCAATCTACGGATCGTCACCATAAGCATATTAATTATTGTTCAGTTCCTTCGACTTGTGTTCAGTTCAAAAAGCACTCTGCTGACTTTTCTGCCAGCCAAGAAAAACCTGGTTATAATTTATACGACTGTGCTAGCGATGGGCAAATTACAGTGAATAGTTTTCGTGTTGACAACTATTTACCGTCGGTCAATATGGCCATTTCAGGGTACTAACAGCCTCAAATACTGCTCAGATTCGATTCACTTCTTTTAATATCCTTCGCAAAAATATTTTGCTTGCACAAAGAGATCTGCCTTTATAGGATAAGGCGATATAACAATATATAGCGTCTTATAGACTCAACCAGCACAAATCACATAGAACATAAAAATATATGGCAAATAAAGAGTATACTGCTGATGATATTGAAGTCCTCAGTGGCTTAGACCCTGTTAAAAAACGTCCTGGAATGTATACCGATACTTCGCGCCCGAATCACTTGGGGCAAGAAGTTATCGATAATAGTGTGGATGAAGCGTTAGCAGGTCATGCAAAAACAATCCAAGTTATTTTGCATAAGGATAACTCGCTTGAAATTCAAGATGATGGCCGTGGTATGCCGGTGGATATACATCCTGAAGAGGGTATTCCGGGCGTAGAACTCATCATGAGCAAGTTGCATGCTGGTGGTAAGTTCTCCAATAAAAACTATCAATTCTCCGGCGGTTTGCATGGTGTTGGTATTTCTGTCGTTAATGCTCTGTCTACCCGTGTAGAAGTAACCGTTAAGCGAAATGGCAAACAGTATGAAATGGCCTTTGAGAACGGCTTAAAGTCATCAGACCTTGAAGTGACCGGCGAAGTCGGTAAGCGAAATACTGGTACCAGCGTCAAGTTCTGGGCAGATCCCCAATATTTCGATAGCCCTAAATTTTCTATTTCTAAGCTCAAGCACCTACTCAAAGCCAAGGCCATTTTGTGCCCCGGCTTAAAAGTAATTTTCGACAATAAAAGCAGTGGCGAAAAAGATGAGTGGCACTATGAAGACGGGCTGACGGACTATCTGATTGAACAGGCTGGTGGTTTTGAACGCTTGCCCGAAGACCCTTTTACTGGCTCGCTTTCGGGCGATACCGAAGCGGTAGATTGGGCTTTCTTTTGGATGCCAGAGGGTGGTGAATGTTTGGCGGAAAGCTACGTTAACCTGATCCCAACAGCTCAAGGAGGTACGCATGTTAACGGCATGCGTAACGGCTTACTGGAAGCGATGCGTGAATTTTGCGAGTTCAGAAACTTGCTGCCTCGCGGCGTTAAGTTAACCGCTGACGATGTTTGGGACCGAATCAGTTATGTTCTGTCAGTAAAGCTCGACGATCCGCAGTTCTCAGGCCAGACCAAAGAGCGATTATCCTCACGTCAGTGCGCGACTTTTGTGTCAGGCACCGTTAAGGACGCCTTTAGCTTGTGGCTAAATCAAAACTCGGTTATTGGTGATGCGTTAGCAGAAAAAGCTATCAGTAACGCACACAAGCGTATGCGCGCGAGCAAAAAAGTTGTGCGCAAGAAAGTGACTCAAGGGCCCGCATTACCGGGCAAACTGGCAGATTGTGTCGGTCAAGACAGCATGAGCAGTGAATTGTTTTTGGTGGAAGGTGACTCTGCGGGTGGCTCAGCCAAACAAGCCAGAGACAAAGAGTATCAAGCGATCATGCCACTGCGAGGCAAGATTTTAAACACGTGGGAAGTGGAGCCAGATCAAATCTTGGCGTCACAGGAAGTGCATGATATTTCAGTCGCTATCGGCTTGGATCCGAATACCGATGATTTATCAAAATTGCGTTATGGCAAAATCTGTATCTTAGCGGATGCGGACTCTGATGGTTTACACATCGCGACCTTGCTGTGTGCGCTGTTCGTCCGTCACTTTAAGCCATTGGTAAAAGCCGGACATGTTTATGTAGCCATGCCACCGCTTTATCGTGTGGATATTGGAAAAGAAGTGTTTTATGCGTTGGATGAAGATGAAAAGCAAGGCATTGTTGATCGTATAAAAGCTGAAAAGAAACGCGGCAAGATTCAGGTTACGCGCTTTAAAGGTTTGGGTGAGATGAACCCAAAACAGTTACGTGAAACAACGATGGCGCGTGAAACCCGTCGCTTGGTTCAGTTGACGATTGATGGTGGTGATAATTCCGAGCAAGTAATGGATATGCTGTTATCCAAAAAACGCTCCGCTGATCGAAAAAGCTGGTTACAAGAAAAAGGCAATAAAGCCGAAATCGAAATTTAAACGAATAGTGAGTTAACGTGGAAGAAATAGATTACGAAGGTATTGAGAAACGTTCTCTAGCCGAATTTACTGAGCAGGCGTACTTAAACTATTCGATGTACGTCATTATGGATCGCGCTTTGCCTCATATTGGTGATGGCTTAAAGCCTGTGCAGCGACGTATCGTTTATGCCATGAGTGAGCTTGGCTTAAAGGCGACTGCAAAATATAAAAAGTCTGCGCGGACCGTGGGTGATGTGTTAGGTAAGTTCCACCCGCATGGTGACTCTGCCTGCTATGAAGCTATGGTGTTGATGGCGCAGCCATTTTCTTATCGTTACCCGTTAGTTGATGGGCAAGGTAACTGGGGCGCTCCGGATGACCCTAAGTCGTTCGCTGCAATGCGTTACACCGAATCTCGCTTAGCGGCTTATTCTGATGTTTTATTAAAAGAAGTTTCGCAGGGTACGGTTGACTGGGTTCCTAACTTTGACGGCACTATGAAAGAGCCGAAAGTGCTACCTGCACGGGCACCGAACTTACTTTTAAATGGTACGACAGGTATTGCCGTAGGTATGGCGACAGATGTTCCACCGCATAATCTGACTGAAGTAGCTAATGCGTGTATCCATATGCTGGATAACCCAAAAGCAAAGGTTGAAGATTTAATGGAGCATGTACAAGGCCCTGACTATCCAACCGATGCAGAGATTATCACGCCAAAAGCGGATATCGTGGAAATGTATCAGAAAGGGCGTGGCTCTATCCGTATGCGCGCCTACTTTGAAAAAGAAGACGGCGAGATCGTCATTACTGCCTTACCTCATCAAGCATCAGGTTCGAAAGTTCTGGAGCAAATCGCTGGTCAGATGCAGGCTAAAAAGCTGCCTATGGTGAGTGACTTACGTGATGAGTCGGATCATGAAAACCCAACGCGCTTGGTTATAGTGCCGCGCTCGAATCGGGTTGATACCGATGAGTTAATGAAGCACTTATTCGCGACGACTGATTTAGAAAAAACATACCGCGTCAACATGAATATGATCGGTCTTGATGGTCGTCCACAGGTTAAAAACCTGCAAATGTTTGTTAAAGAGTGGTTGGAGTATCGTTTAGAAACGGTTCGACGTCGGTTGCAGTATCGCTTAGATAAAGTGATGGACCGCCTTCACATCTTGGATGGTTTACTGATAGCTTATCTTAATATTGATGAAGTGATTCATATTATACGCACGGAAGATAAGCCGAAGCCTAAGTTAATGGAGCGCTTCAAGTTATCAGACACGCAAGCTGAAGCTATTTTAGAATTAAAGTTACGCCATTTAGCGAAACTTGAAGAGATGAAGATTAAAGGTGAACAAGCTGAACTCGAAGATGAAGCGGATTGGTTGCAGTTAACTCTCGGCTCAAAGCAACGCATGAAAACCGTTGTTAAGAAAGAACTTCAGGAAGTGGTGGAGGAGCATGGGGATGAGCGCCGTTCGCCTATCGTCGAACGTGAAGACGCTAAAGCATTATCGGAAACTGACTTGATCCCGACCGAACCTGTTACTGTTGTGTTGTCGGAGAAAGGCTGGGTGCGTTGCGCCAAGGGGCATGATATTGATGCTGCTGGAATGAATTATCGTTCGGGCGATACCTTCCTTGACGCTTCACAGGGCAAAAGTAATCAATATGCAGTATTCCTAGACTCTACTGGACGCAGTTATTCATTGCTGGCCAACACACTTCCTTCGGCACGTGGCTTGGGTGAACCGGTTACTGGGCGCGTAAACCCTATCGCTGGAGCAGAGTTTCTAGCGACCATCATGGGTGAGGATGAAGATAAGTTGTTATTTTCATCCGACGCAGGTTACGGCTTTATCGCAAAGTTTAGTGATCTTGTATCAAAAACCAAGAACGGTAAGGCTTTCCTAAGCTTGCCATCTGGCGCTAAAGTGCTGAAGCCAAAGCGTGTACCGAGTGAAGGTGAGCTGTATTGTGTCGCTATCTCAAACGAAGGTCGTATGCTGGTGTTTCCACTGGAAGACTTACCAGAGCTGGCAAAAGGGAAGGGTAATAAGATTATCAGCATTCCTACCGCCCGCGCTAAAAGCCGTGAAGAGTTTATGGTGTCGGTAGCGGTGGTGGCTTCAGATGATAGCTTAGTGATTTACTCAGGTAAGCGTCATTTGACGTTAAAACCTAAAGATCTTGAGCACTATCGCGGTGAAAGAGGTCGTCGTGGTAGCAAACTTCCTAGAGGGTTCCAGCGTGTAGATTCTATGGAAGTTGAAGCGGCTAACTAGTCATCGCTTAAAAATCGTACCTGACGCTCGATCAGCCCTCGTTGTTCAGCGTCAGGCTCCTCTAAACGACAAAGCTCAATGATGTCGTGATTGTCTAATTCAATATCAATGACTTTTTTGGCTGGCCAGTTATAGTCGCTGTCTTTTTCTTGCAATGCCTTTTCGTACCAAACGCCTGGCTCAATGATGCCAAAAAACATTTGATAGATATCACGATCAAAATTTAAGCGATGAAGTAATATTTTGGGTTCTAATTGAATGTGCTGAAAACAACGCTCTAAAGCATGCAGGGCATTACGGCTCAGCGGCCCTTTGTCTCCATCGAGTCCCAATACCAATAATCCATGGTTAAATTGAGTTGCTAGCATAGCGTTTTGTGGGAGCCAGCGGCTGAGAGTTCGTAACAGCTGAGTATTGTCTTTGACGGTTAATTTAGACCAATCAGCCTTAATCACTAAAGAGTGTTTTATGGATTTATTCTGCAGCTGTTGTCGGTTACGTTTAATAAGTTCTTTGAGTAGTTGACCATTATGCTGTGTCGCAGATTCGCTACTTGTGTCAGCATTATTTTGTGCTTTAGACTGTCTTGATTTACCTCGCTTTATGTTTAATAGCAGAAAGATAATCAACCATAAAATCCCCCCGAACAACCACAGCACGTAACTATTCAACCATAAAGGTTGCTCACTGTTGGTAAAGTGTTCTGCATCAACAAAGTAAATGACTAAGTAGCCATTATAGCTATCTTCGTAAGCGATATTTGCGATGACAGGATCGCTGTGGGCTTGATCGGTATTACCGGCAGAGAACACAAGCTCGCCATTTCGTCTGTAAATAGCGACCTGTTGAATATTGTCGTTAGAGGCTACCCTTTGACCAATAGATTCTATGGCATCAGTATTTTCATCTTCTATGAGATGCCCCAAAAAGGCAGCGCTGAGATCGGCCATACCTTGGTTGTAGTGTTGGCTAAACTCTTGGGTTTGGTGGTTATGGGCTTCTTGGTGCCAAGAGAAGATCATAAAACATAACGCCATGATCGTTATCGCAGTTGAGATCAATACAGGCAAGCGAATCGTTTGTAGGTAGCTACGCTGTTTGTTGTTTTGTTTACTCACAGACATTCATAGAGTTTAGCTTTGCTGGTAATATATCATAGATTTATTGACTTAGTAGCACTGGAAAATGTGCCTTAATTAGAGATTTGGATATTCGATGACTCATAAACTAAAAGCAGAATGGCTTCTATTCACACTAAATCCACTTGAGGTTCAGCTAGTAGAAAATGAGCTTAAGAGTTCTTGTAGCGCTTTGGATGCCATGTCTATTAAGGAATTAGATATTAAGTTACAGGTTTATCAGTATGCTTATCAAGTGAGTTTCTCAGTGGATGATGGTTGCCATAAAGAAAGTCTTTTGTCTGCTGTTGAGTCCGCTTCCCAGACCCTTAAATTTGACTATTGTCGCTTGCTGAGTGTGAAGCCAATAAAGTTGGCCGTTTTCGACATGGACTCGACGTTAATACCGATGGAAGTGATTGATGAGCTGGCATGTGAGGCCGGTGTTAAATTACAAGTTTCTGAGATTACAGAAGCAGCTATGCGCGGAGAGCTGGATTTCAATCAGAGCTTTGAGCAGCGGTTGTCCTTATTAAAAGGCATGTCCGAGCAGGCCGTAGAGGCAGTGAAATCACGGCTAAGTTTTAATCCTGGAGTTGAAGCATTCATCAACTACCTTTCTGAGCAAGGAGCTACAGTGGCTATTGCTTCAGGTGGATTTGTACCGTTCGCAGAGGCGCTGTGTTCTAAAGCACCTATTACTAAAATTGCAGCTAATCAGTTAATGTTTAATCAAGGGCAGTTAACGGGTGCGGCAGTAAAACCTATTATCAATGCTGAAAAAAAAGCGATACAACTACAACAGTGGCAGAAAGAGCTAGGATTGGAAAATGGAGAGGTTTTAGCGGTTGGGGATGGCGCAAACGACAGCTTTATGTTGGAGGTAGCAGGTCTTGGCGTTGCATATAAGGCGAAACCCTTCCTTAGAAGAAGAGCGGACTGCGTGATTCAACAGGGAGGGATGGACGGCATGATCGATATTCTTAAAGGACTAGACCAAGCAGTTAGTTAAAATGTTGTTGTAATAAAAAAGCCCGAGGATAACTCGGGCTTTTTTATTAGCTTACTGCGATTAGAAGTCGCTGTCAGCAAAGTCGTAATTAAGTTTTGTGATAGGTTTTGAAACATAGTTACCCATTACAAAATCAATGCCTAGAGGCCAAATCTGAGCCAAAGTGGATGCATCTTCCAGATTGGTAATAATGGTTTTTGCCTCAATTTCTGACGCCGCATTGACGATTGGCTGTACTTTTTCGGAGCCGTGTTCTTTTAACGTTTCAATAAAGTTGGGCGCAAAAGAAACCAGCTGCGGACGAATTGAGCGAACGATTTCGCTATTATCCGTTGCTATCCCTGATAAGCAGAAAGGAACACCAATTTTTTTCAGGTTAGCTTTTAGTTCGATAACTTTCTTTAAATAAGTCTGAGCTGTGTGTCCCTTCAGAGTTAAAATAAGGTTATCGCTATTGATTCCTGCGGCTGTAATGAGCTTTTCTAGCCACTCTTCTAGGTCTTCACGTAATAAGGTATTAGGGCTTAGGGCAACAAATAATTTGTTGTTATTATTTTCAGCTTTATCTTTAGCTAGCACCTTAAGCGCATGCTTGAGAGTAATCTTATCAATTTCAGCGTCAATACCGACCTTTTCAAAGATGTGGAAAATATCTTCACCGAGGCCCCAGCCACCGTCTCTCAGCTGATAGCGGAAATAGCACATATACTGCTTGTTAGGGCTACCTTTTAGACTCATCATTGGTTGATAGAACAAGGTCATATTGCCTTCTTCACGAGCAATAGTGAATTCCTCGTAAATCTTTCGCTCTTCATCATTGAGCAAACTATCAATGGATGGATTAAAGATTTGGTAGTTGTTACCGCCTTTGTCTTGAAGGTTGTGCGCCGCAGTAGTGGCATGCAATAGCAGTTTACTCGCCTCAACCTCGTTGTCAGTGCATGGCACACCGCCGATACTGAAAGTGATTTTCAGAGTTTGACCAGAAACCTCAAACAGCTGACCTTCGATATCTTTAATCAGTTTTTTGGGAAGTTCGGTCGGTGCTTTTGGGGTGTCGCTTAACATTAAGGCGAAGCTGGTATCACTGATACGTCCTAACACATCACTGCTGTCGCAATGGTCTCGTAACCAGTCGGCCACATCTTTTAATAATACATCACAGTCAGAAATACCAAACTTACTACGGTAGTTGGTGAAGTTGTCGATTTCAATCAAGTAAAGTAATGCATTATGGTCTGCCGTTCTCGCGGTCTCCACAGATTGCTTCAGGTGGTCCATGAAGGCTGGGCGGTTGAGAACGCCAGTGACCTGGTCGATCTGACTGACTTCTTTTAATTTTTTCATCAACTCTTGTTGATCGCCAATGTCTCTGACCAACAGTTGTACACACTCTTCATCGTCATAAATAGCCGAACTGATGATAAAGTCAGCTTCAAATTCTTCGCCGTCTGCTGTTTTGCCTTTTAAGACTTCGCTGACCTCAGTGCCTTCCTGTGCTTGACGCTTGAGTAAAGACTTGATCGAACCCTTATCATCCTCAGCTATAATATCCATAATGGACATGACGATGATTTCGTCTTCTTCATAACCAAACCGCTTGATATAAGTCGGGTTGGTGTAGATATGCATGCCTTCGTGAATATAAGCAATAGCGTCTTTGGAGCTGTCGAGCAGTAACTCGTTGCGTTTATTGGTTTCGTAAACAATCTTATTAGCTTGCTCTAAGGAATGAAGCGAATTGACAAGCTGCTGATCTCGCTTCACGAGCGTAGAAAGCAAGTCGAGAGATTTTGCGGGAATATAATCTTTCAGTCCCTGTGCGATATATTCAAATCGCTTTTCTTCATTGTAGTTTGTCGATAAAAGAACTGCAGGCACAGCTATAGGTTGAGCTTTAAGCTGCTTCAACGCTTGCTTAACCGGTAAGTTTTCAAGCTCATCGAGAAATATAGCCTGTTGCCAATGTTTGGAGTCTAGGGCATCTTTTAGCTGCTCGCTGTCGGCGACGACTTGGTGTCGCACAGGCAGACCCATATTCTTCAGATGGCTGGCTACCTGTTCACTGTCGTTCAGTGACGAGGAGAAGATGAGTGTATTGATTGGGGACTGTTTTACCTTTTCTTTCATCATTGCAATCTGTTTGTTATTTATTGATCTCCAAAGAAATATTCTATCTGGTTTCTTTGGGGCATACTGTAACTAGGCCACAGATTCTACAATAATTAACAATTGTTACAATCGCAAGTTTGTGACCCAAGAACGCCTACTTCCGGCTAAATTGGAACTGAATAAAGTTATCCGTTTCGATTATTTTTTTGTTGAGCTCGAGTTTGAATTCGTCGTCTGGTGTCAAAATTGCCACTGTCTGACCTGAGCGGTAACCAAGAGGGGGAAGAACAACCGTTGCATCAATACCAACATTAGGCATTTCGGGCAACAGTAGGCCGTTATGGTGATAGGCCGGTTTAGCATAGTCCCAGTCCAGTGTTGCTCTAACGGGAGTGGCCTCGGGAGCAATAACTTCAACGCCAATCAGGAATACTGAGTTTTTGTGCCATCGATTCCAGCGAATCATTCCCAAATTGTACTGTTCTTGATTGTTTTTAATGTTCTTTATCGTAATAAGCTCGTTGGCTTCTGCGTAGCTAGAAGGTGCTTTTTCAAAACCTAGGCAGAATCCTGCAGGGCTAACATCTCTTACCATGCCTTGTGTCCACTGGTAACGAGACTTGGTTTTGATGTTTTTGAAGGGCTTATCCTCCATTTTATGTTGCTTATCTTCCTGGCTTGGCGGCTTATAGATTGAAGCAAAAGCATCCTTTTTCTGATCTCCGCTCAGAGTTGAGGAGCTTGAACGATTTTTCCACACAAAGCTATGCTGGCTGTCTTCTTCCTGCTCAAGCTGCAATGAATCAGGCTCAATATTAGTATGGCTGCTTTTCTTTTGTCCAAAAAAGCGCTGCTGGACTTCTTGGCCAAGCTTTTCCACTAAAAAGTGATGTGAGGCTGCTAGGCCAATAGCAACTTCCGTTTTGGCCTGAGAGTTCATCCTAATAAAGTTACGGTTAAGCTGTTTAGTCCAGTGTGTAATGAGGTGTTCAGAAAGCTCAGAGTCTAACTCTATTTCTGGAGCTTTCTTCGTAAAGCGGCTAAAGAAACCACCGGACTCATTCTTAAGGCTTCGTTCAACCGTTTCTGATAATGCCTTTAAATTCAGGCCTATGACAGTTTGGCCTTCTTGCTCAATGGAGTTGACCGGCTGCGGTGGAATATCGCTATCTGGTAGGTAGGCAAATAAGCAATTTTTGGTACTGTTAATTTGGAGTTCTGCTAAGTCAGCCAGCTCTTCCAAACTGCTATACACATCGTTAACTTCGCCATGTTTCAACTGGTAAGGGTTGGAAACAGGCAAAATCAGGTTTATTAATAATTGCTTTTTGATATTCACAAGTGGAGCGGAATCTTTTCTTAACTTATGTTCCAACAAGTCATGTTCTTGTGCCAGTTTGTAGATAACGTTTTGCTGAACCCAAAGCTTTGCCCCCACTGTTTTATACAGCTGGTAGCGTTGTAGCTGGATAAAACTCTGAAATTGGAGACTGTTAGCACATGCGGCAGGTAGTATCGTTTTTTGGTATTTCTCTAGCGAATCTGTATCGGTGTATAGATCTTCGATGACGGTGTTGAAGCCGAATACGGTTTCAGATGCTATGGCATGTACTAGCTCTGAAGCAGACTGTAATTTTTGTGAGTATTTTAGCGGGCTGTGAATATAAACGGTCGCTAGGGAGTTTAACGTATTAAGGCAAGAAGGCTTAATCGCTTCTAAGATTTGCAAGCGTACTTTGGGTGATAAAGGAGACTGATTTAAGTCGTATAGGTAATGAAAAAGCTTGGATGCTGTTTCACCCATGTCAGCGACAGGTAGATCGTCAACCCATTGCTTCGCCGCTTTGACTGTCGCAGGGATGTCCGCGACCATCGCACTGTTTTTGACCCGAACGGTCAATCCCAAAGTTCCTTTCGTTAGCGCCACC
>Ga0208203_1000436_pt1 | contig 18937 bp, 18 predicted proteins | sample DeeseametaMP2914_FD_184167 | JGI IMG/M metagenome (GOLD analysis project Ga0208203, IMG submission 184167) | Marine microbial communities from the Deep Atlantic Ocean - MP2914 (SPAdes) | ecosystem: Environmental > Aquatic > Marine > Oceanic | place: West of Santa Cruz de la Palma, Atlantic Ocean...
CTGCCTCAAATTCTTCGAGGTCGAGATCATCCTTTGTTTTTATAACTTTAATGTGACTCATAATTAAACCATTATTTCCTTTAAGAGAGCTTCGTCGTTATCTAGAGACTTAAATAACTTCATTTTGAATTGCCCCTTCTTGTTGATTAATCGCTTCGCCATCTTATCAATGGCAATAACACTTAGAACCGATTGAATAAAGGCCTCAATGAGATCATCAATACCAATTCCAAGTGAATTAAAGTCTTTACGATCCATCAGCATTAAACGACTGGTTTCACTATCCCATTCGTTTTGAGCTTTTTTCACAGAAAGATTTGTTCCTAAAACATCCCAGCTATTTGTTGTCAGCTGTGCTTCAAGTGGAGAACGCGCTCGGCGCGCGTACATAGCACAAGGCAAGTAACCTGAAGGGGAACTACAAACCATGACTCTAAGATCAGAGACGAAGATATTTCCCTTTTTATTGGGAACAGTTCCCACATGAAAGAATTTTCCATGCTTACTCGTTGAACTCCATTCAAAGTGGCCTACAAGACTCTGCACAATAAACTGACCATAACTATGATTCTCATCCATAAATGTCTGAAGTTCACTTTCATTAGTAATGGTCCACACCCCTTGCCCCGCATTTGAGTAGGGGTTTTTAATCACGGCCTTACCGCCAAAGCGCTCCACCCATAGAGGGACTTCAACTTTATTGACGTCTTTTATGGTTTCAGGAGTGTGTATCTGCAACCCTGACTCGGCTAACTCAGAGTTAAGAAGCTCATAGGCTTTATTGGCAAGAAGCTTATTTCTCCCTCCGGAAAGGCAAACGAGAGAGGAGTTGCTTATAAAAGTCTTTGATGTCGTAGGCAGACGATTCCATGGTTTTTGTGTGACGTAGCGAATACATGCCCTAACACGCTTCCTTTCACCATCTGGAAGGCTGATGACCATCACTCCATCTTCCCACTCGATATACTGCTCTTCATTATTAAAGTGAGGAACAAGATAAACAGGCTCTCCAGTCATATCAGAAAGGGTTTGAGCATAACCCGATGTCTCCATGTAATTCTTATCGTAAATTATGGCGAGAACCCCCTCTGGGAGGTTATTATTAAGTTGGGGAAGAAATGAGTTTTCAATGAGAAAACGATAGCCTCTGTACTCATCAGTATCACTTCGAGGGGGCATTGACTTCTGACCAGAAGGACATGAATTAGTCTCAAGAACAACCATCCTCCTCTTTCCCGTCTCAGTCGTGACGTAGAAGAGATCACTTCCACCCCAAAAATAATATTCGGGAACATAAGAGAGGATCTCCCTAAGAGTATCTTCAGCGACTTGAGGATTGAGATGAAGATAGCGTTTAATTATCTGATCTTTATTTAAATTAAAAAAATGACTCACAATAGGATGCAATTGTGAGTTCAACGCCTTTGGGTAAAAGTGATGATCCTGCTCAAAGTTATCAGGACTTTTCATTTCTATTTCTCTACTCATAAACCTTCCTTAAAAATCAGAATCATCTCTAAACCAAGTCGTTAAACTAAAGCGATGATCGTAAACTTCTTTTACTTCATGAAAAATTTGAGAAGACTGGAAAATAACCAAATCCCCCTGACGAGGAGAGACAGTCAGCGCCACCTTTCCTTTATCCTCTCGGTCATAAATGATGAGTTCTCCGCCTTTAACACAGTCATTAAGATAGAAAATACTGGTGATCTGGCGATGGCGCTCACCTCTTAATTGGTCGAGGTGTTTCCTATAAAAACCACCTCGAGGATAGAAGGCAAATTGTGATTCCCATCTCTTTAAACTTAAAAAGAAGTAGAGATTTAATTTGGACATTAATTCAGCATAGAAGAGAGAGAGAAAATCAATATCACTCCAATCCTCAATCCATGCTGTTTCTGATTTTCGAATGCGCTTTTCAAGGGTTTTCTCTAAGCTTGTTCCGACCCTTGCTTCATGAAAGGCATCATTTTCTAGCTTCTTTTGGAAAAGGGTCAGAAGATGACTCACATGACTTTCACTAAGAAGTTGAGGCACGAAGACATAACCTTGTTCCTCAAGGTTATGCCCTATGCTTTCAAAAGTCGTATTCGAATTTCTACAGGTCTCACTAATCTGCATAGGGCCATAGTAAGGCCAAATTGCGTGGGCCAATAATCGATTTATTGCCCCATTTAATTAGCTTTTTCCTATTCTTTAAGAGAGTTTAAGCCCAGAAGCCGCTAATTTTAATCACTTAGAGTCGCATCCTATTTTACAGAGAGTAGCTCTTTACCAGTTTCATAAGATCTTCTCTTTGCCGAGCATCGGGGCTAAAGGTGCTGTGAATAACGGGTGAAACTTTCTCTCTATCAAAGAAGAAGCCACCGCGCTCAGGGTCCTTAGGAGTAAGGAGTAACCAAACGATTGTGTCCGCACCCTGTTGCGCATTTCGTAACCTGTTTCCAAAGAGTTTATAAAACCCAGGAAGGGCTTCCTTTAGGCCACCAGTATCAACCCAGCCAGGATGCATAGAAAAGAGATTATAGTCTTTCCATTCCTCATCCTTAACAATTTCCTCAACAAAGGTCACTTGAGCCCTTTTGACATTGGCATAGGTTGCAACCTTATCATAATCATCTGGCTTAAGGAGTTCTTTGAGATCAAGTTTTCGTAAATACATTCCTCCAGAGCTCACAAAGACAATACGAGCAGCAGGCTTTAAGAGACCTTTGTCCTTAAGAGTCTTAATGAGGCGATAATGACCAATAAGTTGAGAGGCACATTGCATTTCAACGCCCTTCTCATTAAGAGTAAGTTCTTCGGGCATACCACCGGCATTAAGAACGACATAGTCAAATGCTTCATCAAACTCATCACAAGTGCTTTGAATTTGCGACCAGGCCGCCATATCAAGCTGATGAAAGTGTCCTCCTTTTTGAGCGTATTGCTCGCCCTTCTCTTTATTTCGCCCCATGAAGTGAACCGAGCACTTGAGATTGAGAAGTTGCTCAACAACGCTTCTTCCAATGCCCCCCGTTCCACCTGTTACGAGAACCTTCTTGCCAGCGGCGGGAGCAATTTCTTTAAAGTCCTGGGAGTGCCTTTTATAACCACTTGAATCAAAAGAAGTTACAACTAGTGCATCAAGGATTTTATCTTTAAAACTTTTCATATCATATAACCATAAACTAAAAGGAAAAAAGAAAGACCATGAAATAAAAGTAAATGTCATTAAGGCCCAAAACTTATTATCTGAAGCTTCAAGTGCACCTAAGCGAATGGCTGCATTATAGGCCAGTGCTCCCCCAATCCCACCAAAGAGAACTTTAACCAAGAGAGGAAGTTTTCTCATTTTATTAAAAATTTCATCATAGTAGCCAATGAAGACCACCCATAATAGGAGAAAGTTAAGACTATAGCTCCCCGTCTTAACGATATTCATCTTTAGAAGAAGAAAATCGTGAAGGGCACCAAAGCAAATAAAGAAAAGGAGCCTTGAGAGGTAATTCCTTATTCCAGCTTTAGGTCTATAGAAAAGGAGATCGAGTAAAACGAAGACACCTGCCCCAAGGACACCTATTAAGGGCGAATAGTCTTTTCCGTAGAGCACAATGAGAAACCAAAGTGCCTGTAAAGCTATTATTTTTAAAATCTGCACAATTCCTCCCCCCTTAACCTTAACATGCCTACCCATGCCCTGCTAATATGCTCCTATGATATCCTTTAACAATACCTATACAACACTCCCCGAAGAATTCTACAAGAGACAAAGTCCCGCGGACTTTTCTCAACCAAAGCTCATTGCCTTAAATGAGGAACTCGCTCAAGAGCTAGGTATCCATGGTTTTTCTCAGGAAGAGTTGACTCAATTTTTTTCAGGTCAAAAACTTTTTAAAGGTAGTGATCCCATTGCAATGGCCTATGCGGGTATGCAGTTTGGTCATCCCGTTCCTCAACTCGGCGATGGGCGCGCCCTTCTCCTCGGCGAAGTTAATGGTTTCGATATCCAACTCAAGGGTTCAGGTCAAACCCCCTTCTCTCGTCGCGGTGACGGAAGAAGTGCACTTGGACCAGTCCTAAGGGAATATATCGTCAGTGAAGCGATGCACACTCTTGGTGTTCCCACCACCCGCGCCCTTGCGGCCATAGGAACGGGTGAAACTGTTCTTCGCCAATTTGGTCCAGAGCCCGGTGGGGTCTTTACACGGGTTGCCAGTAGTCATATTAGAGTAGGGACATTCCAATATTTTGCTTTTAAAAAAGATCATGAAAACCTCAAAGTCCTCTTGGATTACACCCTAAAGAGACACTACCCCAATCTCCTCTCCTTAAAAGACCAACCGGAAAGATGCCTTGCCCTTTTAAGAGAGTTCACAAGACGCCAAAGTGATCTCGTCGCAAAATGGTCAGGCCTTGGATTTATTCATGGCGTGATGAATACCGATAATTTTGCCCTTGATGCCATCACAATTGACTATGGCCCTTGCGCCTTCATGGATAAATTCTCTTTTCATAAGAAGTTCAGCTCCATTGATGAACAGGGACGATATAGTTTTTGGAATCAAGTTCCCATTGCCAAGTGGAATATCCTTCGTCTGGCTGACTGTCTTCTCCCCCTCATTGATAGTGATATTGATGTGGCGATCAATAAGGTAGAAAAAGAATTAGAAAAGCTCTTTCCCCTCTTTGAAAAGAAGAGAGAGGAAATCTTTGCTCAAAAAATGGCGCTTAAAGATCAAGACAACTCCTCTCTAGTCGAAGAATTTCTCTCGTTGTTAGAAAAAGAAAAACTAGACTTTACCAAGGCCTTTAGAGAACTCCCCCGCCTTTACAGTGATGAATCCACTTTCTTCCCAGAAAGCAAAGAGCTTCATGACTTTAAAGAGAATTGGCTCCAGAATATTGATGAATCCGAACTTGAGCAACTCTATGGAATCAACCCGCTCTATACTCCACGTAATCATATTATCGAAAAAGTCATTGACCTTGGCCATGAGGGCGATTTCTCTCTCTTTCATCAAGTGAATAAAGTTCTTAAAAATCCATTCGAAGAGCAAAGTGAATCTTTTGGCTTGGATGAGGAGCCAGCGGCAGGAGAAGTCGTCAAAAATACTTACTGTGGCACGTGAAGAAACTCCTCTTTCAGGCCATCACAGTGAAAGAGTCTTTCTTTCCAATACTCCATAACTTCTTCATCTGAGGTATTTCTATTAAACTCTGAAGCCCCCCTAAAGGTACGCTCAGTGATCTGCATAATTCTTTTAATTTCTTCAGGTATTGGTGTCCCCTTATCATTAAACTCTTTTAAAGCATGAGTTATAGACTCTTGATTAAATTGATTGACTCTTCCTCTAAAATTCATATCAATAAAGACAAAAGCACCTCTACTTCGTGTTTTAGAATCACAAATTCTATTAACATCCATTTCGTAACTATAAGAGAGAAGTCCTACATCAAGTTCGTTGATAGCGCGAGAAAAGAGGCGGTGACAAGTCCCCTTAGACTCAAAAACTGCTTTATCAATTAAAACGCGATCGGCGTGATGGCCTCTTCCCACTTCTTGTTCATAATAACGTTTGGCGTGATATCCGACATTGCATCCAGCATCACTCAATTTCTGAAGAGTATCTTTACTTAGAGGGATACCTCCGTTTGAGCCCTTTCTTCTCAAATCAAGATATTTTTCCCCTTTAGGAACCTTAATTTCAAAGAGAGTATCTCCAAATTGAGAAGTTGAGTTGGGATCAGCAGCAGCATAAAGACCTCGTCCGGCATTTGTGACATTATCTGAAACTGGCACAAAGAAATTACCGACAGGACCAACATGAAACATCTTCTGCCTCAAATTCAAATATCCACGAGAACAAAGTGACTGAACAGGTATAGGCTGATCAGCTTTTGCCCCATTTAAAAGACTGACTTCTCCCCAATGAAAGACTGAAATCTCACGATCAAGCTCTACAACGATTTCATCAAGATCATCAACAAGAGCGTCTTGAGCCATTTTACTGGTGTCGATAACTTCTCTCCCTCGGCGCTTGATAGGCTCTTGAACAACAAGAAGAGTACTCGCTAAGTCCTTACACTTTTTATAGAAATCGGTCTTATTTGAATAATCACTAAAGCAAGTCGTGACCTTTGTATTTTCAATAAAAGATTTTATGAATCTTTCCTTTTCTCCCTCTTGTCGGGATAAACGAATCGTTTCATTGGATCCATACTCTTTATTATCAAGGAGATTATTATAAATCACTTCCCCCTTCGCTCTTACCAGCGATATCCTTTCACATTCTTCACGTGACCCTTCGCCATCATTTAGACACTTTTTAAAATTCTCTTCAGCAAGCTTTACATAACTAGGATCTCTCACTCCTATATTGTTAGAGAACCTTCTCATTTCCTGATAAAGTGAAAGCTTTTCTATATTTTGACTATTATCAATAACAGCGTCAAAACATCGTTGGGAATCATAGTTAATGTTGAATGAACGAAGGGAAGGTATATCCTGGCGACTAAGCTTTCTCACTTCCTTAGTCGGACATATACAGGTGAGGTTATCAAGGCTGAGATAATACTTTTCACCGGCCTCTTTCTTCGCCGTTTCAGAGAGTAAAAAATTAAATTGATTATACTGACACATTTTAACAATCCATTTTTCATTTTCCGGAAGGATTCGGGAACCGTCTCTCTGATTCTCTTTAAACTTTTGAAGTTCTTCACGCAAGCATTTATTAAGGGCACCAATAGATTGAGCGTAGGTTTCTCGCTTTTCTTCCTCAGTAAAACTACCCTTGGAGTGAATCAGAAAACCTTTTTCTAAATCAGCAAGACCCTTTTGATAGAGCTCCATTCCTACACCATCAGGATCTAGGTTTTCTTTTATAAAGCTAAAATCATTTTCCGTTTCGCACTGTAATCGAAACTGGTCAATCTCCCTCCTTAATTGCGTTAAGTCTTCTTCATACTGATAAGCTTCATCTCTTGTTATTTTTGTCCTAAGAGAATCAATACGACTTTTGAGAAGAAGGTCATGAAAGGTATCGACAAGACTTAGGCTTTCATCATTCATAACCTTATTCAGACAAGACATCGACTCCGCACAATGGGAAAGAACTTGGGACTGAAGTTTGTCTTCAAACTCAATTAAGTAATCGGCTTTACAATAATTAAGGTTAACCAATTCGATCCATTGCTGAGCACCTACTTCAAATAAGCCACATTCTTTACCTTCTTTAACCCAGCGGTATTCTACTGAAATCAGCTCTTTGCATAATTCAATATCAACGGGCACCCCCTGAATGGTGCATCTTCTTGGGAGAACACTAAAATTAAAGTCAGGTGTTAGTTTTGAAAAATCAAAATCATCTTCGAATACTTTCTTACCAAGCCTAAAGAAGAGGTTTTTGAGCTTAGGATTATCTTTAAGGGGATCGATCCCTCCAGTTAGATCTGGCCAGGGGGCATCCGTTAAGATGATATTAAATTTCTGACTTGAGATTATTGTTTTTAAAAACTCTTCACCTTTAGACGAAAATCCACTTTCAGGATCATTCAAATCCTTGAGAAGAAAACCCGCATTCAAGAAGAAGGTAGGTTTTTTAGCGTCATACCTCTCATCATCTAACGCCCAGCTAGATGCTAAATAAAGAGAAAAGAGAACAACGATTAAAGATTTCACCTTTAATCTTATCTACAAAACTCAATAAAATACTAAGACCTTTAAATGAAAAAGATGAATTAAATTTCAACTACTTAGCTTCCTCTGAGTCAAAAATACAAAGGTTACTTTCATCAATAAAGACTGGAGAACTCCAGTTATTGTCACTAGAAATTCTTTCCAACCAAGCACGAGCATTTCCCTTCGTCACCACAATAACTCTTTGGAGCTGGCTAAGTTCGACAATTTGCTTAAGAATGAAGTGGTACGTTTCTTCAGTAAAAGGATCGTAGAGATAGAAAATATCTGCCTGAGGGATATAAAAATCAGATAGAGAAAGGTCTTGAGTCACAAAGAGTAAACTCTTTTCTAATTCTAAGTTTTTAGCCGCTCGATTTGAAACATCCACACGATGGGCAACATACTCATAGCCAATAAAGTCAATCTCTTCACAATAAAGAGCACTCACCAATCCCACACGGCCATACCCTGATCCAAGATCCACCATTTTTTTGCCGCTCAAACCGTAGTGCTCTTCAAGGTGGGCTAAGGCCAAGAGAATTGTTGAATAACCAGACTGTACCCCAACACCGGCCTTTTCATAAAGCCTCTCTTTCTTCTGCGTAATTTTCATCTCTCTATCGAGCTGATAATTAAGTTCGAAAATAATGTCCAAACCATCAAAGGTGCGGTAAAGCTCTATCCCTTTATGGCCATCACTTTGAAGCACTCCTCTCTGATCCCCTTCTTCTCTAAGAAAGAGCTCTTTCATAAAAGAAAGAGAACGGGCAAGAAATTCTTTCTGTTCACTCTGTGCCCTTAAAAGCACTTCACTTAAAACATCACGTTCAAATGCTTCCGCCCTTTGAGATAGTTTTTTAAACTGAGGCACCTTTTCACTGTCACGATCTAAGAATTTAAGAGAACTGAGATAGCTTTTAAAAAGAGGTGTAAGGAAATCTTTATAGGAAATATCCTCTCTTCTTTGCTGTAACCACCATTGTTCCTTCAGGTACTGAAAGGCACTTTTAGACAAGGCACTCAGGACATAGGAATCTGCAAGAATCTGAATATCAACATCTTTAAGACAATAGTCGTTACCCGGATTATAGAGGACACTTTCAATCAACTCTTGTGATCTTATTCCCACAGTAATCCCTTCTCTTTCATCTCCGCATTACGAAGGGGATGAAGAGGATAGAAAATTTTATCTCCTTGGGGACTACACTCTCCCACACAGAGATAAAAGATATCGTCTGTCGTATTATTAATGAGAGTATGGGCAACACGAGATCCTGCTTTAAAGTCGACACCATCCCCTTCGCGAACTCTAATCTCGTCCCCATTTAGCCACACATCAGGATCGCCCTTTAATATAGTGACAAACTCCTCTTCTTTACTATGAGCATGAGGCCAGGAGCTGCGCTTTCCTGGAGCCAGTCGTTCAAGCCAAATAGCAATATTTTCCATATTAAAGAGTCGGCTTAAACACAGGCCATCTCCAAAGGTTTCGCTATCTCCAGGATAGGAAAAGCTTGCAGGAACTAGCTTATCAAAAGCATTAATAGGCATTAAAGAGGTATCCCTAAAAGCTTTAAGAAAGTCTTCTTTATGAGAGATAAAAACTTCTCCCGGCCACCCATCGTGATCACCGAGATTCTGGACAGGGCACTCCTCCCACCAAAAATCCCCACACTCTTTTTTCAAAGAGAGATCAAGGTGGAAGTAGCATTGATTCTCTTCTTTCGTTCTATCGCCAGAAACAAAAATCCTGCATTCAGACCCACTATTATTAATAAAGCAGTGTCCAACACCCGTACCAGCAGGAAAACCAATACAATCCCCAGCTTTCATTGTTTTAATCCTGCCGTTAAGCCACAGATCAATTTCACCACTAAGGACAAACACAAACTCTTCTTCACACTTTTCGGCATGGGGCTCACTACTCCGATAACCAGGCGGAATCGTAAAAATGTGAGCCGCAATATTTCGCAGACCAAAAACTTTTGAAAAGTTAGCATCAGTCCATTTAAGCTTAAGAGGCTCGTTTACATGACTTTCAACTATCGTTTCTTCAGATAGTATATGCTTATTAATATCCATTATCACAGCCTAGCACACAGTTTCTGAGTAAAGCTATTCTCTTGGGAAGAGATCTGATAGATTACTTCAATGATAAAGCACAAAGACGAAATCCCCATATTTATACCAAAAGGCAATGTTAACTTCATTATATTGGGAACAATGGGTTCAATAAATGCCCGCTCAATCGATGATCAAAAACCAGAGGGCGAGTTCTTCTACTACAACAATTCACGCAACCACTTTTGGAAGGTTATTCAGCTCCTCCTAAATCCAAAAAAGGCAGCTGAGAAAAATTGGAGTGTTAAAGACAAGAAGGCCTTCCTTCAAAAGCATGGCATTGCTATGACTAATATCGTGGATGAAGCTATAGTCCCCAATAAAGATGCCCTTGATCCCTCTGATACGATTCTCTTTGATGCCCACAAAAAAGGTAGAGTCACCTTTAAGACCTTATCGCCTCGCTTTAGAAAACTCATGAAGACGACTCCCCTATTTTTCACCTGTCGCAGAAAGCCGGGTATTGAAAATCTCCTTCTTGGATTACTTCAGGAAAATAATCTTGAGAATGATCTTATCAATCATGTTTGGTACTGGCCGACACCGACTCGGTGTAATCCCCTAGCTCGGAGTATCTTATGGAAGAAAGAAATGGATGTTTTCTTAGATTCTATAGCGTACGACAAATGAGGTATTGAGAAGAATATTACCCTTACGGTAATTTATAAATTTCGCTCTCATTAGATTCTTTAGGCTTCGAGAAAATTCTCTCTCTTCCATTTCATACTCAGGATATTGCTGCCACAACTTCTTAAGCTCACTAAGAAGATCAGATTCACGCTTTCTAAATTTACCCATTTTATTGAGATGGTAGAGTAGAAAGGCTTCGTTTTCATCGAGATCAAATTGCATGGCATCGGTAATAATCAGAAGCGTTTGGGCCCCAACGTCCATTGCCTTCTCTTTTCCCTTTGAGTTAGCGAAGTAAACTAAGCCCTCTAGGAGTTGTTGAAACTTAAGACTTACTGAAAAAATTTTGGGGTTATCATCACCAGAAATAACGGCTTTCGTAATGGTTTTCTTGATAAGGTCTTCAAATTTATCAAAGGCTGTGAAGTCCGTTTTCTCCTTAATTTCTTCATAAATATCTTCAAGAACCTGCATAATCCTTCCTTAAACTCTATTCAATGGAGTTTATTTTAACTGAATTGACTGGATTTAGTCGAGGTAAAGATGCAGACCGAATTTCTAAGCTGACTTTGGTATATTGGTCTCAATCCCTTAAACTTACGACTTAAAAGAGAGGAGGCCCTGGCACCGTGGGCGATCAAGAAAATACTCTCTCTCTTTTCAAGAAGAGTAAGAATAGCGTCAACATCGTCACCATCACTAAAATCATAGAGGAAGAAAATTTTCGCCTCAGGAAGCACAAAATCTTCATCAAGAACATTCTGACAAATCATCTCACTATTTGAGAGCTCCCATTTTTCAAATGCTCTTTGTCCTTCTTGTTGCCTACCTTTTATCAGTTCATAACCAATAAAATGCCAAAGAGGAAAAACCTCTTCTTTAACAAATCCGACCCGCCCATAAGCAGCACCAATATCAACAATGGTTCCGCTTCCCTCTTCAGGCATCATAGAGCGAATAAAGCAAAGAGCATCATAGATTTCACTATAGGGAGTTTGCAAAGCATCCGGATTGAGTCCAACCCAAGCTTCACTACCGGGATAGTGCTTCTTTTGACCACTGAAGGTCACGCTCTGATCATAACTTTGATATTTTTGGGAAAGCTTATTTTCGATACGCTTGATTCGGAATCCAAGCTTTTTGTCGAGGATACGAGAATGGGATCTCGCACTCATGCCCGAAGGCAAAGAAAAAAGGGAGCGCTCAGGCTCCCCTTCATTAGATCTTTTTGACTTGAACTGCACAAGGACCTTTTTGTCCTTCACCAATTTCAAATTCTACTTTGTCACCATCTCTGAGTGCTTCGTGTGAAACAACACCTGTGATGTGAACGAAGAGGTCCTTTTCTCCACCTTCTGGTGTGATAAATCCAAAACCTTTTGTTTCGTCAAAAAACTTTACTGTACCTGTACTCATAATAACTCCTATGAGGAAAACGGCGAAAAGTGCTGAGCACCTTACGCAAAAAAATAACAAACTGAAATTGGGTATTTAATCTAAGAGAAAAATAGGAACAACTTCAATAACCCCAACTTAGCACGTTGCTTCATCATTACCTAATAAAAAAGGATCTTTTTTGCCTAAAATCTGCCTAAATTCCTGACATCCCCTATCGTTTTTTCCAGAAGTACCTGTTTTTCCGTAAAAGTCATTAATATAGCTTTATGAAAATCATTTTAATTAGCCTCTTTTCCCTTGTTTCCCTCCATGCTGAAGACTTTCCCAGTCTAGCCAACTGCCGCACCGAGGGCTGTCCAGAACTCAATTATGAATTTAAAGAGCGAGCCCCTTTTCATTTTGATTACACTAGCGATCTTCCCTACGAGCTTATCGAAGAGGTCGCGACCCAGAGTACTCAATTAAAGAGTTACGGCCTTGAGGATACTTTTTCTGATGCTACCAAAATGATTTTTATAACGGATGAACTTAGCCGTACGAATCGAGAGGACGATAAAAAGAAGCATATTGAAGCTGGTGCCTATATTGGCTATCTTTCAAAGACTGCTTGTAAACATGGTCCCCAGCTTTTTAACCTTAAAGTTCGCTTTAACTCCACCCAACAATTTCTCTGCGCCGTCGCAGGGGCGACAATAGCGGGCGTCGCTAAAGAGATTTACGATAGCACCGATCCTGCTCATCACACTGTTGATGCTAAGGATGCTCTCTTCACATCTTTAGGTGCTCTTTCCAATATTCCAGTCTTTAAAATAAGCTTTTAGTTTTGAGAGTCTTTAATGGTCTTAATCAGACCTGGATAGAGTTTTTTAATTTGGGGATTTAAATTTAAATACTTTCTCGTGCCCTCAACTCTTTCACAGATAATATGAGCTTCTAAAAGTATTTTCACGTGATGGGAAAAGGTCGCCTTATTCACGCAGTATTCAAAAGAGCCGCACGTCATCTCCTCCTTACTTAAAAGAAGCTGGCGCACCACACTCATGCGAATAGGATCGCTAAGGCTTTTAAAAATCTTTTCGAGAGGTATTTCTTTACACGCTTTCATTGTTAGACAAGATTCTAACAAAGAGGTTGATCTCAATCAAGAGGTGTCTTAATGTTAGATAAAGTTCTAACAAGGAATCTCTTTATGACTGACATTTTTAGCCCCCTCTCTTTAGGTAATATAAAACTCAATAATAGAATTATTATGGCCCCTTTAACGAGGGCCCGTGCTGTTGATAATAGAATCCCTAATGACCTTATGCTCAAATACTACACACAACGCTCAAGTGCAGGACTTATCCTCACTGAAGCAACGGCTATTAGTCCAAGTGCTGTCGGCTATGCCAATACGCCAGGAATCTGGAGTCAGGAGCAAATCGATGGCTGGAAAAAGATCACCTCTGCCGTTCAAAGAAACGGAGGAAAAATCTTCAGCCAACTGTGGCATGTGGGGCGTATCTCTCACTCTCAATTCCTTGATGGCAATTCCCCTGTTGCCCCAAGTGCAATTCGACCAGAGGGACACGTCTCCCACGTCCGCCCTATAACCAACTATGAAACCCCGCGAGCTCTTGAAATTCATGAAATAAAAGGCATTATAGCCGATTACAAAAAGGCAGCACTTAACGCCAAGGAAGCTGGCTTTGACGGGGTCGAACTCCATGGAGCTAATGGCTACCTCGTCGATCAATTTCTTCAGGATTCAACGAATAAGAGAACTGATGAATATGGTGGCAGCATTGAAAACCGTGTTCGTTTTCTAACAGAGATTGTAGATGAACTCATAAGTGTCTGGGGATCTGATCGCGTCGGAGTCCATCTCGCCCCACGCTGTGATGCTCATGATATGGGAGACTCAAACCCTCTCGCGCTCTTTAGTCACGTTATAAAAGAGCTTAATAAAAGAAATATCGCCTTCGTCTTCACGCGCGAAGCCTTTGCAGAAGATAGTATTGCGCCAAAGCTTAAAGAACTCTTTAACGGTGTCTTCGTTGCTAACGAAAAGTTCACCCGCGAAAGTGCCAACCGTGCTCTTGAGGATGGAATCGCTGATGCCGTCGCTTTTGGCGTTTCTTTTATCGCTAACCCTGATCTGGTTGAGCGCTTTAAAAAGAAAGCTCCCCTCAACGAAGCAAGACCTGAACTCTTCTACGGTAGTACTGAAGAAGGCTATACGGATTATCCAACACTATGAAACCTAAACTCTCCGTTCTTGACCTCGTCTTTGTAGGCGCTGATCAAGACTTAAAAACAACATTTGATAACACCGTCGAAGTAGCTCAAGCACTCGACGAGTTGGGCTACAATCGCTTGTGGGTCGCCGAGCATCATAATATGAAGGCAATCGCGAGTGCGGCCACCTCCGTCGTTATTGGCCATCTTGCAAGTAAGACCAAGAATATTCGGGTTGGTGCTGGTGGCATAATGCTTCCGAATCATTCGCCTCTTACAATCGCAGAGCAGTTTGGGACTCTCAATGCTCTCTACCCGGGACGCATTGACCTCGGCCTTGGCCGCGCGCCAGGCACAGATCAAAAAACGTTGCGTGCTCTGCGAACCGATGCCAAATCATCAGAAAGCTTTCCAAGTGATGTCGTTGAGCTTCAACATTTTCTCTCCAAGGAAAGTGCTAACGATCCTATTGTCGCAACCCCGGGAGTCGGTCAAGAAGTCCCCCTTTGGATCTTAGGCTCAAGTACATTTGGAGCACAACTTGCTGCTCATCTCGGCCTTCCTTACGCCTTTGCTTCCCATTTTGCCCCCGATGCCATTCGTGAGGCAGTAAGACTCTACCGAGAGAACTTCGCGCCATCAGCCCAAGCTCAAAGGCCCTACCTTATGTTAGGAGTGAATATTATCATTGCTGAGACTGATGAAAAGGCCCATTACTTGGCAACAAGCCAGCAACAGTCTTTCGTGAACCTCAGAAGAGGGACTCGCAATCACTTTCCTGCACCAATAGAAAATATAGAAGACTACTGGAGTTCGGCTGAGAAATTTATGGCCCAGCGTATGCTCAAGTACAGCTTTATTGGCTCTCCCACCACCGTTAAGGCCAAGCTGACGGCATTTTGTGAGGACTTTAACCCGGATGAGTTAATGGTGGTCTCTGCAATTTATGACAAGGAAGAACGTATAAAATCACTGACTTATTTACGTGAAATTATTTCTTAATTCCCCTAAGTTCGCAATTTCATGATATTCATAGGGATTCTTAAAAGAGGTCCCTATGAAATCACCATTTGCCGTCGCTAAAAAAAATGCCCTTGTCCCCACCTTGTATGTTGGAAATCTTAACTACAAACTCAATGAGGAAGGTCTTCAAAAGTTTCTTAGCACTTATGGCAAGGTGACTTACCTCTTCATGCCTACTGATAAGAGAACCAAGAGAAGAAAAGGCATTGCCTTTGCTCAGTTCTCTAAGAAAGATGAGTTTGAAAGAGCTCTTAGTGGTCTCAATGGGCGTCCCTATATGGGAAGAAAGCTAAAAGTATCAAAGGCCGTTGAAAACGAGAGCATGCCTTTCTCAACAGAGGAAGCGCGAAAAGAAGTTAAGGCAATGCCAACAACGAAGAAAAAGAAAATGAAAAAGGGCCTTGACCTTCTCTTAGAGGTCAAGAAGTCCTAGCTAGCGTCGGCTGCCGCGCTTTTTCTTTGTCACTTTCTTTTTAGTATTTTTTGAGGGGGCCTTCTTCGTACGGATGGAACCACTTCTTGCGTTTTGAGAATTACGCTTCTTCGTTCTTACTTTTTGACGATCGGCAAGGTGCTTAGCCTTTGCTTCTTTCTTGAGTTTTTCCTGAGCAGCGATTTCTTCTTTGGTGTGAACCACATGAAAGTCATGATCTGTATTGACAGGAATCTTGTACTTAATAAACTTCTCAACATTTTTAAGAAGCTTAACTTCCGTCGCCTCACAGAAAGAAACAGAAACCCCATCTCTCCCCGCTCTCGCCGTTCTTCCAATACGGTGAACATAGCTTTCCGCATCTTCAGGAAGATTGAAGTTTATTACATGGGTCACCCGATCAATATCAATCCCACGAGCAGCAATATCAGTTGCCACGAGAACTTTACACTTACCTGCTTTAAAATCTTTTAAGGCACGTTCGCGTGCCCCCTGGGCCTTATTACCATGAATGGCAACAGCTGAGATTTCGCTTTTTAGTAGCTCGCGCACAATGCGATCAGCTCCATGCTTAGTGCGAGAGAAAACAAGAGCACTCTTAATGGTTGCATCAGAAAGGGTCTCTTTAAGCAGATGCATTTTATTCTTCTTTTCAACCATCAAAACAGTCTGATCAATCTTCTCTACCGTCGTATTTTCTGGAGTCACCTCAACACGAGTCGGATTATCAAGAAGGGACTTCGCAAGCCCTGAAATAGAAGACGGCATCGTTGCACTAAAGAGCATCGTCTGCCTCTTCTTTGGTAAGAGCGCGATGACTTTTTTAATATCATGAATAAAGCCCATATCGAGCATGCGATCGGCTTCATCAAGAACGAAAATTTCAAGCTGATCAAAGGTAATAAAGCCTTCGCTCATTAAATCAACGAGTCTTCCCGGTGTCGCGATGAGAACATCACAGCCCTTTTTCATCATCGTGATCTGACCTTGCTTGCCAACACCACCAAAGATAACCCCACTAAAGATTCCCATGCCCTTACTGTAGGTGCGAAAGTTTTCACAAATCTGGGAGGCAAGCTCACGTGTTGGCGTTAGGATAAGCGCACGACAGTTCTTAGGCTTCGTTTTAGTCTTATCCTTTGCCAGTTTATTGATGATCGGCCACGCAAAAGCGGCGGTCTTTCCTGTTCCCGTTTGAGCAATTCCTAGCAGGTCTTTACCTTTAAGGAGCGGTGGTACCGCTTCGGCTTGAATAGGTGTTGGAGAAGTATATCCCTTGGCCTTGATGGCCTTAAGGAGGTCATTATTGAGGTTCAATTTATTAAATTCAGACATAGCTTGGCACAATGCTTCAATGCCCTAGTAAAGTCAATCTTTTATCTGAATTATGAAACTAGGCCTGAAAAAAGACCTTCGTCCATGTAAGAATAACCTATGACAACAGACTCCATCACCTCCGTCCTTAAGACCCATTTCGGCCATGACTCTTTTCGCTCTCAACAAAGAGAGATTATTGAGGGTCTCCTTGCTGGCAACGACATCCTTACCCTCATGCCCACGGGAGGTGGTAAGTCCCTTTGCTACCAAGTCCCTGCCATCGTTAGTGAGGGGATGGCGATTGTGATCTCCCCCCTGATCAGCTTAATGGAAAACCAAGTCAATGCTCTTAAGATGAAAGATATTAAGGCTGAATACCTCAACTCCTCTCTTGAGTTTAAAAGAGTTCTCGAAATTCAAGAGCGTATGATCGCAGGTGATATCGACCTTCTCTACATGTCACCAGAGCGCCTCAATTCTCCCAACACCTGGGATATTCTTTCAAAGTGCACGATTAGCTTCTTTGCTATTGATGAAGCTCACTGCGTGTCTCAATGGGGCCATGACTTTCGAAAAGACTACCTTCTTCTCGGTCACATTAAAGAGCAATTTCCCCAAACTAAAATAATTGCCCTTACAGCGACTGCTGACCTCTTAGTCAGAAGAGATATCGCTCGCCAACTCAATCTCAGTGAGCCACTGGAATTTATCTCAAGTTTTAATCGTGAAAATATTTTCTATCGCACTGAACGCAAGGAAAATGCTAAGTTTAGAATCAGTGAAATCATTGAAGAGCATCGAGGAGAATGCGGCATTATCTATTGTCCTACCATAAAGGAAGTAGAGAAAATATATGATCGCCTTACAGAGGAAACCGATAAGAATGTCATCATGTACCATGGCAAGATGGATCATAAGGCCCGTCAAAAGAGCCTCAATGTCTTTGAAAATGAAGACGATATTTTAGTTATTGCCACCGTTGCGTTTGGAATGGGAATTGATAAACCCAATGTCCGCTATGTCATTCACAATGGTATGGCCAAGAACCTTGAAAACTTCTATCAAGAAAGTGGCCGTGCGGGCCGAGATGGGGAACAAAGTTATTCCTACCTTTTCTATGGACTTGGCGACCTTACGACTTACATGCGCTTTATCACCATGTCTGAAATGACCGATGGCCATAAAGAATTAAACACCAAGAAACTCAATCAAATGTATCAATTTTGCGAGAGTTTAGATTGTCGAACAAAGATTCTTTTAAATTACTTTGGTGAGGAAAATAACGAGGACTGTGGTCACTGTGATGTCTGCCAAGGGCAAGTCCCTAAAAGAGATGCTACTACAGCGGCACGTAAATTCTTAAGTGCTGTCTACCGCGAGCAAACTCGCCAAAAACGCTTTGGCATTCAACATTTTATTGATCTTCTTCTTGGAAAAATGAGTGAGAAGGTCATTAAGTTTAAAAGTAACGAGCTCTCCGTTTTTGGAATTGGCAAAGAACTTTCAAAAGAGGAGTGGAAATCACTTGCAGAAACACTCATTGCTCAAGATTTCCTCTCCATCAATGAGCGCTATAAAACCCTAGAGCTTACACCAAAGTCTTCTATTCTTCTTAAAGGTGAATGTGAATTCATCGTTCGAGAATTTAAAAAGAGAAAGAAAGTAAAGCAGAGTACTCCCTCCTCATCCGCTCACTCTGAATTAGAGCAAACACCTCTCTATCAAACTCTTCGTGAGTACCGAGGTCAAAAAGCTGATGAATTCGGCGTCCCTGCATATCAAGTGGCCACCAATAAGCTTCTTCAAAACCTGGCTCATTACCGTCCCCAAACAAAGGATGACCTTCTTAAAATAAGTGGGATTGGCCCCGTCATCTATGAGAAGTATGGACAGGACTTTCTTTCGATTATTAATGCCTCGTCTTAAGAATTTATGATGCTTTGGCAGGCAACATAGGCACTACTAAAGCACCCTTGTAAAAGATAGCCTCCAGTGGGGGCTTCATAGTCGAGCATCTCGCCAATAGCGTACAAACCAGGTAGCTTCTTTACTTGAAATTGATCATCAACTTCATTAAAGCCCACTCCTCCTGAAGTTGAGATCGCCTCATCAAGAGGTCTTACTCCTGTGAGAGGCAA
>Ga0208203_1000445_pt1 | contig 18743 bp, 18 predicted proteins | sample DeeseametaMP2914_FD_184167 | JGI IMG/M metagenome (GOLD analysis project Ga0208203, IMG submission 184167) | Marine microbial communities from the Deep Atlantic Ocean - MP2914 (SPAdes) | ecosystem: Environmental > Aquatic > Marine > Oceanic | place: West of Santa Cruz de la Palma, Atlantic Ocean...
ACTTTTCGAACTTGAAAGCACCCAAAGAATGATTCAAACACTTTACTATGGTGTCAATTATTGCCGAAAAATAGGAGCTCAGAAAAAGGATCAACTCTCTCCACCACGAAGTATTGGAGTCATTGGTGCTGGAGTTATGGGGAGAGGCATAAGCGAACTCCTAGCGGCAACAAACCATCAAGTACTTCTTCTCGATAAAGACCTGACAAGCACAGAAATGGGCAGAGGATTAATCCAAAAAGACCTTGAAGAAAAACTAAAGCGTAACGATGTCACAAAGTTCGCCAAAGAAACGATACTCGCCAATATAAAGACACTATCAAATATAAGTGACCTCGCTCAGTGTGAGGTTATCATTGAAACAATCGATGAGAACCTCCAATTAAAAAAGGATCTCTACGCGAAAATTGAGGAAGTGATCCCCAAAGAGACGATCCTCATCACGAATACATCAAGTTTTAGCCTTCAATCCTTGAGTGAAAATATTCACCATAGAGATCGCTTCGTTGGTCTTCACTTCTTCTCCCCTGTCAAAGAGGTGCCTCTTGGAGAAATTATAAAAGGTGATAAAACATCACAAAATGCTCTTATCCACGCTCTAAAAATTGTTCATCAACTAGAGAAAACTCCTGTCGTCATAAGAGATGGCGAAGGTTTTTTCACCACACGAATTATGATGAGTTATATCGCAGAAGGGCTAAGATGCTTGATTGAAGGGATGAGTCCCTCTGTTATTGAGAACGCAGGTTTAGCTCTAGGCTTTCCTCAGAGCCCCTTATCACTCGCCGATCATCTCTCTCTTCCTATGGTTGAAGGATACCTTCACTCACAAATCAAGGCGAGCGGCCAAGAGCTTATACGCGATTCCATTGATCAAAAAATCCTCGGTATCGTTTCACGATTTACTCAAAAACTAGAGCGCCTTGGTTCACGTTCCTTAAAAGGTTTCTATAATTATTCGCCAGAGCCTGAGCTTTGTGATGCGATAAAAGAGTATGAAAAACCAAAGGATCCCACCAATCCAATTTCTTTTGAAGATATCAAAAAGCGCCTTTTTAATATCCAATTAGTTGAAACAATGAAGTGCTTTGAAGAAGGTGTCCTTAACACCGCCTATGAAGGTGATGTCGCCTCCCTGCTCGTGTGGGGATTCCCCGCGGAAACAGGTGGTGTTGTCAGCGCCTGCCACTCAATGAGTAATGAGCTCTTTCTTCAGGACTTGCAAGCGATGGCGCTGCAATGGGGAGAGCGTTTTAGCCCCCCAAAAATACTCAAAACTCTTATTAATAAGAACTATAATAGTTTACATGAAGCAAGAGAGATTCTTGCTGATGCACTCCTGGAGGAGTCATGAAAGTAGTCTTTGAAGTCGTCGAAAATAGTGTGTCCTCTTTTTATGAAACGGGATCGAGTCAAATCATTGTGGGACGTGATGGTGACAAGAGTGATATTGTTCTCAATGAGGATGGTGCTTCCAAAGCCCATTGTATGCTTGAATATAAGCAAGGTAAGTGGTGGGTTGTCGACCTTGACAGTAAGAATGGAACCTTTATAAACAATCATCCGATAAAAAGAACGCAAATTTTTCTTGATGATATCGTCCAGATTGGTGAGGCCTATCTTCGCTTTGCAAGCTCTCATATGAGCCTTTCGACAAATCAACTTTTACGTAAGCCTGGGAAGAAGTACTCTTTTAATAAAAGTATCACTCTCATTCAAGGCAAAGAAGAAGAAAAAGAACAACTCTTTGATGGCGATCACCACGGACTCAAAGAAGTCACTGTGGTCGGCGGTAAAGGCAATTTAGGAAAGGCAAAAGAGATGCTAGAGCGCTCTAATAAAAAGAAAAAGGCTTAGGGCCGAAAAACAATGGCCCTACCCTTCTGCGTAAACTCTATTTTCTCACGCAAATTTTATCTTGAATGGAATCGATATCATCAGATAGCTTGTCGAGATCGATGTCCATATTCATTTTTGTCTGAATGGCAATATCAATGGCGAGCTGTGCTTTTCCTATATCTTGGCAGGCATATCCATAGTTAAACCCCTCAACACCGAAGTGCTTTATTGAGTTATGAACAGTTAAAATGGCGCCTCTAATTCTTTGGTCAACTGAAATTTGGTGACTTGTACTTTCTATAAACTCAGTCCGTGTCTCAGCTTGGGCACTTAGTGAAAGTATTCCGATTAACGCTATGATCTTAAGCATTAGTATTCTCCTCGTAGATAATTTTAATGCTAAGGAGATTACCAGAATTAAGGAGTATGGGAGCTTATAGAGGCTTTTTGAGGTAAAGATTATATGTCGATATTTTCGACACTTTAGGACTTCTTTCGGACTTTCTTCTTCTTTGTGACCTTTTTAACAGCGGGCTTTTTAAGCTCCGCCATTTGCTCCTTGGTCAGCTTTAAAAGCTGCGTGACACGCACTTCATCATCTTCCACAGGCTCTTTAGCTATCGCCTCAGCTTCTTTTTCTTTTTCCATATTAAGGATTTCTGCATCATCAAACTTTAAATGGAAGGCTTGAGTTTTATCATCACTGCTTTGGTCTTCTTGCGGCTCTTCTTTAAAAACCTCTTCTTCAATTTGAGAGGCTTTTAATTCTTGCTTTTCTCTTTGAGTAAGAAGAACTTCTTCAACGGTGCCACGCTTAACACGCTTCTCTCGTTCACCAACTAATTGAAGGTAGATCTTTTCATACTTTTCAAGCTGCGCGACCAACTGCTTATCAGATAACTCTCGAATCTTGACCATTTCATTCATCCTCAAAATATAATCACAATAAGTGTAACACGATTTCAATTCGATGAGCCCTCATGCTATAGTTTACCCATGATCAATCCTGACGAACTCAATACGCTATTTAAAGAAACTCTAGGAAAATTAGAACGAGGCGAACGCCCTCTCTATACTCTTACAAGTGAAGAGATTACCTTTTCTATTGGGCACCTCAATGAATTAAATAGTAAACAGGCACCAGAAGAATCATTTATGCCTATCCTCTGTGTCCTTGATCATTCAAAGCGTGGTTCTCTTGATTTTGTTGAGCCCATCTGTAAGGTACTTTCTGAGCGCAATGAATCCCAACTTCTCATTTACACCCTTAACGCTGCTTTAAAGGTCATCATTGAAGAGTGTGAAAGACAAGGAGAGAGAATTCCCTTTGCTTTTATGAAGGCGATTCCTCCCCTTCTTAAACACCAAGATCCCGAGGTTGTGGAGTGGACATTACGAACGATTGAATCCCTCGGCCATCAAAGTATAATGCTTAAAGAGGATGTCTTAAAAGCAAGGCCTGGGATCACTGCCCTTTTTAATAAGCATAAGAAAAATAGCCAAGACCTTGTGGACTTTCTCATTAAGCGCTGGAGCCCTCAAGGAAGAATATGAGTAAGAAAAGAAATCCAGATACAGATGCCTTTTATCAAAAACTGATGAGCGCCACCAATGCCATTGGTGCCAATCACTTCACCCCTCAAGCAGAGGAAGAAGTTAAAGTAAATATCCGACCGGATGATAAGATCAGTCCAGGTATGTTTAAACCTGATCCCCTTAATCCGGGTCACTACAAAGCTCACTCCGTTACCATTAGGGCCATGAGAAAAGATCTCTTTGTTGCTGGGAGCGATGAGTTTCTTGACCTTGAGAAGCCTTACACCTGTCAAAAGTGCCGTCAAAATCTCGACCTTCAATTTTGGACGTTCTGCCCCTATTGCGAGGCACCATTCCCCGCTGACACCGAAGCACTCTAACATATTGATTTTAAAGAGATTCTTTGGCGCATTGTCATTTAGCTGTCACCTTTTGTTAGAAGTACATTATTTACGAATGGTTTCAGATATAGGATTTTCTTACACTACAACAATAGGCGAGTTCAATTTTTAACAAACAAGGTGCTCAGGAAGAGCGGCGGAAGTTAGAGAGAGAACTAAAAATGAACACACTACAGGAGTGACATCCATGGGAAAAGTACAGAGACGCAACAGTCATCTTACAGATGCTCAACTTAAACAACTCGAGGACCTTCTTCTCGCTCAAAAGGAAGATATCCTCAACAAGATTTCCGATCAAACTCAATACGCCCTCGACCCTAATGAACAAAAGGAACAAGTCGATGCGGCCAACAACAACAGAGAAAAAGAGCAAGAGGCCAGACTTCTTTCTCGCCAAGGCTTTCTCGTTAAAAAAATCACTAAAACCCTTCAAGACGTTACCAACGGTGAATACGGTCTTTGCAAAGAATGTGATGCTGAAATCCCATTTGAAAGACTTATGGCCCGTCCCGTAGCGGATATGTGTATTACATGTAAAGAAGACTCTGAAATGAATGAGAAATCAAAGCTCTACAAGAAAGTTTCAAAGTCTCTCGGGAAAACGGCTCAGGAGTATGGCCGAATCTAATCAAAGGGCTAATGACTATATCGAGGATGTCGTCAGGGCCTTCTATGATAAGGCGACCAAAGACTTCTTGATTGGTTATCAATTTAGAAAAATTGCTCTAGCGGAGGGTGACGTCCATCCTTTACAGCCTCCGCTAGATGCATTTGCTCATCATCTTCCACGAATTAATGACTTTTGGAAGAACCAACTCCTAGGTACCCCCCTCCCCGATAAGAGTGACCCATTCTCTCTTATTTCCATTCATAAGAAATTAAGGGTGAGAAAAGGCGAAGTGAATCGTTGGGTACTCCTCTTCAATGAAACGTTAAATGAACAACCAGAGCATGCTCTCACTGAGGTTTGGCGAGAGAAGGTGAAACACTTTCAAGAAATCTTTTTAAGAAATAAGATACTCTTTCCCTAAAGTTCGCAATCAGCAATCTCTTTAGGTTTCTTGGCATCGAATACTTTTTGAACAAAGTCGATCAACACCGGCTCATTGGTCACATCATCAAAGAGCCAATTCTTAGCGTGCCATTGACCAATTTCAAGGGCTGCAAGGCAAGCGTTGCGAGCACTATCGTAGCGAAGAACGAGTATTTCCACGAGACGAATTTTAATTCTCTTTCCCGTCCCTATCGTGCAACCCTCTGAACGGTAGTTGCTACAAAGAACTCGTTTTAGAGCACCTTCGGGTGTATCTGGAATAGGCACAACTTCGATGGTTTTATCAAACTCATAGGCCATCTTCCACATATCAAGCTGACTCCACAAGACCTCCTCTTTCTTGCAGCTACAGCTAGCAAGGATAAAGAGAAGTAGTGTTGTCATTATGACTCTCATGAAGGCTTTCCTATTTTTTCTTCTTCTTTTTATAGCGTGGAGTTTTCTTGGTCACTCTTGCTGTGGCACTTCGGCGAGCACTTTGAGCTTTCTTAGAACGGGCCGCTTTCTTAGCGACTTTCTTTGTGACCTTCTTCTTATTGGTCTTCTTTTGCGGAGCTTTTTGGCTTTGCCCTTTAGGTCCATCAAGTGGTTTAAGAGCAAGAGAGCTTTGCGAGAGAATCGCTTCATTGATTCTTCCCATCAGTTTTGAATCCCCTGCAGTGACAAAGTTGTAAACACGCCCTAGCTTTCCGGCACGGCCTGTTCGCCCGCAGCGGTGAATATAGTAAACGGCCTCAAAAGGAAGGTCGTAGTTAAGGACCCAACCTAAACTATCAATATCCAGGCCACGAGCTGCGATATCAGAGGCGAGAAGAATTCCCCCTTTATTTCTAAACTCTTCAAAGGCCTTCTTTCTCTCCCCTTGGCTAAGACCACCATGAAGAGCATTGACCTTACGACGAGGAAATTCTTTTCTAACTTCTTCTAAAATTTTAAGAACATCTTCTTTGCGGTTAACAAAGACAACACCAGTCCCTTTTCCCTGCTCTTTTAAAAAGGCATTGAGAAGGTTCTTTTTTTCCCGAACACCACAGTGAATATTGTAGGTTTCGATATTTCTTTTAAGCTGAACTCCCCCTTGGCAGACAACTTCTTTAAATTGACGGCTTGGAAAAATATCTGCAAGAAAATTTTGGTATTGGGCAGGCCAAGTTGCACTAAAGAGCGCCACTTGAAAATCAATCTTCTGTTTGGCGATGAGTTCATTAATTTTTTTAAGCTCACGAGAAAAGCCCATATCAAGAAGCTGATCAGCTTCATCAAAAATTATCATCTCTAAAAGTACAGCGCTAATTTCTTTACGCTCCAGTGAACTGAGTAAACGACCCGGACTAGAAATAAGAATATCAAAGGCCTCTTCATTAAGACGTCGACTTCTCTTTCCCTTATCTCCTCCCACCAGTGTACGCACACGAAGTTTGGCATGGTGGGCGACAGACTTACTCACCTTAAAAACCTGATGATTAAGTTCACGCGTTGGCGTCAAAATAATTCCTCGAGGAGCGCCAAATTGACTCTCCATCGGAATATCATCGTCATTCATTTTTAGACGATGAAAAAGAGGTATGGTGTAAGCAAGAGTTTTACCAGATCCTGTTTGCGCCAGCACGCTTACATCCTCTCCTTTTAACAGAGGAGGGATACTCTTTGACTGAACTTCTGTCGGTTGCTTGAGGGAGTTCTCTTTTAAGAACTCCCCTATTTCTGGTAATAAATTTAATTGCTCAAAGGCCACAAATATTTCCTTGAAGGGCGATACTTAGATATCGATACGAATATTCAGCGAATGTATAGTGGCTGGCTTGATTCCGTCAACATCGGAAGTGAGAGGCTGCTTAAGCATGTATTCAATATGCATCAGCCAAAGATTGGCCATGGGTGAGATCGTAAGGTGCTCACTATCAACCATTCCTCTCAGTCTAAGACCAAGACTATCTTCCCAAACGTGAGCACCAAGGTCAGCCCCCACGTAAAGGCCATCGCCAAAACCATAGCTACTTCTCTTGTGAACACCACCAAAGGGCTTAAGAGAGAGACCTGAAAGCTTCATCATATACTCTCCATGAAGTCTCAAGAGTGGATCCTCACCGTAGATAAGCGTCCCCCCCTCTTCTTCATTATCACTGACACGGGCAAGCTTAAGGTCTTCAATAGAACCAAAGACCATCCAATTGTCTTGTTTATAACCAAGACGATAATCAACGGAAGCATTGATGGTTGTATTGAGTTCATCGGGAAGTTCAGCAACATCCCCGTCACCTGTGAGGTTATCAGCTGATACTCTTACCGTGTAATCGGCACGAGCAAGTCCGTAGATTGAGAGGTTACCAAACCAGTTCTTATCATAAGTGTAATCAAAGCTTAGACCGACGCGGGCTTCACCTTTGATATAGTTTCTAATATCAGGAACACTTGTATCTTCTGGGAAGATATATTCTCCGACATAACTTTGCATCGCTGTTTGTTCTTGCGCCGTAAGACCACACGCAGGGGTATCGATCATGAATTTTACAATATCCCTACTCTCTCTTGTTGAGCCAGGTGAGAAAGAGCCCACACAATTATTAAGCTTCGCGCGGATTTGATCAGGGATATCGGAACCAAGATACTGGATAGCATCTGATGGCGTGAGGTTTGATGATTGAATCCCCATAAGAAAGCCAAGATTCACCTGAGCGCGAATATTGGGCTTAAACTTAATTCCTGCTACTTCAAAGCCAAAGACCGGAATATTTAAACCAAAGCCAGCTCTAAGGTTTTGCTCTGTATTTTCATACTGTCTTAAGAAGGCCTGGGCACGGTCAAGTTTCTCTTGATCAGTTCCTTGAAAGTCGGCAACATCATTAGCGTCACCGATAAAATCTGTCACATCGGTGTTCGCGAGAGCGTGAATATCAATAATGAAGTTCTTACTATTGAACTCTCTTAGCATCTCTTGCGTTCTAAACTTGTCTTCCAAAAGCTGAAAACGATCGAGTACATTATAGGCGGCTTGTGCTTCAGCCAGATAAACCACCCCAATTAATAAAAAAGTAAACCGCAAGAAGAGTTTAAAACGTTCCATCATAGTGTCCTTCCTTGAACATCCCATAGAATTGATAAATTAAATTTGAATACAGATAGCATAAGGCCATTCTAATTTTTGTCCAATATCCAGAAGAATTTGACCCGTTGCATCTCAAATAGAGCTAAACCGTTGCTTTCCTTCAACTTTTTAGAGAAAATAACAGAGAAGTCCTCTATTTTAATCATCTGCAAGGAAGCGAATGGAAAAGGTTTACGTACTCGATGTCCGAGTACCCAAGCAAGACAATAAGCGCATTGAAGTCCTCAATGAAATCCAACTTGGTTCAGATGAGCAATGTGACCTTAGAATCCTTGACCATGGCCTCTCTCCCCTTCAGGGCCGTTTTCGTGTCCAAAATGGCGTCCTTACCTTTACTCACCTCGGAGCGGATGCCTCCTTTAAGGTCGGCTCGCAAAAGTGTGGCCATGGCCGCATGTATATTTTAAGTAAGGGCGACAAGTGTACGAACGAAAAGGTCAAGATTATCGTCCGCGAGGAAAAGCGAGAAATCCCCGAAGAAGAATATGAAGAAGAACAAGCAATAGAGCAAGAACCGATCCCTAGCACCGAAGATTCCACTCAACCCGAAACAATCCTTGAAGACGACGAAGCTGAAGAGTCCGAGGAAAACGACGACGAGTTTGAATACATTGAAGAAGAAGTCTATGTCGACGAAGATGGCAATGAGGTTGATGCACCTGTAAAGGAAAAGAAGCCCGGCCTCTTCGCGCGCCTCTTCAAAAGAAATAAAGCCCCCAAAGAAGAAAAGAAAAAAGAAGAAAAAAAGCCAGGGAAAGATCGCTTCGCCCTAAAACTTAAAGGAAAGAAGAAGCATGGTCCTATTGGAGGCGCAACAGCTGGACCCCTGTCCCGTTTCTTTGGTTTACTTTACACCCTCCTCTTCTTTTCCCTCTTTGTTAATAATGGACTTCCCCTTATTGAAGAAGCCTCACAGATCAAAGTAACAAGCATTACAAGTGACCTTTGGAAAGAAATCGAGCCTCTTTTAACAAAGGTTCCAGAAACACTTCCTGCTGAACTTGCCGAACTTCCCTATGCTAATGACTTCTTCCAAACGGCGAAGACCTTTCTCTTCAAAGAGAGCACCTTTCATTTTATTACGCTCTTTCTTGCTTTTGAGATCATCTTTCAGTTCTTACTGGCCATTCCCTTTGGCCATTTCCTCATTGGCCTGAAAAATAATGGAAACGGAATTCTCAGTCGAATTCTAAGTCCCCTTCGTGTTCTTCTCGGCTGGATTCTAATGCCATTACTTATCTTTGATCTGCCTATCATTCTGCGCAAGAGATCATTTAAAGAGGTTATCACTGGGTCTCGCTACACCATCAGGGGAAAGAGATTAACCTTCTTTCTCGCAACTTTCATTCTTCCCCTCTTTGCCACTGCCCTCTTAAATCTTCCCCTTCTTTTGGACTACTCCCAGTCAAGTGCGAAGATTGCCGTGGAAACCAAACCTATGCCCATCCACAAAAGTAAATTTAATGAAACTGAATTCAGCTATAAGAGTTTAGCTTTTGGTGTGGAAGGAACAGCTTACCTTGACCCTCGCATCCGCTTCGTCCCAGGAATCGTCAATCGAGGTAAGAAGTTTTTCCCTATCTTAACGGTTATCCATCCTGCCAAAAGTAATATTATTTCCGTTACGAGGAAAGTCGAAGTAACCACTCTGGATAAGCTCAAGAAGACATGGGCTGAAGATCCACTGCTCACCTATATTCATCACGATCTTGAGGATCAAAAAGAAATTCTGAGACTCATTCACAGCAGCTTTGCCCTGACTCCAAAGAATGCTCACCTTCATGTAAAAGACCTTGGCCCCTTTCTTGGCCCCTACTATTCAAGTGCAAAGTCCCTCAAACTAGAACTAAGTGACGATCCCATCACTCAAGTGACTCTCTTTGAAGGAAAGAAAAATATTGTCCTTCAAACCCGCTCCCTAAGAAATGATCTCAACCTGGGAATTATTCAATTAAGACAAGAAGATGCAGATAAGAAGGTCTTAGATGTGCTGATGTCCACTTCCGATCTTGAGAGTGAGAAATTTAATAACGAAATCCTAGAGAAGACATTTTATTTGGCCAAACCCTTTAAAGGCACCTACAGCAGTGTCGTAAGTTCAGCAATCAACCAAAAGGATGTGAGAACCCTTGCCCTCATTGCCCAAGATGTCCTCTATCAGATTACTCAAAAGAAGAAAGTTTCAAAGAGTGAGTCACAAATTATTACAAAGCTCTTCCTACAATTGAGTAAAAATTCTATAAAGGAAGAGGATGAGCCTTTTCAACTTCAACTCTTGGATATTTACAAGAAGATTGACAAGGCGCTCCAAAGGATCAACCCTAAGAACTCGGATGGAGTTCTCACAGATTTAAGGCTGAGCCTCAATAGAATCCAAAAGGCCCTCTTCACACGGGATCAACGCTTCTTTGAGGTCAATAAATAAGGAATACCTCAGATGGCCACCCCGATTACTGAAAAAGTTAAAGAGCACTTTAAGTTTAAAGTCGTTCATGTTGATAAGCACACTGGCGCACGCGCGGGTGAAATCATCACTCCTCATGGCGTTATTCCCACACCGGTTTTTATGCCTGTTGGAACCCATGGTGCGATCAAAGCTCTTCAGCCCACTTTTCTTGAGAAAATGAATGCCCCCATTCTTCTTTCTAACACCTATCACCTGCACCTCAGTCCTGGCTCTGAGCTTGTGAAAAAAGCAGGTGGACTTCATAAATTCATGGCCTGGGATCGCCCTATCCTTACAGACTCAGGCGGCTTTCAGGTTTTCTCGCTCCAGAGAAAGAGTATTAAGGAAGAGGGTGCAGAGTTTAAAGACCACAAAGGTAAGAAGATTCTCTTAAGCCCTGAGACGAGTCTTGAAATTCAACAAAATCTTGGCAGTGATATCATGATGGCCTTTGATGAGTGTATTCCCTATCCAGCGGACCGCAAATACACCAAGACTTCAATTGACCGTACTCACCGCTGGCTAGACCGCTGTATCGAATCTTGGCACAATCCAAAGCAGGCCCTCTTTGGCATCATTCAAGGCTCTACCTATGATGACTACCGTGATGAATGTTTGGAAGAAGTTGTAAAGAGAGACCTTCCTGGTTACGCCATTGGTGGCGTCAGTGTTGGGGAAGGCCCAGAGCTGATGGAGAAAATCGTTAAGTACACAGCTCCAAAAATGCCAAAGGACAAACCACGCTACGTCATGGGTGTTGGTAATCCTGAGGATCTTCTCATGATCTGGGAAAATGGCGTTGATATGAGTGACTGTATTATTCCCACCAAGTTTGCTCGTGGGGGAACGCTCTTTACCTTTAGAGGTAAAATCAGAATCCGTCACCGTAACTATCGTCGTGACTTCTACCCCATTGATCCTAATGTGGATTGCTATGCCAACCAAAACTTTACGCGCGCTTATATAAAGCACCTCTTTGATAGTAATGAAATTCTAGGTCAGGTCTTAGCAACAGAACATAATATCGCCTTTTATAAGACAATGGCGGAAAAAGCACGTGAAGCTATTCTTGAAGACCGGTACCGTGAGTTTAAAGAAGATTTCTTGACGAATTACAGTAAAGATTAAGATACTTATTCTTTCTGGAGGAAAGAATGAAAAAGCTACTCTTTATTGTAATGACTGCACTTATCTCTTTAAATCTCTACGCTCACTGTGGCTCCTGTGGAAGCGGTGGTAGCGAAGAAGATCACGCTCACGGAGAAGATACCGAACATCACGAGCGCGATGCCAAGTTTAAAGAAGTAGGAAAAAAGAAGGAAGCCTTCTTAAACCAAGACGACGATGAGGACACCGAGCCCTCTGACTCTGAAGACGATTACTAGTCGTCTCTATTGAGACAAAGACTCGCGCAATGAACGCCGCCATCAAAGAGGCGGCAGTGGCGCATTCGAATGGGGAGCGCTTCAATAGAGTGCTTAGCGAGAAGATCGCCTAGCTGATTGTGGCGCCCGTCGATATCATCAAAGATTAAGGTCTTTTGAGGGGATAGCGGGAGAACATTAATATTAATGTGCTGGCTCGCTAGCTTAACCTCACTCTCACCACTCACTTCCTTACTCACATCAGGGGCTTTAATAATTTCCCAGCTCTTGAGAAAGTCAGGAAGCTGATCAAGTTTTCCAGGCATCGAGCCAGAATTGATAAGAAGCTTCCCTGGAGCAAGGGGCATCATCATGCCATCAATATGATTATCCGTAAGTTCAACAGGATGGAGTCTATACTTATCACCGGTAAACTTGAGATGGCGCTTGAGCCACTCATAGGCGAGCCAATGATTCTTGGTGCGCACATTCATCACAATATCTTGATCAAACTTTAAGCACTGGGCCCCATCAAACATGATCTCAAGTTTCTCTTCATCTTCAACCCAACCCTCAAGATCAACGCCACCATGGGTTTTCAAATGAGTCAGGTCAAAGGACCCCTCCGTCATAAGAGGTCTGGGGCTTGAGACCCAGTGAGCACCTTGGCGCCACTGTTCCATCAAGACAGGTTTAAGAAGATCATTTTCAAAGTAGCGCTTTCTCCACTGGCAACTGGTCTCAATGATTTGATCGCCAAGGATAAGAAACTGATCACGAGGATTATGACAAGGACTCGGCCAGTCTTTAAAATCTGGAGTTTCAAAGGGCATGAGCCTTTCAAGTGGCAAGGGTCTAAAAACTTTTATCCCCTCGCTCTCTAAGGTCTTTGCCATATTGTCGAGGTCTTCTTGGCGCTGAAGAATGACCTTTTGCTGGAGCTTAATGGACTTCTCAAGAAAGACATTCTTGAGATTATCCTGATAGTAGAGGCGAAAACTAAAGTCGGGGTGAATCTCCGTCCACTGGCCAATATTGCCAACGACAACTTCTCTTAATTCACCCCATTCATTATTGACGTTAATCATTCAGACCCTACCAAACTCAACCTGGCACCTATTGGTTTTCAATGGCGTGGCTAATGAGTTTCGTAAGCTTCTCAAGATCAGCAAAGCTAATATTATGAAAGAGAGCAATACGAAACTGATTGCGGCCAAGCTTACGGTAAGCATCGATATTAAAGACGGCCTTTTCACTATCAAGCTTCTTGATAAGAGCGGCAGTATCGATCTTGTCATCAACATCAATGGTTGCAACGGCCGTAGATCGGTACTTCGCCTCCTGAATATAAGGGCTAAGATAATCCTTCTCTTCTGCCCAACCATAGACAAGATCAGCTTTGCGTTGAGATTCTTTTTGCACCCCTTCGTACCCTACCTTATTCATGTCCTTAAGAGTTTCATTTAAGAAGAAGAAGGTACTAATCGAAGGCGTATTATAAGTTTGATTCTTATCTGAGTTATCAATCGCCGTCTTCCAATTCATAATATCTGGAACGTAGCGGGAATCATCGGCGGCAATTTTAAGAGCACGCTCACGCGCCTTGGGTGACATAATGGCAATCCAAAGCCCTCCTTCAGAGGCAAAGACTTTTTGCGGACCAAAGAAATAAAGATCAATTTTAGAGAGATCACAGGGAACTTGACCGCCACCACTTGTCGCATCTACCGCCAAGATCGTATTGCCATCAACCTCAGGAAAGTCAGTCACGATCACACCTGTTGAAGTCTCATTGAGAGTACAGCAGATCATATCGGCATCACTTCTATTTTCAATAGCGATTCCTTGACCAAAGTCGACTGAAACTTCTTCAGCATCAATCCAAGGAACACGATTATGGGCCTTGTACCACTTTGAAGAAAACTCTCCACAAGTGTAATGAACCGACTTCTTCTCCACGAGACCAAGACCGATACTATCAAAGAGAAAAGTTGCCCCCCCATTTCCAAGAACCACACTATAGTCACTTGGTAGGTTGAAATATTTTGCTAATCCCTCTTGAACTTCTTTCACAAGATTCTTAACCGCAGGCTTACGGTGAGAAGTTCCAATAAGATTCACGCCAGTTTCAGCGAGGGCCTTTAAGTACTGAACCGGAACCAAAGAAGGACCACTTCCAAAACGCGGGTCACTGGGAATTAATTCACTTGGGATTTGGTAGTTTTCAAACATTTTCTTCTCCTCAATTTAAGACCCCTTCATGGTAAACCCATTGCCGTAAAATGGATAGAGAAAGCATTTACACATTGATTAAACCTCTGAGACAATTCTCCCATGAAAAAGATAATCCTCACCCTCCTCATGGGGCTTTGCACCGTCAGCAAGGCTGACATCTATGACTTTAACCTTGGCGTCGGTCTTATGAATGAAGCCGTTGGCCGCTATCAAACTGACGTCAATGGCGACAAGAGTCTTTTCAATAATAAGCTGGCCCTTGAGGCCGGAGCGTCCTTCCCTCTTGATGACGATCAAGCGTGGCGTCTTCATGGTGATCTTGGTCTTCTTTGGCCAAGTGGAGAAGTCAGCTATATCACTAGGAATGTCTTTTACATGACTGCGAACCTCGGCTACTCCCTCACAAAGGAATTTGAATGGCGTCTTGGTGGAGGCTTCTACTTCACGCGTATTAGTGGCGAAGGGGGAACAGTCCCCATCCAAAATGGCGATAGCACGACAAACTTTCCGATTCCAGAAGAGGCCAGTATCTCTAGGAATGTGACTTTAAATACTTCCTTTAATTATGAATTCTATCAAGACGTCAGTGTGAGAACCGAGGCCTTTGTCTTCAATCCTCTCAACTCAAGAAACCGCACTTTTAATGTGGCCCTTACCCTGCGCTACCATTTTGGAGAAGTCCTATGATCAAAATAAATGTCCTCCTCCTCACCCTTGTGTTTTCTTTTCAAGCACAGGCCTTCACTCTTAATAACTCAGTAGCGGCGAGCTTTGATATGGAAGCCGTCGATGACGTCGTCGTTAATGTGGCCTCACATGCTTGCACCAGAATCGGTCTCTCCAATGCTGATCTCTTGGGTCTTATTAGCGAGGCCGTTGATGAGTATTGGAATCGAGTGCACACCAGTAGCCTAAGAATGCGGGCAGGTGCAGTCATTAATGTTGCCAGTGACTTTCAAACAGGCACGGCCTGTACTGATCCCAATGCGGCAAGTTGTACTATTAATCCCGCTCTTCGCGTTTCAAGTGGCGTGCTTATTTCATGTAATACTGAAGGCGCTAATTTTAATAATAATGGCCGTATTCTCGGCGTCACTGTTCCCAATAATGTCAGCGGCCAAACAATTAATGGCTCTTTGATTCTTCTCAATGATATTGCTTCAACTATTTTTGGTGACCTCAGTCGCCGCGAGCAAGTGGCCGTGATCGCCCATGAGATTGGCCACGCCATTGGACTGGGTCACACGGAACTTCAAGATAATCTTATGCTCTTTGAAAGTGTTCCCACCCGAGAGGCGCTTGGATGGGATGATGTCGAGGGCGTGAGTTACCTCTATCCCGTTGAGCAGCCCATTAGCGGTTGTGGCACGATTGAGTTTCCAACGAATTCAAAGGGTGGTTTTCTCACCCTTATATTAGGGATCCTCCTCTCTTTAAGTCTTGGCGCCCTCTTTAAGAAGAAGTCCTCAAAACAAGTGAGCGAAGGAGCGGCCCTTCTCTAGGCAGCGCGCTTCATAATCATCAAGAAACTTATTTTCGGCCTCACTTAAAAGGGTGCGCTCAACAAGGGGCAGCCAAAAGCCAATGGTCACAAGATCTTCAAAGTAAAGCTCTTCACTATGCTCATCTCTTTGCACGATCGCGATATTTTCAAGGCGAATCCCACCAACTCCGGGCTCATAAAAACCTGGTTCTATAGAGCCCACTCGATGGGCCTTCATCGGCGTGACACTCTCAGGACGAATGGAATAACCCCCTTCGTGAACATTGACCCCAACCCCGTGACCTGTGCCATGAGCAAAGTCCATACCCTTTTCCTTTAAACCCGCACGGGCAAGCTTATCAAGCTCATTTCCTTCAATCCCCTCTTTAAATCTTGCCATTAAAACTTGCAGCAGGCCTTTGAGGACCAATGTATATTGAGTGCGCTGTTTTTCATTGGGGGCACCAAGGGCGAGTACAGTTCGGGTGCAATCGGTGGCAAAGCCTTCTTCATAGATCGCCCCCGAGTCACAAAGAACGAGGTCACCCTCTTCACAATAAGTACTCTCTTTGGGAGTGCCGTAGTGAATGATGGAGCCATGGGCACCGAAACCAGCAATCGTGCGAAAGCTTTGGGTGCGCGCCCCTAATTCTTGATAGCGCTTTTCAAGAGAATCTCTAAAGGCCACTTCAGAAATTTTCTCCCCTACTCTCACTCTTTCAATGAGGGCGCAAAAGGTGTCATAGATGGCCTGATTACTTTTTTCAAAGCTTGTGCGAAAGGCCTCCTTTTCGGGCTCACTCTTGTAACTCATCCATTCGCTATGGAAGTTCTTCTCTTTTAATTTTCCCTTAAGTTGGTCGGCACTTTTTAAGAGGTCCACTTGAGCGGCCGTGCTAAAACCGGGGTCCCACCAAAGTGTATCCACGACGAAGTTTTTAATCTCTTCGTTAAAGTCACTTAGGGGGTAGACTTCGCGAACAGCCGTTGCATGAGCTTGAACCTTTTCAAGCATTGAAGGATCAACAAAGAGTTGGATTTTCTTATTGGTCAAAAGAGCGAGGGCGCGAAAAGTTCCTTGATAAGGAAGAGAGTTTGAGCGCAAACCACTGGCCCAGGCAACAGCGTCAAGGCCACTTAAGAAAGCACCTTCTCCGTCCTTTAAGGCGCGTTGCCACTTTTTAAGAAGATGCTCGCCTTCTTTCTCGTAAGGAACCTCCCACAGGTCACCAGAAAATTGAGGCGCACTAAAGCCGATGAGGGAGTGAAACTCCTCTTCATTTAAAGAGCTCCACTCTAGTGAGTTGTAATCCTGACGCAATTTTTCCGGCGTTCGAAAGGGCAAGAAACCAACAGTCTTCAATTTCTTAAGGTCTGCCCCAAGTGCACTGCCAATACTTTGGCCAAAGGGAACCTTTACGACACGAATACGATTGAGGTCACACTCAAGATCGGCCTGCTCATGGTAGCGACCATCAACATAGAGATTGATCATGCCATCACTGGTGACAAGGGCCTCGGCCACAGAGCCCGTAAATTGAGTGAGGTAAATACGCAGAGAATCTTCCTTAGGAACATACTCGCTCAAATAGTTGTCAAAACTTGGGAGATAAAATCCATCGATGTTCTTCTCTTTAAGGTATTCTTTCCAAGAAAATTCACCACTTGCATATCCCATCATTGACCTCTTTAAGTTATTGATTTTATTATTAAAATTCCTCTATTAGCCTACCAAAGTCCTTGCGTTTTGACCAAATATCGGTGACTTAATAAAGAAATTTCTAAAGTTTTTGAGTGAATTGGTCGAAAATACCGGTGTACCCAACAAAACTTTTAGACAGCGGCTAAAGTATGAAAATCGGCATCCGCCACATTGTAGTTTTTTGCCTCGGCGCCTTTCTTCTTAAGATTGTTATTGCCGACCCTTATCGTGGGGAGGCCCCCAATCGCAATCCAGCCAGTGTCATCACTGTAAGGAGATAAGCTCCTTAAAGCGCTTGCCTCTTTGAGCATAATTCTTAAATTGATCAAAACTAGGAAAGGCCGGGGAGAGAAGAATCACTTCTTCTTCGTCACTTTGATGCTCTTTTGCAAGTTCAATCACTTCTTCTAAACTCGCTGCACTTGCTTTAACAACACTTTCTTCTTGGTTCTTATCATGGAAAGAATTTTCTAAGAGGTCGCGACTCTCACCATAGAGAAAAATCTTATAAGAGGGATGTTCTTTGAGAAACCTTTTAACTTCTTTAGGTGCTTCATCATTGTGCCCACGAAGCTGCCCGCCAATAAGCACACTCACCTTTTGACCAAGTTCGCTTACGGCCTTCATCGCCGTTAGAGTCGCTTGCCAATTGGTCGACTTGGCATCGTTATAAAAAGTCGTCACCCTTGAGTCTTTCTTTAGCGTCCCCACATACTCAATACGATGCTCAACACCCTTAAATGAACTCATGGCACGCTCAAAAGCAGGTCGCGCCTCAAGCCCCCGCTCATCACAAAAGGCCTTAATCATGCGCCAGCAAAACCACAGATTAAAGCGGTTATGCTCCCCAACGATCTTGAGGGTGCTTATATCAAAGTGCTCACTAAGCTCTTCTTCTAAAACAGGATGAATCGTTGCTTCAAAAGCTTCAGGGGCTGCGCCACAGCCAGGCCCCACAAAGAAATGATCCCCCTTTTTCTGAGGTCGTGCCAAGAGCCACTTAGCCAGGCGGTAATCCTCAACATGATCGTAGCGCTCTCCATGATTAGGAAAGAGATTGAGAATGCCCGCGACCTCAGCTCTTAGCTGATCGAGGGACTCACATTGAAAACTTGAAACTTCTAAAAGGGCGACATCAAAATTCTCTTTGGTGCTTAACCCCTCTAAAAAGGAGCGTCCAATATTCCCGCCCACGAAAGGATGAAAGCCAAGCTCCTTAAGAACAACTTCTAGAAAGCTCACCGAAGTCGTCTTTCCATTGGTTCCTGTAAGAGCAATGATCGGTCCAAGAAAGAAGCGCGAAGCAAGTTCAAGCTCATTCCATATAGGAATTTTATTGGCATGGGCGTCTCTTAAAGTTTCTGAACTGCGGGGAATGCCAGGGGCCAATAAGATCAAATCAACCTGACTAAGGGCCGTGATCGCCTCAGGAGTGCCTTCACTCAGGGTTGTGATGGGGTAAGAAAACGCCCCCACTTCACTCTCCCAGCCCTCTCCTTTATTCACAATAACGAGTGAATCAAGGGCAATTCCTCGTAAATAAGTAATGGCCCCGAGACCACTTACACCTAGGCCGT
>Ga0208203_1000448_pt1 | contig 18672 bp, 16 predicted proteins | sample DeeseametaMP2914_FD_184167 | JGI IMG/M metagenome (GOLD analysis project Ga0208203, IMG submission 184167) | Marine microbial communities from the Deep Atlantic Ocean - MP2914 (SPAdes) | ecosystem: Environmental > Aquatic > Marine > Oceanic | place: West of Santa Cruz de la Palma, Atlantic Ocean...
CTACTGTTTGCGGATAAAATATATACTGATCTAAAAAAGAAGAAAGCGTTATACCTTGAGATTTACTAAAAATCAAAATTAAAAAAATAAATAACACCGAACCAACAAGAGAATATTTAATGCAGTCAAATTTCTTATTTACCAGAGAGTATAAAAATAAAATGAAACCAACAGATAAAATAACATATGTAGCAGGGACCTGTTTTGAGAGGAATGCAAAACCTAAGAATACTGGTATTAATGCCCAATACAATTTTCTTTGATTATTTATTGCCAATAATAAACTATAGATCCCTAATAGAGAAAAGAAAGCAGAGTGATGATCTATAAAAGGGGTTCCGCTAGAAGGGTAAGCGAGTATTGAAAAAAGCAGAGAATACAAAAAACAGTAGGTAGTTTTAAGTTTAAAATTTTTTAAGACGAAAAAAGTACTAATAGTTATTAATGCATTGATCAGAGACGCATGTAATACATAACTCTGCCAATTTATCCCAAATATATAAAAAAAAACGGCCTGTATGTAGTCAAGTAAGGGTCCTTTGACTAACCAATAATCAATAAAAGGAACATCTCCATTTAATACTCTGTAACCAGAATCAAAAAAATGAAAGCTATCCATTGGAAAAGCTCCTCGGTTACCATAATACTGATTAATAATTATTGAAAAGAAAAAAAGAAATAATATAAAGATTTTGTTTTTGTGAGACAAAAATTCTGAAATCATAAAATTTTATTCAAAATTGAATATAAAGAATTAAAAATTAATTTGCTAGATCAGAATCAATTTTAACCGCAACTTCAAAAAGTTCTCTTACTGTTTTTACCGAAATTTCAAAATTTTCTTTTTCTTTATCTTCTAATTTGATCTCAATTACCTTTTCTACACCCTGATCACCTATTACTACTGGCACGCCTGCATACAAATTTTTAATTCCATATTCTCCATTTAGATAAGCAGCGCAGGGTAAAGTTTTTTTTAAGTTTTTAATATATGACTCGGCCATTTCCACTCCTGATGCCGCCGGGGCATAAAAAGCTGATCCCTTTTCCAAAAATTTAATTATTTCAGCACCTCCTTTTCGTGTTCTTTCAATTATTGCATTCAATTTATCCTCCGAAATTTTATTTTCCAAAATTAATTGTTTTAATGATTTTCCATTAACTCTTGTGTGAGTTAACATAGGTACCATGGAATCTCCGTGTCCACCTAATACCAAGGCATTTATATTTTTGACGTCCACTTTTAACTCTTGTGACAGAAAATATTTAAATCTTGAAGAGTCTAATATTCCAGCCATTCCTACAACTTTATTTGTTGGTAAACTTGAATACTTCTGCAATGCCATAACAATTATATCCAAAGGATTTGTAATACAAATTACGAACGCCTCAGGGGATGTTTTTTTTATTTCTTCAGCAACTTGTTTAATTATTTTTAAATTAGTTCCTAATAAATCATCTCTTGTCATGCCAGGTTTTCTTGGTATCCCAGCTGTAATAATAATTACATCAGAATTTTTAGTATCTTCATAATTATTAGTTCCTATAAGATTAATATTAAAACCATCTATAGAAGTTGACTGTGCTATGTCTAAAGCCTTTCCTTTTGCAACACCCTCAACCACATCAAAAAGAACAACATCCGCAAGTTCTTTAATGCTTATAAGATGGGCTAATGTACCACCAATTTGGCCTGCCCCTATTAATGAAATTTTTTTTTTCATAAAATTTATTTCATTGTTGGCATTACAAACTCAGGATCAGATCTTAATCCTGAAGGCCATTTTGAAGTTATGGTTTTTAATTTTGTATAAAACCTAACTCCTTCTGGACCGTGCATATGTTGATCACCAAATAATGATCTTTTCCAGCCTCCAAAAGAATGATAGGCAACAGGTACAGGTATTGGGATATTAATTCCAACCATTCCAATTTTTATTTTGTTAGCAAAAGTTCTTCCTACATCGCCATCACGAGTATAGATACTTGTTCCGTTTCCAAACTCGTGTTCATTTACTAAATCTACAGCTGATTCAAAATCTTTGACTCTAACCACAGAAAGAACTGGACCAAAAATTTCTTCTTTATAAATTCTCATTTTTTTATCAACATTGTCAAAAAGGCACCCACCTATATAAAAACCTTTTTCATAACCTTGAAATTTTATATTTCTACCATCCACAACAAGTTTTGCACCTTCCTGCACTCCAAGATCAACGTAACCTCTGACTTTTTCTAGGTGCTGCTTAGTCACAAGTGGTCCCATTTCTGAATTCTTATCTATTCCTGGTCCAACTTTAAGTGATTCAACTTTTTTAGCGAGCTTAGTTACAAGTTGATTTCCAATTTTACCTACCGCGACTGCAACTGATTGAGCCATACATCTTTCGCCCGCTGATCCATAAGCCGCACCCATTAAACCATTAACGGCCTGATCAAGATCACAGTCAGGCATAACAACACAGTGATTTTTTGCTCCACCTAAAGCTTGAACACGTTTTTCATTTTTTGCAGCATTTTCATATATATATTTTGCAATTGGTGTTGATCCAACAAAACTTATAGCAGCTACATCTTTATTTGTTAGTAAAGCATCAACTGCTTCCTTATCTCCGTTAACAACATTAAAAACTCCATCTGGTAATCCAGCTTCTTTAAACAGTTGAGCAAGCTTAATTGAACAAGAAGGGTCCTTTTCAGATGGTTTTAAGATAAATGTGTTTCCACATGCTATAGAAATTGGAAACATCCACATTGGAACCATTGCTGGAAAATTAAATGGAGTAATGCCTGCACATACTCCTAGTGGTTGTCTGATAGACCAACTATCAACATCGGTACCAACATTTTCGGCAAATTCCCCTTTAAGTAAATGCGGTATTCCACAAGCAAATTCAACAACTTCCAAACCTCTAGTTAGGGATCCTTTAGCGTCCTCATAAACTTTTCCGTGTTCTGAAACTATAAGCTTTGTTATCTCATCTAAATTTTTTTCTATTAATTCTTTAAATTTGAATATGATTCTTGCTCGCTGCGCAGGTGGTTTTCTACCCCAATCGGTAAATGCCTGTTTAGCTTTTTCAGCTGTCAAATCCACATCAGCTTTAGAAGCTAAATTTACTTCAGATGTTTGTTCTCCGGTAGCTGGATTAAACACTTTGGATGTTTTTTTTGAAGAACCTTTAGCCGTTTTTCCATTTATAAAATGTTCTATTAAATTCATATTTATCCTAATTGATTTAATTAAGCTTCTAGCTTGTTGCAAGCATTTTTTTGATTGAGCCTATGGCCTTTGCTGGATTTAGTCCTTTTGGACAGGAACTTGTACAGTTCATTATAGTATGACACCTATACAATTTAAGTTTGTCGGCTACCATTTTCAATCTTTCTTTTTTTTCCTCATCTCTACTATCCGAAATCCATCGATAGGCCTGAAGTAAAACTGCAGGACCTAAATATTTTTCTTCATTCCACCAATAACTTGGGCAAGAGGTTGAACAGCATGCACACATGATACATTCGTATAATCCATCAAGTTTAGCTCTATTTTCTTTGGATTGATTAATTTCATTTTTTTCAGATTTAGATTTTTTTATTTTTAACCAGGGTTCGATTTCCTCGTATTGCCTGTAAAATGTGCTTAAATCTGCTACTAAATCTTTAACAACCTTTAAATGAGGAAGAGGATAAATACGAATATCACCATTGATGTCTTTGTGCGATTTTATACAAGAAAGTGTATTTACTCCATCAACATTCATTGCACAAGATCCACAAACTCCATGAGCACAAGATCTCCTAAAGGTAAGAGATGAATCCATTTCATTTTTGATTTTATGTAAAATATCTAAAACTTTGTTTCCACATGCATCAATATTTACTTCGAATGTATCTTCTCTTGGATTATCATTTTTTTCTGGATCCCATCTGTAAACATGAACTATCTTCAAATTTGAAGAACCAGTTTTATCTTTAAAATATTGACCTTTTAAAATTTTAGAATTCTGTGGAAGGCTAAATTGTACCATTAATACACTCTTTCTTTCGGAGGAAACGTTTGAACATCATTAGTTAATGTTGATAAATTTACTGGTCGATAATTAATTTTAACTTCATTGCCATTGTGCCAACTTAAAGTGTGTTTCATATAATTTTCATCATCTCTTTTAGGGTAGTCTTCTCTAGCATGAGCTCCTCGACTTTCTTTTCGTTGATAAGCAGATTCCAGAGTCGTGATTGACTGTCGAATAAGATTATCAAATTCAAGGGTTTCCATTAGATCCGTATTAAAAATTAAAGATTTATCTTTAACAGATATAGACTCCATACCTTCATAGGGTTTTTTTATTTCATCAATGCCCTCTTTTAATATTTTTTCCGTTCTAAAAACTGCACATTTTGATTGCATTGTTTTTTGCATTGATAATCTAAGTTCAGATGTTTTATTTGATCCATTTCCGTTTCTTAATTTATCAAATCTATCGAGTAATTTATCTGTTTCACTTTTTGATATTTCTTCATGTGGGGAATTTGATTTAACTAATTCAGTTGCTCTTTTAGCGGCAGCTTTACCAAAAACCACAAGGTCAATTAATGAATTTGACCCCAACCTGTTTGCGCCGTGAACAGATACGCACGCTGTTTCACCTATAGCCATCAGCCCCGGAACTTTTTTCTCACCACCGTTTAAAGTTAGAACTTCAGCTTTATAATTCGTTGGAATACCGCCCATATTATAGTGAACTGTAGGAACAACAGGTATTGGCTCTTTAGTTACATCCCGGTCTACAAAAGTTGCTACTGATTCTGAAATTCCAGGCAGTCGAGTTTCTATAATTTTGGGGTCAATATGCTCAATATGTAAATGGAGATAGTCCTTATTTTTTCCTATTCCCCTTCCCTGATTAATTTCTATGGCCATTGATCTGCTTACCACATCCCTTGATGCAAGATCTTTAGCGTTAGGAGCATACTTCTCCATAAAACGTTCTCCCTTTGAATTTAATAAAAAACCACCTTCACCTCTAACTGCTTCCGAAATTAAGCAACCAATTCCATAAAGTCCGGTAGGATGAAATTGAACAAATTCCATATCTTGTAACGGAAGGCCTGCTCTTAAAACCATACCATTACCATCACCTGTACAAGTATGAGCTGCTGTAGCAGAATAGTAAATTTTGCCGTAACCTCCAGTAGCTAAAATTGTAATGTGTGATCTAAATCGATGAATGGTTCCTTCATTCAAATTCCATGCAAGTACACCTTTACACTCACCATTTTTCATTAATAAATCTAAAGCAAAGTATTCAATAAAAAACTCTGTTTTATGTTTAAGCGCTTGACCATACAAAGTATGTAAAATTGCATGACCTGTTCTATCAGCGGCTGCACAAGTTCTTTGAACTGGTTCATTACCATAATTTTTTGTCATTCCTCCAAAAGCTCGTTGATATATCTTGCCATCATTAGTTCTGCTAAACGGAACACCATAATGTTCAAGTTCTATGACAGCTTTTGGAGCCTCTTTACAAAGATATTCGATACAGTCTTGATCTCCAAGCCAATCTGATCCTTTTACTGTATCGTACATATGCCAACGCCAGTCATCTTCACCTGCGTTACCTAAAGCAGCTGAAATTCCTCCTTGGGCCGCCGCCGTATGACTTCTCGTTGGAAAAACTTTTGAAATGCAGGCAGTTTTTAAACCTGACTCGCTTAATCCCACAGCAGCTCTTAAACCTGCTCCTCCGGCACCTACGACTAAAACATCGTACTCGTGATCTACTATTTTATATGTGCTCATTAAAATTTATATAATAACAGAATTATTGTTATTGATGGGATAATTATACTCAATAATAGTCCCAAAAGATTTACGGCATTTTTGATTTTTTCATTTTGGATATAGTCTTCAACAATTTCACTTAATCCAATTTTTGCATGAAAAAAACCTGTTATAAGTAAAATTATAGTTAAGATTAAAAATAGTGGTTTGCTGAAAAAATTTATAACTGAATTATAATCACCTGTAGATAAAGTTATTAAAGAAAGCAAAAACCAAACAATAAGAGGTGCAACTATTAATGCGCTTGCTCTTTGCATTATCCATTTGCGTGATGCTTTCATCTAAATTAATCCCCTTCCAATTAACCACAAGAAAACAGTCAGCAATAGAGAACTGATGATAACTATAACTCCTGAAATATTTACTGTTTTTATTTCATAGCCGTAACCTAAGTCCCAAAAAAAATGTCTAATTCCACTTAATAAATGATAACTGATCGACCAAGTAAACCCGATTAAAATAAATTTTCCAATAAAACTTTTTAAAAAAACTGAAAAATATTCAAATAAATTTTCACCAATTCCTGCTGAAGAAATCCATGCAGAAATAAAAATGAGACCTAACAGGTTTAATATTCCAGTAATTCTATGAGTAATGGAAAGCAAAGATGATATTTGCCATCTGTAAATTTGAAGATGGGGTGATAACGGGTTTTTTGAATCGTTCATTACTTGTTTAGCTAATATATTTTTTAATCAAAACATTTGCAATTTGAACCGCATTAAGGGCCGCACCCTTTAGTAAATTGTCTGAAACAACCCACATATTTATAGAATTTTTTTGTGTCTGATCATCTCTTATTCTTGAAATATATGTTACAAAATCGCCACTTGATTCAACTGGAGTTATGTAACCTCCATCTTTAGTTTCATCTACAACTTTACATCCAGGAGCCTTTTCTAAGCATTGTCTAATTTTTTTAGCATTAACTTCAGATTTAAATTCAATATTCACTGACTCAGAGTGTCCAACAAATACTGGAACTCTAACGCATGTGGCGCTTAAAACTATATTTGGGTCTAAAATTTTTTTTGTTTCTACAGCCATTTTCCATTCTTCTTTTGTAGAACCATCTTCCATAAAAGAATCGATATGCGGTATAACGTTAAAAGCAATTTGTTTAGTAAAATTTTTTGAACTTACTTTTTGCTTATCTAAAACTAGTTTGCTTTGCTCTTCTAATTCAGTCATATGATTTTTACCAGCTCCCGATACTGACTGATAAGTTGAAACTACTACCCTTTTAATTTTAAATTGATCGTGTAAAGGTTTTAAGGCTAAAACTAATTGAATAGTTGAACAATTTGCATTTGCAATAATATTTTTATTTTTGTAAAGCTTTAAAGCTTCAGCATTTACTTCTGGAACCACTAAAGGAATTTCTTTATTCATTCTAAAATGTTTTGAATTGTCAATTACAATAGTTTTTTTTGCAGCAATAGGAGCCCATTTTTCTGCTATAACACTTCCCGCAGAAAAAAAAGCTATTTTTACTTTTGCAAAATCAAAATCACTAAGTCCAACAACAGAATAAGTTTTGTTTTTAAAAGTAATTTTTTTTCCAACGCTTTTATCTGAAGCAATCAGATATAATTCACTAAATTCAAAATTTAGTTTTTCCAGAACTTCTAAAAGTTTTCTACCGACATTGCCTGTCGCGCCAACAATTGCTATATTCATATTAATTAAAGTATTACTATTGTTTTATGACCAATTCTAGACCAATGGCACGGCTAAAAATAATTTTTCTGACTATTCCTTGATAGTCCTTAATACTCAATTTTCCTTTAATTTTTATGATTTTTTTCTACAAATTTTTTGACTATCTCTCTCATTTCAAAAGCTTTTTCAAATATAATCATGTGACCACATTCTTTAAGCACTTGTAATTCAGAATTTTTAATTTTTTCAGCCATCTGTTTTCCTTTATCTAGTGGAACCATCTTGTCTTTGTCACCAAGTATACAAAGAGTAGGACAATTTACATTAGACGCAGCTCTCAACCCATTTTTATAATTATTGCACGCTCTAAGATCAACGGCTAAGCCTTCCTGAACTTGCCTTGGTGAATTAATAATTTTTTGAACTGGGTTTCCTCCAATAAACTTTTTTACTCCCTCGTAGCCCCATTTCATCATAAGTTCTACGGATTTCATATCACCTCCGTTTGCATAATTAATCAGATCTGGGTTCACTGGTAATTCGTATGATCCCGCTATAAGACTTAAACTTTTAATTAATTTTGGAAAACGATAAGCAAATTCAAGTCCAGCTAAACAACCTTGTGAATGGCCAATATATGAAATTTCATTAATTTTTAATTTTTCCATCAATTTTTTAATCCACTCGGCTATTTCTTCAATAGATTTTATAGCAGGTCCTTCTGAGCTACCATGTCCAGGTAAATCAACAGATAAAATACTGTAGCCTTTTGAAGCAAGAAACTGCTCGTGTAATGACCAAACTATATGAGTAAGGCCACTACCATGCATTAAAATAATTACTGGCTTTGTGATATCGAAATCTAATCCACCAGTTGATACAAAAACACTTTTTTGATCTACTTCGAAATTCAGCTCATCTCCTTGGCTTTTTTTCTTAATTCGAATTTTTTTATTTTTCCAGTGGATGTTTTTGGTAGTTCACCAAAAACTATTTTTTTTGGAATTTTAAATCCAGCCAATGTTTCTTTACAAAATTTTATTATTTCCTCTTCTGTTGCTTTTTTTTCTGGTGTTAATTCAACAAAGGCACATGGTATTTCTCCCCATTTTACATCTGGTTTAGCAACCACTGCAGCAAGTGAAACGGAAGAATGTTTTGCTACTGTATTTTCGATCTCTATAGATGAAATATTTTCTCCGCCTGAAATGATAATATCTTTAGACCTATCTTTTATTTGAATATAACCATTGGGATGCGTAACCGCTAAATCACCTGAATGAAACCATCCACCTTTCATGGATTTTTCTGTTGCTTCTTTATCTTTGAAATATCCCTTCATTACAACATTTCCACGTATCATTATTTCTCCCATCGTTTTTCCATCTCTAGGAACTGACTGCATGGTTTCTGGATCCATTACTTCAACATCTTCTGTATTTGGGTAGCGTACACCTTGACGGGCGTTAATTTCAGCTTTCTCATCTTCAGTTAAATTATCCCATTCCTTATTCCATGCGCACTGTAAAATATGTCCATAAGTTTCTGTTAGGCCGTAAACATGCATAACTTCAAAACCCAAGCTTTCCATTTTTTTAAAAATAATACTTGGCGGAGGAGCTGCTGCTGTCAAAACATATACCTTATGCTTCAACGGTTTCTGTTCATTCTTTGGAGCATTTACTATCATATTTAATATAATTGGTGCGCCACCGAAATGAGTTACCTTATGTTGGGTTATTAAGTTGAAAATTTCTTTAGCCCTAATATTCCTGATACATATTACTCGTGCATGAAGCATTGCGAGCGTCCACGGATAACACCAACCGTTACAATGAAACATAGGAACCGTATACAAAAAATTTAAACGATTAGGCATATTCCATGCCACTGCACTTCCAGTAGACATTAAATAAGCGCCTCTATGATGATAAACAACTCCTTTGGGATTACCTGTTGTGCCAGATGTATAATTTAATGAAATTGCTTGCCATTCATCTTTTGGTTTTTTCCATATATAGTTAACGTCGCCTTCATTTAAAAAACTTTCATATTCAAATTGTCCAAAATTTCCTGCATCCTTTAAATCTGCTTGCTTGTCATCAATATCTATAATTAAAATTTTCTTGTCTAATCCTTCCATTGCTTTTTTTACAATATTATGAAATTGACAATCTACAATAAGTGCTTTGGTATCGGCATGCTTTAATATGTAACTTACTGTTTTAGAATCTAATCTTGTATTAATTGCATTAAGTACAGCACCTGTCATTGGGACGGAATAATGAGCTTCGAATAATTCTGGCGTATTAGGAGCCATAATCGACACAGTATCACCTAATTTAATTCCATGTTTTGTTAAAGCACTAGCAAACTTTATACAACGATCATAAGTTTGTTTCCAAGTATACACTCTCTTTTTATAAATTATGGATTCATAATTTGGATAAATATCTTTTGTTCTTTCAAGAAAGCTTATTGGTGTTAATGGAATAAAATTCGCATTATTTTTTTCAAGATTTTTATCGTAATCATTCATATAAATTAACTAATTTTAGATTCTTTTATAATTTCTGCAATTAGCTCTTCTTTTTTGTGTCCCATTAAATGTATTCCTTTAACTCCTTTAATTTCACGAAAAATTTGAATTAATTCAAGACAAATTTTTTTACTTTCTTCTTTTTGATCTTTTGCCTGTTCTAATCTTTTTATAATCTCATCTGGAACGTCAACACCAAATAAATTATCATTCATCCATTTAGCACTTTTAGCTGAAGCAAAAGGCCCTAATCCTATTAGAAAATATGTTTTTTCTAATATCCCAACATCATCCAACACTTTCATATAATCAATTAACTTTTTTTTTTCAAAAATGTACTGCGTTTGAAAAAAATCAACTCCAATTTTAATTTTGTTTAAAATTTTTTTAGTATTAGGTTTTCCTTTTGAAGGAACTTCTGCTGCTCCAATAAATAGCTTTGGAGGAGGATCAATTATTCTTCCTGATGGAAATTGTTTATCCTTTCTCATCATATTAGCTGTGGTAACTAGTGTTGCACTATTAATATCTTGTACAGGTTTTGTTTCCGGCTGGTCTCCAACTTTTGGATCATCGCCAGATAAACAAAGAATATTGTGTACGCCTAAGGCCGACGCTCCAACCAAATCACCTTGTAAAGCTAGACGATTGCGATCGCGAACCGTTAACTGTAATATTGGTTCAATATCATTTTGAGCAAGAATAATTGCCGCTGTTAGTGAAGACATATGCACTTTTGCTCCAGGACTATCAGTTACATTAACTGCATCTGCAACGCCCTTTAATGGCATTGTTTTTTTTAATAAAACTTCTTGATTTGAGGCATCAGGAGGAGTGGTTTCTGCAGTAAATACAAAAATTCCCTCAGATAATTTTTTGTGAAGTAAGCTTTGATATTCCATTTTAACTAAATTTAAAATCCATTATGTACTTACTTCCTGAAATTGCAGATTTATAATGGGTGTCTATTCTAGGTAATACTCGATTAAAGAAAAAATTTGCAGTTTCAATTTTGTCTTCAAAAAACTTTTTGTTGTTATTTATTTCTTTATAACTAACATTCAACACTTTTAACCAAGAATATGCTAGGGCCATTAAGCCTAGAATCTTGAGATAATCATTGCATGCTGCGCTAGCATCATCCTTAGAATTTTTTATGCTTTCCTTAATCCAATTTGTAAAATTTACTAGTATTCCTAAATAATTATTTAGTTTATCAGCAAATGGTTTTATTTTAGTCTCGGTTTTATTTTTTTTAATTTCTTCTTCAATAAACTTAATGTATCGGTCAATAACACTTCCATCTTTATTAATAAGTTTTCTAAAAACTAAATCTATAGATTGAGCTGAATTAGTTCCTTCATATATTGGTGTAATTCTATTATCTCGGTATAACTGCTCAATGCCTTGGTCTTTTGTATAGCCATAGCCTCCAAAAATTTGCATCGCGTCACTAGTAATTTCCATTCCCATATCTGTAAATAATGATTTTACAACAGGCGTCATCAAAGATACTAAATCTGAAGCTTCTTGTTTTATTTTATTATCGCTGTGGTGTAGACTAACCTCAATTTGTTGAGCTAACCAAAAACTTAAAGCTCTTTCTCCTTCAATGATCGACTTCATACTTAATAATGATCTTCTAATATCAGCATGATCAATAATTAAATCTGCTCCATTTGCTGTCTTGCTGTTATTAGATTTACCTTGCTTTCTCTCTTTTGAATAATTTAAGGCATTTTGATACGCAATTTCTGATATTCCCAAAGCTTGAATTCCTACAACAATTCTTTCTAAATTCATCATCGTGAACATTGAACTTAGTCCTTTGTTTTTTGACCCAATCATATAACCAATTGCTTCATCAAAATTTAAAACACATGTAGACGATCCCTTGATTCCCATTTTACTTTCAATAGAACCAGTTGAAACTCCATTTCTTGGACCTAAAGATCCATCTTCTTTAACTTGAACTTTTGGAACTAGAAATAAACTAATTCCCTTTGTTCCAGATGGAGCATCAGATGTTCTTGCAAGAACTAAATGAATAATATTTTCTGTAAGGTCATGGTCTCCTGAAGTAATGAATATTTTTTGACCACTCAATTTAAAACTTCCATCTGATTGTTCAGTAGCTTTTGTTTTGAGTAATCCTAAATCTGTTCCACAAACAGGTTCGGTCAGGCACATCGTGCCGCTCCATTTGCCCTCAACAATTTTAGGAAGGAATTTTTTTTTTATTGTATTGGCACCGTGATGAAGAATACAATTATAAGCGCCAATACTAAGTTCGCTATATAATTTAAAAGAAAGGCTAGCAGAAGATAACATTTCGTCAAAAAATGCGCTGATCGTCTTTGGCATGCCTTGTCCACCATATTCTGGATCACAGGATAATGAGGTCCATCCATCTTGAATAAATTTTTTATAAGCTCCTTTATATCCTGGAGGCGTTATGACTACTCCATTTTCAAAAACACATGGCATATCATCTCCTGCTTTAGCTAAAGGCAAAATAAGATTTTCGGTAATTTTTGCTGCTTGTCCTAATATATCTTTTGCAAGATCGGAGTTAACTTCTTTGTATTTTTCGAGTTCATTATAATGCTTATTATCTCTTAACTTTTCAAAGAGAAACATCATGTCATCGATAGGAGCGTTATAGGTTACCATTTAATTTACCAGAGGCTTTCCAGTTGTTAGAGTATGTTTAATTCTTGCTTGAGTTTTTTTCATCTGAATTAATTGAATAAACGCCTCTAATTCTAATGCATAAAGGTCATCTTCGGACAACTCTTTCTCAATAGTTGTGTTTCCTCCACTTAATACAAAAGCTAATTTTTTTCCAACTTCCATTCCGTGTTCTAAAATTTTCTTTTCTTTAAAAAGATTTTCTAGAGTTTGAAACATTTTTTCTCTAACTTGGTTTCCTGATAGTTTGAAAATTGGTGTTTCAGGAGGCTTATAGTCACCTTTAATTTTGGCAATTAAATCTTGCGAAACTGAAAGTAATTTATTTCTGTTCATAATACTTTTATCTTTTGCTAATAAAAACTTAAGTGGCATCGCTTCTACAGGCGAGGTGGCCGTTTTAGCATATCCAATAATATCAAATACTTTTTGTGGTGCAAAATCCGGATCTTTTTTCGCTTCTTCGGTTTGCATCCAACGCCATAACATTTCTTTGCAACCGCCGCCAGCAGGGATTAATCCAACTAACGTTTCTACAAGCCCCGTAACAATATTTGTGTGAGCAATTACATAATCGCTTTGAACCAAAATCTCAAATCCACCTCCTAAAGCTAAACCAGAAGGTGCAGAAATAACGGGGTTTTCAGAATATTTAAGCTGCTTACAAGTCATTTGAAAATGATGAATAAATTTTTCTATCGCTTTCCAGTTCTTCTCTTTTACAAATTCCATTACATAATTTAAATTTACTCCAGCAGAAAACTGCATGCCTTCATTGATGATGATTAAATTTTTATCAGTCGCTTTTTTTAAAGCATCCATTGAATCATAATCCAACGTATTTGCTTTAGTATTAAATTCTACAATTTTATAAATTGAATAATCATAAATAAATGCTGATTTATTACTTGTAATATTCGCAATTTGTTTTACCTTTCCTAGAGTTTCTAAATCGGTATAGATTTGCCTTTTCCCATAAAAAGTATCAGATTTATTTTCATATAATCTTTTTATAAATTCATTCATTTTTAAATTTTTGTCTTTTTCTACAAAAAATTTTACTCCAAGTTCTTCAAGCATTTCAAATGGGCCTCTTGACCAACTAAAGCCTAGTCTCATTGCTTCATCAATATTGTTATAATCTTTTGTTACGCTGGGAATTAAAGAAGACGCATAAAGTATAATTTTTGAAACCACTGACCAAGTGTATTTTCCATATTTGTCATTTCTGGAAACTAAATCTTTTAAAGAAACATTTTCTTTAATATTGAATTTAATTTTTTTTGATGGTGCATATTCTCTAGTTTTTAAATCAATAACTTCTAAAACTTTTTTTCCTTCTTTATTATTAATTCTACGAAATCCACCTTTACTTTTTCTTCCTGTATACCCATTTTTAATTAGATGTGTAATGAGTGGAATTTCTTTTGCCACTTCATGAAAAACATCTGAGGTAGGCAACTCTTTTAAAAAACTTTTTAAAACATCCGCCATTAAATCTATTCCGATTAAATCATATAGACCAAAAGCTCCTATTTTTGGTAATCCCATTGGTCTGCCATAGAGTGCATCTGACTCATCTACACTTAATTCCATTTTGATAGCTTCGGTCATTGCTACTTGAATTGCATAAACGCCAACTCTATTACCTAAAAAACCTGGTGTATCTTTACAGATAATAACTTGCTTGCCTAAATTTTCTTCACAAAAATTTTTTAAAAAATTTATTTTATCTAAATCATTAAAACTTTCTTTAACGATCTCTAATAGACCCATATATCTAACGGGGTTAAAAAAGTGAGTTATACAAAAATCTTTTTTGTCTTCATCAGACATTTTTGATGATAAAACTTTTAATGGAATGGTAGATGTATTTGATGAAATAATTGAGCCTTTTTTTCTCTCTTTTAGTATCTTTTCATAAAGATTGAGTTTTATATCAATTCTTTCTACCACAGCTTCGACTATCCAGTCGGCTTTTCTTACAGCATCTAAATTCTGATCTATGGTTCCTATTTTAATTTCATCAATTTTGCTTTTATCTATTAATAAAGGAGGTTTGGATTCGTAAATTCTTTTTTTAGCTTTTTTACAAATTTCTGTTTTTAAGTCCAATAATGTAACAGGAATATTTGCATTGCATAATTGTGCCGCAATACCAATTCCCATTGTTCCCGACCCAATTACTACAACATGATTAATTTTCATTGGGATAAATTATAAAAATTTTATTATTATTGCAATTTTGAGACTATCGCATTGCCCATTTGTGAAGTGGACACTTCTTTTTTACCTTTAGATAAAATATCTTTAGTTCTTAATCCATCATCAAGAACTTTTTGTACAGCTTGATCTAAGTTGTCTGCTTCTTTCTCTAAATCCAAAGAATATCTAAGAGCCATAGAGAAGCTAAGAATAGCTGCAATTGGATTAGCTATTCCTTTTCCGGCAATATCAGGAGCTGAACCATGAACAGGTTCGTACATAGATCTCATCTTGCCATTTTTATTTTTTGCACCCAAAGATGCTGAAGGCAATAAACCTAATGATCCTGTTAGCATAGCAGCCTCATCAGATAACATATCTCCAAATAAATTGTCCGTTACAATTACATCAAATTGCTTTGGGTTTCTTAGTAGTTGCATTGCACAATTATCTGCAAGCATATGATTCAATTCGATATTAGGGTACTCATTATCTTTAAGCTTCTGAACTTCCTCTCTCCAAAGAACTCCAGCCTCCATAACATTTGATTTATCACATGAAGTAACTTTTTTATTTCTTTTTTGTGCAAGCTCGAAAGCTACTTTAGCTACTCTAATTATTTCGTTAGTTGTATATGTGTGCGTATTGATACCTTTTCGCTGTCCGTTTTCGATGGGTTTTATTCCTCTTGGTTCGCCAAAATATATACCCCCAGTAAGTTCTCTAACGATCATAATATCTAAACCTGAAACAATTTCAGGTTTTAAACTGGAAGCTTCAACTAATTGTTTGAAACAAATTGCCGGTCTAAGATTTGCAAATAACTTTAATTCTTTTCTTAATTTTAATAATCCTCTTTCAGGTTTTTTTGAAAATTCTAATTTATCCCACCTTGGACCTCCAACAGCTCCCAAAATTACAACTTCAGATTCTAATGCTTTATAAAATACTTCATCTGTAATTGGATTTTTATGTTTTTCATACGACGCACCACCTACTAAATCTTCGTCAACTTCAAAATCTAAAGATTTTTTCGAGTTAAGCCATTGTATGACTTTTTTAACTTCAGCAACAACTTCCGGCCCAATCCCGTCTCCTGGCAACAATAAAATTCTTCGCTTTTTAACTTTTATCATATTAATTAGTCCAAGGTTTAGTTTTTTTAAGATTTTCTTCATAAGAAGATATTTTTTCTGATTTTTCTAAAGAAAGTGAAATATCATCTAAACCATTTAACAAACATTCTTTTTTAAAAGGATCGATTTTAAAATTAATTATTTTATTTCCAAATTTGATTTCCTGTTTAGTTAGATTTATTTCTACTATTTCTTTTCTTTTTGAATATTCAACTATTTCTTCTAAATTATTTTGACTTAAAACTATTGGCAACATGCTATTTTTAAAACAATTATTATAAAAAATATCGGCGAAACTTGGACCTATAATACATTTAATTCCAAAATCTAATAATGCCCATGGTGCATGTTCTCTTGATGAACCGCACCCAAAATTTTTCCCCGTTAGCAAGATAGATGACTTGTTGTAAGGTTCCTTGTTTAAAACAAAATTATCTTTTTTTTTTCCTTGCTCATCATAGCGCATTTCAAAAAATAAACTTTCCCCAAGTCCACTTCTTTTTAAAGTTTTTAGAAATTGCTTTGGAATAATCATATCTGTATCAACATTTATCATTGGTAAATTCGCAGGCACTCCTTTTAAAATATTAAACTTTTCCATTTTATTTTTGAAACTTTCTTACATCTGTCAAATGTCCATCAATTGCTGCAGCGGCAGCCATAGCCGGACTTACAAGATGAGTTCTTCCTCCACGACCTTGACGTCCTTCAAAATTTCTGTTTGATGTAGATGCACATCTTTCTTTAGGATTAAGCTTATCTGCATTCATAGCCAAACACATCGAACAACCCGGTTCTCTCCACTCGAATCCAGCATCTTTAAATACTTTGTCTATTTCTTCTTTTTCTGCTTGTTGTTTTACAAGGCCAGAACCTGGCACAACCATAGCATTTACATGTTGAGCAATTGTCCTTCCTTTTATAATTTTGGCCGCATCCCTTAAATCTCCAATTCTTCCATTAGTACAACTTCCAATAAAAATTCTATCAATTTTAATATCGGTCATTTTTGTATTCGGTTTAAGTCCCATATAATTTAAAGAGCGATTCATTGATGCTTTTCTGTCTTCATCCTGTTCTTTGTCCGGATCAGGAACAGCGCCAGTAATAGTTACAACATCTTGAGGAGAAGTGCCCCATGTTACCATTGGGCTAATATCATCACCTTTAATTTCCACTTCTTTATCAAATTTAGCCTCTGGATCTGATTTAAGACCAAACCAAGATTCAATTGCCTTATCCCAATTTGTTCCTTTAGGAGACTTAGGTTTATCTTTTAAATATTGAAAAGTTTTTTCGTCAGGTGCAATTAATCCTGCTCGGGCGCCCGCCTCTATTGACATATTGCAGATTGTCATACGTTGTTCGATATTCAAACTTTCTATTACAGATCCAGCATACTCAATCACAGATCCAGCTCCACCTGCGGTACCTATCTTTCCTATTGCTTGCAAAATTACATCTTTAGCAGTAACGCCATTTGGTAACTTGCCTATTACTTTTATACAAAGATTTTTTGATTTTTTTTGAATTAAAGTTTGGGTAGCTAAAACATGCTCGACTTCTGAAGTTCCTATGCCAAAAGCTAATGCTCCAAAAGCTCCATGTGTTGCGGTATGACTATCACCGCAAACTATTACCGTGCCTGGTTGAGTAAATCCCTGTTCAGGTCCAATGATGTGAACAATTCCTTGTCTTTTGTCTTTCATATCAAAAATTTCTATACCAAATTCTTTACAATTTTTTTCAAGCTCTTCAATTTGAGCTTTCGATTCTTGATCTTCTATGTCTTTTGATCGATCAGTTGTAGGCACATTATGATCTGCAACTGCTAAAGCAAGATTTGGCCTCCTGACTTTTCGTTTTGACAATCTTAAGCCTTCAAAGGCTTGGGGGCTTGTAACTTCATGTATTAAATGTCTATCAACATATAATAATGTTGTTCCATCATTTTGTTGATGAACTATGTGTTCATTCCATATTTTGTCGTAAAGTGTTTGGGGCATTGATAGAAAAAAATTATTTTTTCTTTTTTTTTAACTCTTCTTTTTTTGTATCTGGTTTAGATATTGCCTTTTGAGGCTCTTCTTTCTTTGGCTCAGTTGCAGTTACTATTATTTTTTCTTGTTCTTGTGATTGATTTTCACTAACTTGTCCGGAAACATTTATACCAATTTTTTTCTTAATTTTTTCTGCAATTCTTGCTGACTTACCTTTTCTATCTCGAAGATAATATAACTTGGCTCTTTTAACTTTTCCTGATCTTATAACTTTTATTGAGCCAACAATCGGACTATATAAAGCAAATGTTCTTTCTACGCCTTCGCCAAATGAAATTTTACGGACTGTAAATGATGAATTGATGTTACGGTTCTTTTTCGCAATACAAACTCCCTCAAAATACTGAATCCTTTCACGTTTTCCTTCAACAATTCTTACGCCAACTTTAATTGTATCACCTGCAGAAAATTCAGGAATTTTCTTTTTTGCCAAAATTCTTTTGACACTTTCCCTGTTGATGTCTTCGATATTTTTCATTTATTTTTATTATATTTTTCCCATAAATCTGAGCGTCGGCGTCGTGTTATATCCTC
>Ga0208203_1000449_pt1 | contig 18667 bp, 13 predicted proteins | sample DeeseametaMP2914_FD_184167 | JGI IMG/M metagenome (GOLD analysis project Ga0208203, IMG submission 184167) | Marine microbial communities from the Deep Atlantic Ocean - MP2914 (SPAdes) | ecosystem: Environmental > Aquatic > Marine > Oceanic | place: West of Santa Cruz de la Palma, Atlantic Ocean...
AGCAGTGTCTCGATCCAAGCGGTGTACTGCTTGTAATTCTTTGATGCCCGTGCGTTTTATGAGACGTTCCTGTAAACATTCGTTAACGAACTGCCCTCCAGGCATGACTGGTAGAAAATGAGGTTTGTGGGCGATCAGGAAGTGATTATTATGTTCTACGATCATTTCATCAAAAGGAATTTGTGGCTCTTCAGTAACTTCTCGGTAATAACCTAACGTTCTATTTGGTTGGTAAGGTGTTGTTTCATCGATTACTCGATCGCTTTTTTCGCTGACACGGCCACTCTCACTGCTACTGTTACTGCCGCTGTTACTATCACAATGTGAGTCTCGCCAGAATACTTTGCCGCTCATCATTCGCTCTTTCCATACGTTTGAATCAATGTGAGGAAACTGCTCGGCCAAAAACTCCAGAACGGTTCTGTGTTTGGTTGAGGAGGGCAGTGTGACAAAGGATGGGCGGTTTGCCTGTGACATTATGACATTTGTAGGTAAGTTTTGTGTTGATTGTAACACCTGTAACAACAATCTCGAATGATAGAGAAGATTGTTCGCACGATGCTTAAGAAGATTCCTATTTGTATCTTTTACGGGTATGATGATTTCTGGATTACTACAGGAAGATATTATGAAAAAAATCACTTATTTATTAATTGCTTGTGCAATGACTTTGCTTTTAACAGCATGTGGCGCGCCGACTATTGACGCTTCGAGCGAGAAGGCGATGCAAGAATCCATGGAAGAGATTACCAAGGACATGACTGAAGCTGAAAAAACTGAGTTTGGTATGGCTATCATGGCTGTTTCAATGAAGGTTGCGATGTCAAACATGGGTAACCCTGAAAAAGCTGAAGAAGCAGTTCAAGACGCTTTAGACGGTAAAACTGCGGAAGAAGTTATTGAGATGAGCAAAGAGTAGTCTTTTAACTCATTGTAATTTCAGGAAAAGCGCCTTCGGGCGCTTTTTTTTATGCTTTTTTATTGTTGTAGGAGGACACTTTATTGCAAATATGACTTGATTTGCAGATGATAATTGTTATCATTCGCGCCATATTTCTAATTAAGGGCGAAATCATGAAGTATTCGTTAATTTCAACAGCAGTAGTTGGGGCATTGGCGCTCTCTAGTCAAAGTGTTTTTGCAGATGAAAGTAAAGAAACAGAAACGATGGTGGTATCGGCAACTCGAGCACCATTACAGCAAAGCGCAGTTCCTGCTACTGTGACTATTATTGATGGCACAGAAATACGCCAACAACTGTCGGTAAGCAACTCACTGTCAGACATCTTGGGTAATTTACTGCCTTCTTACAGCCCATCCAGACAGAAATTAACAAGTTCAGGCGAAACGCTTCGAGGTCGTACGCCTTTATATTTGATTGATGGCGTGCCACAGTCAAACCCTCTTAGAAATGGTTCGCGCTCAGGGAATACGATTGACCCGATGCTGATTGAGCGTGTGGAAGTGATTCATGGCGCCAGCGCTATTCAGGGCTTGGGCGCGAGTGGCGGTATTATTAATATCATCACTAAAACTGCTCGCAGTGGTACTGAGCATCAAGTGACGGCAGGGGTTTCTGCGCCAACGAGCGAAACATCGGAAGGCCTATCTTATGATGCGGGTTATTTGGTATCCCACGGTGAGGGTCAATGGCAGTTTGTCGCTGGTGTTCATTTACGTGAAACAGGTATGTACGTTGATGGTAATGGAGAGTTAGTGGGCGTTGATACGACGCAAGGCGACACCATGGACTCAAGCAGCCAAGATATCTTTGGTAAGGTTATTTACCAGTTCAACAATGAACAACAGTTACAGTTAATGGTTAATCATTACGACCTTGCTACGAATGGCGATTATGTAACGGTTACGGGTGATCGTGCGAACGGTATTCCAGCGACTTCAGTGCGTGGCGATATTGAAGGTGATCCTGCGGAAAATGAAGTAACCACGGTTAGCTTAAACTTTAGCGATGCAGAATGGTTAGGCGCTGATCTGAAGTGGCAGCTATTCTCACAAGATTTCTCAGCACTGTATGGCGGTGGTCGTTTTGGAACCTTCCAAGATCCAGCTTTTGGCGCTGATCTTTATGATCAGTCGCGCAATGATTCAAACAAGCTAGGTTCGCGTATCACTCTGAACTGGTTAGAAGTTGCGGATACTAATGTTGATATTACTACCGGGTTAGACTTTTTACGTGATAGAACCTTCCAGGAGTTAGCCCAGACGGGTCGTAAGTGGGTGCCTGAAACAGATTTTGAGAACTGGGCGCCTTATTTACAGGCACGTTTAAATGAAGGCCCTTGGAGCTTCAGTGCTGGCTTGCGTTACGAATACGGTAAATTGATTGTTGATGACTTCACGACCTTAGCTTCTTACGGTAGTCAGGATGTTGAAGGTGGCGAGCCTTCGTTCAATGAATTATTGACCAACTTCGGCGTGGTCTATGAGTTTACTGATGAGTGGCGCGGTTTTATCAGTGTTTCAGAAGGGTTTAGCATGCCTGACGTGGGACGAGTTCTGCGTGGCATTGATCAACCAAACCTGTCGGTAGATACCTTCTTAAACCTACAGCCAGTATTGACTGAAAACAACGAAATCGGCGTCGAATATTTAGGCCATGACTTAACATTGTCGGCCAGTTATTTCGAGTCTGATTCAGATTTAGGCGCACGTTTATCACCTAACGCTGATGGCATTTTTGAAGTTAATCGTGAGAAGACAGAAATTAATGGCTTCGAATTATCAGCTGAATACGCGTTAACTCAAGACGCGAGTATCGGTGCCTTGTATGCCGATAATGATGGTGAGTTTGATAGTGATGATAACGGCCAAGTTGATACTAAGCTTGGTGGCCGCAATATTGCGCCTCGTCGCTTAAACCTCTTCTGGAACCACAGTTGGACCGGTATGGTCGATAGTCGTCTGCAGTGGAACCATTTCTTTGACCGCGATATTTATTCTGGCGCAGAAGCCATTAATAACTTTAACGGCTATTCCAGGTTAGATTTCTCAGTGAGTATGTTAACCAACACAGTCGGTGAGTTTACGTTAGGCGTGGAAAACGTGTTAGACGAAGACTACTTCACTTACTATGCGCAAACTGCTGGTAATGATGGACGCAACTTTAAAGGGCGAGGCCGTACCTTGCGCTTAAACTGGCGACATACATTCTAAGCAATTAGCATTGTGGTAATACGTTAGGAGTATCAGTGAAAAAGTTTTCAATGATGATTCACAAATGGCTGGGCCTTGCGCTCAGCCTTTGGCTTTTATTGGTGACTATTACTGGTACTGTCCTCCTGTATAAAAACGATTTATTAGTTCTTACCTATCCGCAGCTCGAACAATCTCAAAAGGCGACTCAGCAACAAGCTATCGATATTATGCAGTCTGGCGCAATGTCGGAAGAGTCGCGTTATGTGTTCGTGCCAACAGAGCTACACCCTTGGGTTGAAGCTATTGAAGCGTCGGGTGACCGCGCTTATTACTCAACGGAGGGAGAGCTTCTCGTCCAACGCTCTAAGTATGGCGACTGGATCAGCTGGTTCGTCGAGTTTCATCATCACTTACTATTGAATGACATTGGTGAAGAGTTGCAAGGGATTTTTGGCTTACTGACGCTACTGATATTTATCACTGGCTTAATTAAGTGGTGGCCAAAAGGGAAGTGGCAAAAGCGTGATCTAGGAGTAACTTTTTCTCGTCCTGGCAAAAAGCGCTGGGGGCAAACTTTGTGGCAGTCTCACCGAACCTTGGGTGTAGTTTTATTAGTACCCATGCTCATACTGGTCGTAACTGGTACGGCCATGATTTACAGTCAGGCATTCAATCAAGCTCTCAACACGACTTTTCCACAGCACCACCGTGAGCCAGTTGATTATACGTCGATGATAGAAGAGCAAAACCAAGCTTCGAAAGATCTTCCCGCCGATTGGGCTACTCGATTACAGCAAGTATCTACTGTCCTGCCAGAGCTTCGACCTGTGATGGTCTACCTTAATAGCGATAAGTTGCGGATGAAGCAGCCTGAAGAGTGGCATCCGAACGGGCGTAGCTATGTCAGCTTTCATCCGAACACTAGCCAAATATCAGAAGTTACCAATTATCGTGATCAAACCTTAGGCACGAAAATCTCACAAACATTCTATGCATTACATATTGCTGAGGTGGGTGGCTTAACCTATTTCACGATCGCCGTTATTAGTGGTATTGCCATGGTCTGGATAACCGTGAGTGGTTTTTGGTTTTGGTTTTGGTTGTGGTGCCGTAATAAGAAAAAGCACGCGAAAAATAAAGCTTCCCAGAAAGAGAAGAAATAAGCCTCAGGCTATAGATTTTATGGCTTGGAGCGATTACCGAGTTTTATCAATTGAAAAGGATAAATCGATAAAACTAATCCTTCGAGTTGCTTCAATGCAGGAATGAATTACAAAGGTTGAACTGCAGCACGTTTCCATAAAAAAGTCATGCCTGCTTCGCTATCAAGAAGTGAATTCAAGTATGATAGCTGGCGTTTAGTCGAGTAATATCAATAGGACATTGAGACATGGTAAAAACAATAATTAATCAAGTTGAATCGAATAATGACATTTCACTTGTAGAAATGTTGGCAAGCAAAATTTGGCGCGAACACTACCTACCCATTATTGGCCGCGAGCAGGTCACTTATATGCTCGGAAAATTCCAAACCACCCCTGCGATTAAGCGACAAATTCAAGACGGTGCTCATTATCATTTATTGTTTGAGCAAGACCATCCTGTTGGTTATTTTTGCTATCACTTTGAAGATAATGCATTATTTTTAAGCAAAATTTATGTCGCCAAAGAAGTTAGAGGCAAGGGTATTGGTAAGAAGGCTTTAAACTTTATCGCTGAACAAGCTGAAGCTCAGTCGGCGAAAACCATACGTTTAACCGTCAATAAGTTTAACCTTGGAACTATCGCAGCTTATAAGCAACTGGGTTTTGAAACCATTGACTCCGTGGTTAAAGATATTGGTGGCGGTTTCGTGATGGATGATTATGTGATGGAAAAGGTGGTTATGAAAAAAGCGGTTTAAGAAAACCGCTTTTTTAGAACTGGGATATTAGGCTGTAAACCTAGTATCCTGCAGCTTGACCATCTTTACGAGATTCAGAAGCTCCACGATAAACGCCTTCTTCATGATCACGCATGATAGCCTGGTAACCACCAAAACCGCCGTTACCACTCCTAACATCGTGTCCTTTCTGTTGCAGTTCTCGTAGCACTTGAGCGGAAACTCCTGATTCAATTTCCACATAGCCGCCATCGGTTAGGTATTTTTTCTGCGATTCTGTTGGCTCCGTTGAGCCCATGTGTTGCCAGCGAGTAGCGTCACCAGCTTCTTGCAAGTTCATGCCATAATCAACGATGTTAACTAAGATCTGAACATGACCCTGTGGTTGCATTGCGCCGCCCATCACGCCGTAGCTCATGAAAGGTTTACCATCTTTGGTGATGAATGCAGGAATGATAGTGTGGAAAGGGCGTTTACCCGGCTCATAAGCATTGGCATGCTCTTTATCCATAGAGAAAAGCTGTCCTCGATCTTGGAAGACAAAGCCTAACCCTGGTACCACGACACCTGAGCCCATGCCGCGATAGTTACTTTGAATCAACGAGACCATATTACCGTCTTTATCTGCTGTGGTTAGATAAATAGTGTCGCCTTCCGTTAAGTTAGGGTTGCCAGCTTGGACGGTGCGAGCTGCTCGCTCTTTAATGAGCTTTGCGCGCTCTTTGCCATATTCTTCAGAAATTAAAGCTTCAATCGGCTGCTCTGAAAAGTCCATGTCGACATAAAACTTAGCGCGGTCTTCAAAGGCTAGTTTCTTAGCCTCGACCATAGCATGTATACTTTCAGTGCTGTTAAAACCCATCTCAGCAAGGTCGAAATTCTTTAAAACCTGCAACATTTGTAGCGCGGCGATACCTTGCCCATTCGGTGGTAACTCCCACAAAGTGTGACCTTTGTACTCGACGCCTAAAGGCTCAACCCAGTTAGAGTCGTGCTCAGCTAAATCTTCATAGCGTAAGTAACCACCGTTGGCTTTCATGAACTCATCAATCTTTTTCGCGATTTCGCCTTGGTAAAATGCATAGCGGCCGTTTTGGGCTAACAATTTATAAGTATTGGCTAGCTCAGGATTTTTAAACATTTGACCTTCACGAGGAGCCTCACCGTCGATAGTGAATGTTTCTTTAAAACTACCTGGTTGTGGACTCAATCGAGGAACGCTAAGTTTCCAGTAATAAGCAATAAGCTCTGACACTGGGAAGCCGTTTTCAGCGTAATCGATTGCGGGCTGTAATATCTTGTCCATCGGCATCTGGCCAAACTTACTGTGAAGTTCGAACCAGCCATCGACGGCTCCAGGGACTGAAATCGGCAACATACCGTAAGGTGGCAAGTCTTCTCGACCAAGCTTGGTCAGTTCCTCTTGCAACTTGTCATAAGTCAGTGACTTAGGAGAGCGACCGGAGGCATTTAGGCCGTAAAGCCTTTGTGTTTTTTCGTGCCATAGGATGGCATACAAATCGCCGCCGATACCGCTACCAGTCGGCTCCATAAGGCCTAAAGCAGCGTTAGCGCCAATAGCTGCATCAATGGCATTACCGCCATTTTTCATGATGTCTAAGGCTACTTGTGTGGCTAATGGTTGGCTGGTGGCAGCCATGGCATGTGGTGCAATGACTTCTGAGCGTGTGGCGTGCATTTCACCAGTAACACGGTCCGCGGCTTGTGCCGATGCACCAAAAATCAGTGTGCTTAGTAGTGCAAACTTGATACTTTTTATGATCATTTATAATCCCCAAAAGGTGACGAGTGACTTGATAATAAACTGTGAGCTACCGAAGTTAAAGCTTTGTATGGCCCGGTGATTCAATTTTGCATTAAAACAGTGAGAACGCTATCGCATACAGTGAAGCGACGCTAAATCATAATGATAGTGGTACAGAGCAAGGCAAAAGCAGGGACATACACATGTATTTCATCACTAACCGAGCCTACGATAATCATCTAACTGGACTGGATAAGCTGACGAAGCATCCAAACCCGAAAGGGCCTAATGAACTTTCTGCAGTAAAAATTACTGGTAACGAATCTACTGAAAACGAATCCTTAAAGATCGAGTTATTGGACGATCAGTTAAGTAAGGAAGAGGTTAGGCGTTACAAACAGGAGTTTAATCTGCCTATTGATGAAGACGAGCCTTTTTATGCGAGCTTAAAAGTTGCTTGTGAAGTATTTCGTGAAGCTAAGCTGAAAGGAAAGAGCGTGGTGTTATACGTCCATGGCTACAATAATGACGTTAAAGATATTTATGAGACTGCGTGTGAGATAGAGTATTTATATGACGTTATTGTGGTGCCATTCAGTTGGCCTGCTAATGGCGGGGGTGCCATGTCAGGTACCTTGTCCTATCTGGCTGATAAACGTGACGCGAGGGCATCTGATGATGCATTAAATCGTGTTATTGACATTGTCGGCCGTTACCACCGCTTGTTAGTACAGTCCACTTGGAATCGTCTGGAGGTTGAGGCTTCCAATAAATACCCTGAAAATCCAACCAAGCAACGAGAATACTTGGCACTGTTGTTAGAGCGGTATTGTGATATATCGGTAAACTTATTTTGTCACAGTATGGGTAATTATGTATTGAAGCATGCGCTAAAAAGCACTTTAGCTGAGTCTAGGCAGTTGGTTTTTGATAATATTCTGTTGGTGGCTGCTGATACCAATAACGAAAAACACGAAGAGTGGGTAGGCGAACTTCGTTGTCGCAAATCGCTCTATATCACCATTAACGCAGATGATTTCGCTTTGTCATGGTCGCGCCGCAAGCCTGGAGAAGAACAGAAGGCGAGGTTAGGGCATTACTTGCGTTCATTAAATGCGGAAAATGCTTTGTACATAGATTTCACCAATAGCAAAGCAGTCAACCGTAGCCATTCCTATTTTGATGGTGATACGGTATCGAGAAATAAAACTGTGCGTCGCTTTTTTGAAAAAGCGTTCTCAGCTAAGAATCTACTGCCTTACTTGGAGTATCAGGTACATAACAATACCTATCACCCCAAGTAAGAACTATGGTTGCAGTTGCTCTAGGGAATTCTAGTGCATTCGCTGCATAATTTTCATCGGAATCGTGGTTTCAGCATGATCGCTTAGCAGCTCTAAGTCTGGATGACGCGTGCTCATGATCTGCTTAATGTGTGAGTCTTCGGCCAATGTTAAATCAATTAACAGTAGATACTTGCCCTCATCAACCAAGTGATAAAACTCTTTTAAAGCATGGTTGCGTGATTGAAGACCTATAAATCCACCAAACCAAACTCCAAAGGCGGTAAATAAAACCAGCGTGGCGAGAACGCCAAACCAGCCGTAATAACCTCCAAAAGCGTTGGTCGCATAGAAAATAATGGACATCACAATGGCGCCCAGAAATCCTAAAATTGCACCTTTGCTGGCACCATTAAGGATATCGGTTTTATACCAATTATTGGCTGCATTGAGACCGCGGCGAAGAACTCGCCCTTGCTTTTTGGCGATGACATGTAGGTGATCGTCGGAGACACCAGAAACACGAAGATCCTCGTAGGTGCTCTCCAGTTCAGCTAAATGCTCAGCCTTGTAGAGTAAACGTGACATACGAACCTCCTTTTTGTCATTTAGACTCATCCACTATAGCAAAGCGTCGGTCAAAAGTCTGTGAATTACATAGTGGAGAGAGACAGGGGCATGACATAGGAGCAAGACATAGCGGTGGGATACTGATCATTGTGGTCCTGTGAGCGCTCTTTGTGACGATGCTCATCGACGGTAAGCTCTCTATTGGCCTTGCAGTTTTCTATGTGAAAATCTTTATAACTTATTGATTATCATTATTTTTACCCAAAGTTACCCGTGTTTTTAGTAGTCGTTGCAGTGTTCGAAACGGTATAGTGCTGTTGAGAATTGATAATAATGGTTGAACAAAAAATTTGTAGGAGAACGAGATATTCATGAAGTATTTAGTTGGAATTATTCTGGGTAGCTTGCTGGCTTTGTCCGCTAGCGCTCATGAGTTGCCGAGCACCAGTCTTGACGCTAAGCAGTCTGTGGTTATAGCGACCTCTTTTTCGCTGAATAGCAGTCAAATTGAGTCGAGTTACAATAACTATGGTCAATTCTTTGACTACAACGCATGGCTTGATTATAAGCGCAGCGAGCAGGGCAAACCTCCTGTAAAGGGAGATACTTGTGGTGATCAGATGGTGACTGTGAAGACCTGCGGTCAGGTTGATCACTTTTATCAAGCCGCGATGGTTGGCACTTACACTTGTAATGCCTATGCGTCATTGCATTCAGCCAGTTACCCTAACGGCTTAACCGCACGTTTTACTGCACCAAGCAGTTTTGTTGATAATTTAGAAGCCGCGGATGGGCATCACGATTATTATGATGTATCACAAGGTATTTCTTTCGATTGTGTTTACCCATCGAAAACAGTTCCTGCTGAGCCAGCCCCCGTCGAGCGCGCGACTCTTTAAGCAGATACAAGTGAAAGTTCTTGGCCTAAGTAGGTGCTTAGTTTAGTGAGGGCTATTTAGGTTAAGAACTTTGTGCTGTTGAACGTTCCTTTATGAGTGCCATGATCCTATCGAGCTTATGCTCTAAGTGTTCTCTTTCCTGGGACTCGATGGAGCACTCGGCCAAGACGTAGTGGCTGGTCTTTACGACGTTTCGCCAGCGCGGATTTTGTGGGATCTTATTAATATCAATATACTTATCAAGAGAGCGCGTTCTTAAGCGTCCATCATCAATCGATACTTTCCAAATCCCGCTTTTTTCAGCCAGTTCAATGCGATCAGTTTGAGTTGATTTTTCCCAAATGGCCAGTGTTTCTATTAATAACTCGACGAGAAGTTGCCTAAAGCTTTGTGGAGCACTATTTGAGTTAACTTCTGTATTATCATCGCCCGTAATTTCTTGCTCAGAGGCTAATAATAGTACCTTCTCTTTATGAGTTTTGATCGATTCAATTAAGCGCTGCTTTTCTTTAGCCTTACGATAAATAATAAAAGCAGCGGTAAAGGCGATGATGACTAATACCAACGAAATGATCAGTATGGTATTGGATAAGGACTGAATTTTGTGACTCTTCTGCTGGTTACTGAGTTGTTCGGAAATTAATCGGCGTTGAACGCGTTCTTTTTCTATTTGTTCCTGGATGAACCTTATATCGCTTTGATACTGTGAAGCAAGGGTCTGCTCTTTATACTCGTAGGACTTCTGCAGGTAATCCAGCGCTAGTGTAAGATTTTTTTCTTTTACAGCAATGTTGTGCAGCAAGTAGTAAGACTGTTCTAAGACTGAAGTATCGTCGTTATTCTGCGACAGCGGTATTGATTGTTTTAGAAGGTGTCGTGACTCTTCAAAGTCACCATTAAGATAGGCAATGCTAGCTTTTATGTAATCAATCTCACCAAGGTATTTGCTGTCGCCAGTTGCATAATGATCGGCTTCTTGGATAAATAGCTGAGCTTTGTCTGGCTGGTTTTGCTCAACATGTATTCGGGCTAAATTCTTTAAGGCACGAACTTTATCATTTTGCCCAAGTTTTCTAGCAAAAGTATCAATAACTCGGCGTGTGTAGTTTTCTCCTTGTTCGATATTTCCGCTAAGGCTGTAGGCAACAGCGAGGTCTTCAAAGAGGTGAGAAATATTGGTAAATACACGCTGGTCAAAATTGTCTTTGTCGGTATAACTGAGGAATTGATCCAAGGCCTGTTGATAGTAGTTAATGGCTTGCGAGTATTTCTTGAGTTCTTTATTGAGCAGGCCTAAGTTATTAAGTGTGGTGCCAATGTAGTATTGATTACCAATGGTTTCTTTTAGTTTAAGACTTTCCTTGTAGTAGAGTAGGGAATCTTTGTAGTTTTTTTGTTTGTAATACACTAAGCCGAGATCATTGGAGCTTTTAGCCTGTAAGTTAATATCTTCTGCTAGCTGGGAGATGTCATAGGCTTTTTTTAGGTAATCTCTCGCTTCTGGGAAGAGGTTTTGATGGAGGTAATCCAAACCGATGGAGCGGTTCCACCGATAGCGGATAATCTGGTGCAAGGTGAAAGCCTCGCTTGCCTTCACTTGTTGCAATAAATGGCGACTTTGTTCTCGGTTTTCTTGCAGGGCAAACAGGTCGGCGAGTTCTAGCTTAATAAAGGTCGCTTCCTCACTTAGCCCATGATTACTCGCTAGGGATAACTGGTGTTCACACTGCTCAATGGCTTCATGATTGGGGTTAGATGTTACTACGTCTTTACAATTGTCCAGGTAGATAGATTTGTTTTCTGCGATTAAGCTTAGGCAGAACAGAACTAATGGTAGTGTTATTAAAGTTTTGCTGTATGTGGACATATTATATTGATATTTCTACATTATTTTTATGGAACCAGTGAAGCGTCATTGTTTACATCAGTAACTTCTAATCTTTTTTCTTGCTTGAAGTCTACACCAAAATCTATCGTTTGTACTGTTCCAGCCCTCTGATGTCAGTCAAAGTCACAGATTCTTACATTTGTATTTAAACTATATCTGCTAGTTGTGTATCTAAGGATAAATGGGATTTAGCCCTGCACCAACCGTTCACTATGCTTGGCAAAGGAGCTAATAGGGGAACCTAGAACGATAACTTAATACTGATATTCTAATGTAGCTCCCCTCAAACATTAAAAGCTGAAAATTAAAATTTACTTAATATGATGAGGTAGGGCTATGACAGAAAAGAAAGACTCACGTTTTTTCAAGCTAATAAGTTTCCTTTCTCTTACTGACTCCGAAGTACTTAAGGAATGCGGTCGTTACGACAGAATGCTCGCCTACGCCATGGTCTTCCGCCAGTTGGTAACCTTTATTTTTACCTTTATGTTATTCGCGTACGGTGTGTCATTATTCTTAGGAACCACCGCTGCCATAATTACAGGGTTTATCTTTGCGTTAACCTTGTTTTTTCTCGATCAGGCGATCATTGGCTCTGATTGGGCGCTTCGAAATCCTTTCAAGAACGGTATTCCGCTACGCAGTCTGCTAGGACTGGTTCCAAGAATTATATATTCCCTGATTATTGCCATCGGCTTGGCCACATTGGCTGAAATTAGTTTGCAGTCTAATGCTATTGATGAACAGATACAGCAAGAGTCAAACGTTAAGAATCGTGAGTATTTTTACAAGCTAGAGGCTCATGAGCAAGAGCTGGATACGGCTATAAACGTCGAGCGAGGGCGGATTGAAGAGCTTCAGCAGCAGATTCAAACACTGCGTAACCAGAATGCTGCTTATAAAGCTGCTAAAGAGTCTAACGACACACAGTCTGTGGAAAATACGTTAGACGTCAGACAAAACAACCTCGGTGAGTTGCAAAAGTCACAGCAAGTCCTGAATGCCGAAATCGCAGGGATTAATGAGCGGCTAGCAAATGCTCGTAAAGAGTATGACTTTTGGTTTAATGAAGCATTGTTAGAGCGTACGGGAAAAGATGGTCGCGCACCGACAGAAGGGCCAAAATACCAGCGTGCTGTTGCTACTTATACGGATTTGGAGAAGCAAATTGGTATCTTAGAAGCGGCTTTGGTTGATACGCAGACTCGCCTAGATGAACTAAAGCCTCGTATTGAAGCGGCTACTAGCGAGCTGAATGATGTTCAGAGCCAGCGTAATCAGTTAGTGCTTAGCGAGACCAACTTTGAGCAGAATGAACAAACGATTACCCGACTGGAAGATGAGCTATCTAGTGCTACGGTCGCTCTCAACCAGCAAATTGATCGTAAGCAAACAAAGATGGACGAGTATCGCGTCAAGCTAGAAAATGATGGGCTTTTTTATGAAGTTAAGACAGGTATGTTACGCCGATATTTAGCGCTACAGAGTATTCACAACGATCCAGTGGTCGGTCAAGCTGCGATCATGTTCAGTTTATTACTCAAAATATTTTTCATCGCCATTGAGCTGATGCCAGTCATCATTAAGTTGTTTTTCAGCCCATTTAGTTTTTACTCTCTAAGAATGTATCGCAAGATGCACATAGCTTTACTGGAGGAAGAAGGGCGATTGGAAGAGGCTAAGTTGCTGCATGCCAAATCACGCAAGAAGCGAATGCAGGAAGCCGAGGATATGGAAACTGTCTCTATGTAGTGCCCTGCAAAACTGTCTGAACTAAAGGAGTCCTAGGGCTCCTTTTTCTTTGCTTGTAAATCGTTGGACACTTGGATACTGGTCAAAGGAGGATACTGGTCAAAGGAGGATACTGGTCAAAGGAGGATACTGGTCATAGGGAGGATGGGAGTATTTGTTTCTTATTGAAAATTTCTATTAGCCTGCAATATATAAACTAATTGCTTTATATAAGTGGCAGTTCTACTATTCTATAAAAATATGACTCGGGATAGATGGAATGACAAAACAAAAAGCAATGTGGGTTTTAACCAGCGTCATGTTGTTATCGGTATTGGGAACAGCCGGAATAGCTTTACCTTATCCTGTGTTAGCACCTTACTTTTTAGACTCGCCGCCCAATGATTTAACTCACTTCATGGGGATTCACCCCAAGATATTGCTAGGGTTTTCCTTGGCTTTTTACCCACTTGGCTTGTTGATAGGGAATATCTTTGTTGGAGCGCTTTCAGACAGTTATGGCCGACGAAAAGTGCTGTTGATTACTCTATTTGGTAGCGCGGTGGGTTACTTATTAACGGCTATGGCAGTCGTCTATGAGTCGTTCATTGGCTTCACTATTGCCCGTTTACTGACTGGTGTATGCGAAGGCAATATGTCGATAGCCCGTGCCATCGCTGCCGAGCTGCATCCACACATAGAGCGTACCAAAGCTATCTCGATGTCCTATGCTGCGAATTATGCTGGTTGGTTAATCGGCCCTGTGATTGGTGGATTCTTGGTGATTTATGGCGTTTCGACGGTGTTTTTATTTGCTGCCGGAGGAATTGGCGTTGCTTTTGCTTTGGTCTTTTTCACCATTGAGCGTCGCCAGGAACGCAAGGACACCAGCACGATTCAATTTTGGAGTATTATCCGACGCAACAATTCTCTGACTTTGCTAAAGAATAAACAAATCCTGCCAATATTCTGGTTCTACTTTTTATACTCAATGGGCTTGAATGCCTTTTATGATTTTTACCCTGTGTGGTTTGTGGATTACCTAGACGCAGACAGTCAAACCATAGCATGGGCCACGGTAGCGCTTACAGCTTGTATGATTATTGTCAGTAGCTTCTGGGTTGATAAGCTCAATGCTCGATTTGGTGAAATCAAATTGATGGTGGTAGGAGGAAGCTTGTTGTGCCTGGCTTTTATTATTCAGCCCTTTATTGGCATGGATCGCGTGTTTCCGGTCTTTGCAATGATTGGAGTGTTTATTGCGGTAGCTAACGGCATGGTTCCAACTTACCTATCCAAATACTTCGGACATTTTGGGCAGGGTAAAGTCATGGGGTTGCAGACTTCTACTTTCTGTGTGACCAACGTTATTATTGCCAGCTTAGGTGGCCCACTGAGTATTCTCAGCTCACGCTGGGTGATCTTAACGGGTGCTGCCTTGGTGATGGTATCGGTGGTGGTTATGCTCATGACCCGCAAGCGCCAGCAAGAGATGATTGACCATTATGATGCTGAAAGCTCTGTGGAGGTGGCTAATGTCTAAACCATCTAGCCGCAATAATAAGGAGCATATTCTTTATCTTTTAAAGACTCGAGGCGAGCTGACCGCTACAGTTTTAGCCGAACAGCTAGGAACAACCATGATGGGGGCGCGTCAATTACTGCAAGACTTAGAATATAACCACCTGGTTACCTCCGAGAAACGAATACAAGGCCGCGGTAGGCCTAAACTATTCTGGTCATTGACTGATAAGGGGCACTCTCGCTTTCCTGATAGGCATTCGGATCTAACATTAAGCCTAATTTCTGGTGTCTCACAAGCATTAGGCCCAGAGGCCATGGAAAAGCTTATTGCTATTCGTGAAGAGCAGTCTTTAGAGCAATATTTACAACGGCTAGAAGGTCATTCGAGTCTGCGTGGAAAAGTTTATGAGTTAGCTGCTATTCGAACGGAAGAGGGCTATATGGCTGATGTGGAAAAAGTGGATGATGGCTATTTACTGATAGAAAACCATTGTCCTATCTGCGCTGCAGCCCAAGTCTGCCAAGGATTTTGTCGCTCAGAACTGAGTATTTTCCGGCAGTGCTTAAAGGCAAACGTGGAGCGCGTTGATTATTTGCTGGAGGGCGCGAGACGTTGTGCGTATAAGGTGCGCCCAGAGACATGTCAATAAGCCTCTACCCCTGTTGAACTTTGTTACATTTTTGTGTTTTCTAATGTTGGCATATCCTTGCCTATTGGTTTTAGACCACGTATAAAAGATCAGTTGCACGTATTAATACAAGAACGACAGGTACTTTTATATGAAAAAATTAACACTTGGGGCAGCTATTGTGTCGGCTCTGTTGGCCGCAGGCTGTGGTGATGACTCAGCAAAAGCTGATGCTACTGAAACAAAAGCTGCGCAAACTGAAGCTGCAAACGCAAAAGCTACTACCAGTTCAGAGACTAACTCTGAGAAAGATATGGCTAGTGCTGATGATAATCCATTCTTTCAAGAGTGGGATACGCCTTACGGCATGCCACCTTTTGAGCAAATTAAAGACGAGCACTATGGTTCAGCTTTTGACAAAGCGCTAGAAGAAGCTCGTGCTGAAATTGAAGTTATTGCTAACAATTCTGAAGCCCCGACCTTCGAGAATACTATCGAAGCAATGGAGTATAGCGGTAAGCTACTGACTAAGGTTGCTAATGTATTTTTCAACCTGACGTCGGCTAATACCAACCCAGAGTTACAAAAAATTCAAAAAGACGTTGGTCCGAAACTTTCTGCTTTCAGTGATGACATTAGCCTAAACCCAGATCTATTCAAGCGCGTAGAAGCGGTTTATCAGCAGCGCGAAGAGCTTGGTCTGCGTGAAGACCAAATGCGTCTTTTAGAAGAGAACTACAAGTCATTTGTTCGTGGTGGAGCTAAGCTCAATGACGAAGAGAAACAACAACTTCGTGATTTAAATAAAGAAATGACTGAGCTTGCTTTATCCTTCTCAGAAAACGTCCTAGCCGAAACCAATGACTGGGAAATGGTGATTGATAACGAGGAAGACTTAGCGGGATTATCGCAAGGCCTTATCGACGCAGCGGCTGACACTGCTGAGAAGCGCGGCCATGAAGGTAAGTGGGTTTTCACCACTCATCGTCCGAGTAAAACGCCATTCTTGATGTACTCAGAAAAGCCTGAGTTGCGTGAGAAAATGTATTACGCCTACACTCACCGTGGCGATAATGACAATGCCAACGATAACAAGCAAAACGCGGCTAAATTAGCACAGCTTCGTGCTAAAAAAGCACAACTGCTGGGTTATGACACGCATGCTGACTTTGTATTAGAAGAGCGTACGGCCAAAAATGCCGAGAACGTATACAACTTGTTGAATCAAGTATGGCCAGCGGCGCTAGAGCAAGCAAAAGCTGAGCGAGCCTTGATGCAAGAACAAATTGCAAAAGATGGCAAAGATTTCAAACTGAAAGCATCTGACTGGCGTTATTATGCGGAGAAAGTCCGTAATGAAAAGTATGCGCTTGATGAAGCTGCTGTAAAGCCATATTTCTCGCTAGAAAGCACTTTGCAGGGCGTCTTCTATACAGCGAATAGACTGTTTGGCATGAACTTCAAAGAGCGTTTCGATCTTCCGAAGTATCATGACGACGTGCGTACGTTTGAAGTTACTGATAATGATGGTGAGTTGATCGGTATTTATATCACTGACCATTATGTACGTGATGGAAAGCGTGGCGGTGCTTGGATGAACTCTTACCGTAAGCAGTTTGTGACCGAAGACGGTGAATTCGTTAAACCTATCATTGTTAACGTACTGAACTATCCGCGTCCTGTAGGCGATGAGCCAACGTTACTGACGTTTGATCAAGCGAATACCTTGTTCCATGAGTTTGGTCACGCCGCACACGGTCTATTGTCAGACGGTATTTACCCATCACAAACAGGTACTTCGGTTCCTCGTGACTTTGTTGAGTTCCCATCTCAAGTTCTTGAGAACTGGATGCTTGAGCCTGAAGTGTTAGCCAAGTTTGCTAAGCACTACAAAACCGGTGAAGTGATTCCACAGGAGCTAATCAACAAAATCCAAGCGGCTTCTAAGTTTAACCAAGGTTTTGCCACTACTGAATATATGGCTGCAGCTTTATTAGATATGGCTTGGCACACACTTGATGGTAAAGACCTGAAAGACGCCGACGCTTTTGAGAAAGCTACTTTGGATGAGTTGGGGTTAATTCCTGAAATCGCCCCTCGTTATCGTTCAACTTACTTTAACCACATCTTCTCAAGCGCAAGCGGCGGTTACTCTGCAGGCTACTACAGCTACATTTGGTCAGAGATCTTCGCTGCTGATGCTTATCAGGCTTTCCGTGAGAACGGTATCTTCGATAAAGAGACGGCCGATAAGTATGTGGAGTTCATTTTGTCGAAAGGGGGCACTCAAGATCCGCTGGAGTTGTACAAGAAATTCCGTGGTAAAGAAGCCGATCCTAAGTACTTAATGATAAGCCGTGGTTTGATTGAGTCAGAAAAAGAGTAAGTAAAGTCTTTTTACAAGATTTTTAATACTTTTTAAGCCGCCTTCGGGCGGCTTTTTTGTATCCATTTTTGCATTAGTTTTTCTTTGTAGCCCCTGTCATTATGCTTAAACCTAGTGATTTCGTGAACGGCTTCACTTTCAGAATCTTGATTTAATCTCAGATTTGCATTCTATTAGTTTTAGTTATCCGAAAGGTTAAAAAATATCCTATGAAAATGTCTTAAAACTGTCATACAAAGTGCTTATAATTCTTCTCGTGGCAAACACTTACGGTCTTAATCTTAAAGGAGATGGTTATGAGCGAGCATATCGAGAGTGCATTAGTAGCTGTAATTGCTGTTGTAGTATTAGCAGCGCTAGTCATTACGTTATTCTAGTTTCTACCCCAAATTATCGTTTCATTAGGTATTTTACCCTAATACCTCGAAAACCCGAACGTCCCCCCATCATAGCGTTCGGGTTTTTTATTGGCTTGTTTCACCCCCTTCGTTACAATCAAAATCACACCTTTTAAACACCCGTTCCTTTTGTCTGATCCGATAGTTCTAAAACCCGTGACATCAATTAGTGATATTGCTTCCAGCGATTGGAAGGAACTTCTTTTGAATTTACCGGAGGCGGGGCGAACCAATCCCTTTATCCAGTATGAATTCTTGAAGACTTTGGAAGATACCGGTTCTGTAAACCGAGAAACTGGATGGCAGCCCTGTCATTTGGCTTTTTATCGACACAGTAGCTCTGATAATAGCGATAGAGAGAATCATAGTGTGGAGGATAAGCAGGGAGAGACCGGCGGAACATTAGTTGCAGTGTTGCCCAGTTACATTAAAGCGCATTCTTATGGTGAGTATGTGTTTGATTGGGCTTGGGCCGATGCTTATCAGCGTCACGGCTTAGAATACTACCCAAAACTATTGACTGCGGTGCCCATGACTCCAATCACCGGTCCTAGGC
>Ga0208203_1000452_pt1 | contig 18519 bp, 15 predicted proteins | sample DeeseametaMP2914_FD_184167 | JGI IMG/M metagenome (GOLD analysis project Ga0208203, IMG submission 184167) | Marine microbial communities from the Deep Atlantic Ocean - MP2914 (SPAdes) | ecosystem: Environmental > Aquatic > Marine > Oceanic | place: West of Santa Cruz de la Palma, Atlantic Ocean...
CAGGAGAATCCGTTTTGTCTGCCGCTTCCATGATGGCGCGCATCTGTTCGAGGTTGTTTACGTTGAACGCTGGTACGCCGTAGCCGAACTCGGCTGCGTGGTCCAGCATCTGACGCATGCTGATCAATGCCATGTGAATACCTTCAATGGGTCTATAAAATGGGGACTAAAAAATATCCGGGTATTCTAGCGATTAAAGGGAGGGATAGAAACCTCAAGGGGAGAATGTCGGGCGGCAAGGTGGTCAATACAAAAAAACCCACCATGGCTGGAGTTTAAATGGAAACGACTTTATTGAGTTAAGCCTTTTGGCTAAAGCTTAATAAAAAGGCACTTGCGGTTGAGGCAGGTGATTCCTCGGTACGCCCATTGTCTCAAAATGGCGATTCTGCTGATCCACTGATTATTGGACCGCAGAATTTTCATCAATTGTGTGCTGTGCGCAAGCTGTAAGCAGGCACACAACACTCAACAAAAGCGCTTTCACTTCGCGCGCTCTTCCAGAATCGCAACCGCTGGCAGTACTTTGCCTTCTACGAACTCAAGGAATGCACCACCACCGGTAGAGATGTAAGACACCTGCTCAGCGATGTTGTACTTATCAACCGCTGCCAGTGTGTCACCGCCACCCGCGATAGAGAATGAATCAGACGCAGCAATCGCCAGAGACAGCGCTTTGGTGCCTTCGCCGAACTGGTCGAATTCGAACACCCCCACCGGGCCGTTCCAGATGATGGTTTTGGCTTCTTTCAGCTGCTCTGCCAGTGCTTTGGCTGAATCCGGGCCGATGTCGAAGATCATGTCGTCAGCTTCAACATCATCAGCAGATTTCAGAGTCGCTGCTGCCGTCTCGGAGAATTCCTTACCGCACACAACGTCGGTTGGTACTGGGATAGAAACTTTTTCCATCAGCTTTTTCGCGGCTGGAATCAGGTCTTCTTCGTACAGTGACTTACCTACTGGCTTGCCTGCTGCCGCTAAGAAAGTGTTAGCGATACCACCACCCACGATGATCTGGTCACAGATGTCAGACAGGCTTTCGAGTACTTCAAGCTTGGTCGACACTTTAGAACCACCCACGATGGCGACCAGCGGACGTGCTGGCTTATCAAGTGCTTTGCCGAGTGCGTCGAGCTCTGCCGCCAGCAGAGGACCTGCACAGGCAACCGGTGCGAACTTAGCCACACCGTGAGTTGACGCCTGAGCACGGTGCGCGGTACCGAAGGCGTCCATGACGAAGATGTCGCACAGTTCGGCGTAGGCTTTGGCCAGTTCATCTTCGTCTTTCTTTTCACCTTTGTTGAAGCGCACGTTGTCGAGCAGCGCCATTTCACCGTCGGCCAGCTCAACGCCAGAGCGGAAGTCTTTCACCACATTCACGTCACGACCCAGCAGACCTGCAAGGTGATCCGCCACAGGCTGCATGGAGAACTCTTCGGCGTATTCGCCTTCGGTCGGACGACCGAGGTGAGACATCACGATGACTTTGGCACCGGCTTCCAGCGCGTGCTGAATGGTTGGCAGTGACGCGCGGATACGCACATCAGAAGTCACCTTGCCGTCTTTTACCGGCACGTTCAGGTCTTCGCGGATCAGAACCCGTTTTCCTTTCAGGTCCAGGTCGGTCATTTTCAAAACAGTCATAGTCATGTCCCAGATAATCACATCATTGTTAGCTTTGAGTCGGCGAGCTCGAAGTAAGTCTGATACGCGGTGAATACATCCCTGTACGCTCGGCTGCCACGTCCATGCGACAGACGATCAGCCTTACTCCGACCAAGCCGTCTCTAAACCGACACCGCATCATCCGCAAAGGGACAACAGGTATCGTTGAATAGGTTAGAAATCGCGCGGGAGTATACCAGTATGAACAGACCGTTTCATCGGCGCAGACATGACAAGTGATTGACAGTCGTAAAGGCGTAAGCCGGGTATACTTATCGGCTTTGTATACTGATGCGATGCATCTTCAACCAATGGGAATCTCTATGCTGAGCTGGCTCTGGCAATTCGTGCGCCCTTATAAACTTCGCTTGAGTATTGCCATCGTTGCGCTGGTGACTACCGCTGCGCTGACTCTGAGTCTCGGTCAGGGTGTGCGCCTGATGATTGACCAGGGCTTTGCCGCCAGCTCAGTAGAAGGCTTAAAGGATGCCGTGATCTTTTTTGCGGTTCTCGTGGTTGCTGTATCCGTGGGCGCTTACTTCCGCTTTTATATGGTGTCCTGGCTCGGCGAGCGCGTTGTTGCCGATATCCGTAAAAAACTCTATCAGCATCTGGTCACGCTGCCGCCGTCGTTTTTTGAGGACAATCTGTCTGGCGAGATTCAGAGCCGCATCACCACCGACACTGCCCTGCTACAAACCGTGATTGGCTCTTCGTTTTCCTTTGCGCTGCGTAACGCCCTGACCTTTATGGGTGGCATTACGCTGATGTTTATTACCAACCTCAAGCTCAGTCTGATTGTGTTGGTAGCCGTGCCTTTGGTGGTTTTTCCGATGGTGTTTTTTGGCCGCAAAGTGAAAAAGCTGTCACGCCAGAGTCAGGATAAAATTGCCAGTGTCGGCGCATGGGCAGGCGAGAGCCTGCAACATATCAAGGTCGTGCAGGCTTTTACCCGCGAAGACAGTGTGAATAAACAGTTTGGTGAGGCCGCTGAATCTGCATTTGATGTCGCCCTGCTGCGCATCAAACAGCGTGCTTTGATGATCGCACTGGTGATGATGCTGGTGATGGGTTCCGTTGCTGGGATGCTGTATATCGGAGGCCACGATGTCATTACCGGCAGCTTGAGCGGCGGTGATCTGGCCGCGTTTGTTTTTTACGCCATTATGGTTGGTGGCTCGCTCGCCGCTGTGACCGAAGTCTACGGTGAAGTGCAGCGCGCCGCCGGTGCGGCCGAACGTATTCGTGAACTGATGGGAGCCCAAGCCGATATACAATCGCCCCTCCATGTCTCAGCTCCGGCTCACACCACAGAGAGCGCGCAGATTGCTCTCAGGAACGTGAGCTACCACTACCCATCCCGCCCCGACCGAGAAGCGCTCACGCAACTTAATCTTGAAGTAAACGCCGGTGAACGCATTGCACTGGTCGGCCCATCAGGGGCCGGAAAATCCACCCTGTTCGATATGCTGCTGCGCTTCCGTGATCCGCAAGTCGGCGAGATTCTGATTGATGGCCAACCACTGAAGCAATGGCAACTTCAGGACCTGCGTAGTCAATTCGCGCTGGTACCGCAGCAACCCGTGCTGTTCAGCACCAACGTACTTGAGAACCTGCGCTATGGTCGCCCGGACGCCAGCGAAGGCGAGATCATCGCCGCCGCTAAAGCCGCTCACGCCGATGAGTTTATTCAGCAGCTGCCTGAGAGATACGAATCGTATCTGGGAGAAGGAGGCGTCAAACTCTCTGGTGGTCAGAAGCAACGCTTAGCCATCGCCCGCGCCATTCTGCATAATCCAAAGATTCTTCTATTGGATGAAGCAACAAGCGCGCTTGATGCTCAAAGCGAATACCTTGTGCAACAAGCGTTAGATAAACTGATGCAGAACCGCACCAGCTTCGTGATTGCGCATCGACTGTCGACCATCAAACACGTCGACCGTATCATCGTGATGGATCAGGGAAGCATTGTGGCAACCGGCAGTCATGAAGAGCTGCTGGTGAGTTCTCCGCTGTACAAGCGGTTGGCTGAGTTGCAGTTCAGTGATCGGAGTTAATCGTTTCTACGAACGTAACCCGCTTGCATATCAAGATCGGCAAGACCACTTGCATCATCAAAACCCCGAACCACGCCGTAGACAAAAAACATGACCTCCTCGCCATTGATGGTTCCGATCGTGGGTTCACCAATGGCGATAATACTCCCGACCTCCTGCTCTGAGCTTGCTGCCAATACCTTGATGGGCGCATTCCAGAGTGCTGTATTGCCGAAGTCGGTCTGCGTGTGCGTGCCGCTGTATTTCGACATCCATACCGCCGGCAATCCGGTGTCGTCTGAGCGGGTAAAATACAATTCAGAACCATTAAAAAATGGCTGAATTTCCTGGGAGGGATCAGGAAGGTTCACAGGCTCAGGCAGCACGATTTTCTGCCAGCTTGATGACGGATAGCCGTCAGTCAGATTTACATACACCGAAAGTTCACCATGATCGCTGCCAGGGCCTTTCGCGTCGTATTCGTCATCGGTCCAGATACTGCTTACCGTGGATGATTCGCGATATAAATGCGGATTCCCCTGGGTACCAGCCAGCCCTTCGATACCCGTCGATGAGAACCCAACTTGTGTCAGTGTAAAGCTACTATCGCGCTGCGGAGGCGTACCCGGCGTTCCGGAGTAATTGAAATTTCCAAGGTTTATCGGCTCGCCCAGTGTACTTTTGAGTGTATAAATATCGAGCAGGCTTTCGGCATCGGCGTTACCGTCCCCATCAAAATCTACGTTCTTGCCATCATCCGGCGCGTTAAACGACAACGCCAGCAAGTACTCTTCTGAGCTGCCATAATCAGGCAAAACGCTTAAGCCAAATGGACTGTTGATACCGTCGCTTTCGTCATCAAATGCGATCATAAATGGCTCACGATAGCTGCCGTCGAGCTGGCGTTTAAAACCGTAAAATACATTCGACACGCTGAACAGGTTCAGTGTGTCATCGCCCATTCCCCAAGAGACAGAATTATGTCGCCATGTGCCATCTTCGTTAATTCGCATGGTGTAAAAATCCGGGCGTTCTGGCGCACTGACCGGCCCAATGGTGTTATCTATCCAGGGGTGTGTGCAACGTTCAGGAGACAGGCGATCTCCGCCGCAACCGCCTTGTGCCCGTGGAAAATTAAACAGTATTAATCCACTGAAATACGCCGGTGAGTACTGTACAAACATGTATTCACCATCGGGCGAAATAGCAATGCCATCCTCATAGCCATCAGTGTTTACCTGACCTTCCACCATCATAGGCTGGCCCCAGTCGTCGTGGATATTACCCAGCACCAGAGGGTGTAATGTGTTGCTGATACCCAGTACAGAATTTTCAGTTACCGTAATTTCGAACTCACCGGTTCTGGTGGGTGTCAGGGTGGCTTCGTAGATACCACTTTCACTTTCTGAAAAAGAGGTCGAAGAAATTGCATCGGGAAGAGTGAGTACTAGTGAATCCGCCAGTTCAGTCGCAGGCATCTGACCGCGAAGTAATTCCACCGTTACTTTTATCTGATCGAGTCCGGAGGGCTGCTCAATCCGGGTCAGAGAGACGGACATTGAGGGCTCATCTATGCGAACCCGGATATCATCATCCGTAGCGCCTTCTTTCGACCTGTCACTACACCCGGAGATCAGAAAGCTCGAAAATAAGGAAAAAGACAGGGCAAAAAACAAAGCCAATACGGAAAACGACAGTCCGGACCGCTCCATACATCACCCTCCGATTAGTGCTCGACGATTATTGCCTGCCAGATACATCCACCATCTCACTGGCCGTATCCAGCATACGGTTGGCAAAACCCCATTCGTTATCAAACCAGACCAGTAGCTTAAGCAGACGCCCACCACTGACCCGGGTCTGAGTCGCATCAACAATGGCCGAACGCGGGTCATGATTAAAGTCGATGGACGCGTGAGCTTCCCGCGTCAGGCCTAAAATGCCATCAAACGCCTGACCAGCCCCTGTCGCCAATAACTGATTGACTGCGTCGGTATCGGTCGCTTTATTCAATTGCAGCGTGATATCCAACGCCGAGACATTGATGGTCGGAACACGCACATGCAGGCTTTCAATTTTACCGGCCAGCTGTGGCATCAGGCGCTCAATACCGGCTGGCAAGCCGGTATCCACCGGAATTATGCTCTGCACGGATGATCGGGTGCGGCGCAGATCGGAGTGGTAGGCGTCGATCACAGGCTGATCATTCATCGCTGAGTGAATCGTGGTCGTAACACCTGCTTCAATCCCGTAGGCCTGGTCAATCAGGGTAAGCACCGGAATCAGTGCATTCGTAGAACATGAGCCGTTAGAAACAATGCGCTGATCTGCCGCCAGCGAATCATGATTGTGACCATAAATGATGGTGTTATCGACGGCGCTGTCTGCCGGGTTTGATATCAATACTTTATTCGCACCACGGCTGAGATGCAGTTCGGCATCTTCGCGTGAGCGGATCTGGCCGCTGCATTCGAGCACCAGATCGACATCCAGCGCCGCCCAGTCTAGCTCCGCCGGATCACCCGTATGACACACCCGAATCCGGTCACCATTGACCATGAGATGCTGTTCATCGGCGATGCTTACGGTGCCGTTGAAACGACCGTGAGTGCTGTCGTAGCGCAACATGTAACTGACAGACTCAATATCTGCCAGCTCATTGATGGCGACTACTTCCATATCCTGCCGGTAGCCATTTTCATACAGTGCACGCAGCACGCAGCGGCCAATACGTCCGAAACCGTTGATGGCGATACGAGTGGTCATGAATGGGGTTGCCTCAATTGTCTGCGCTCCATATAAGCTGGATACTATGCGCACTATTGTCGCGGAATTGCTGCCCACAGGCAAAATACACTTAACGGAAGCCCACTAATGCATCATCCCGCCTGTCCTTTATGTCATGAAACAGAGCATATTACTGCTCTGGATAGCGCCATGCCGCGTCATTATCTCACGTGCGGGCGGTGTTATCTGGCGTATATGCATCCAGACGACTACCTGAGCGCAGATGAAGAGAAAGCATACTATGCAACCCACGAGAACAGCATTGAAGACGCTGGTTACGTCGGGTTTCTGAATATTCTGCTGGAACCGTTACTAGATCTCATGGAGCAGAAAGAAGAGACAAGAGCGCTGGACTATGGCTGTGGCCCCGGCCCTACCCTGTCTGTGTTGTTTGAGCAGAATGACATTCAGTGTGACAACTATGACCCGTTTTTCTTTCCTGAGGCATTATCCCCGCCGTATGATGTCATCACGGCTACGGAATGTTTTGAGCATTTTCATCACCCGGAAAATGAGCTTAAAAAATTAGTATCAATGTTAAAGCCGGGAGGCCTTCTGGCTTTAATGACAAGCCGCTGGAGCAACGACGAAAAATTCATGCATTGGCATTACAATCGTGATCCGACTCACGTTATCTTTATGCATGATAAAACGGTTCTTTTTATCGAAGAATATTTTGGATTACACAGTATTTTTCGAGATGAAAAACGCGTCGTTATTTTCAGAAAAAAGAAATAAATAGAAAAAAGAAAATTAATAAAACCTGAAAAACAGAAATTAACGCGACGCAAATTCTCTAGGTGTCATTCCGTACTGCTGATGAAAGCGTCGGGAAAAATGACTTGGATTAGAAAATCCCAATTCATAACAAGTACTGGTAATACTCTTGCCGCTACGAATTAATTTACAGGCCTGCTCCAGTCGGCGCTGCTGTTGATACTGTGCAGGGCTGCATCCGAGGCTATTTTTAAATTGCTGAAAAAGCTTAGTCCGCGACATACAGGCAATGCGAGCGAGCCGGTCAATATCCACGGACTGAGCGAGATTTTCCTCAATATGAGCGACCGCATTCGTCAGGCCGGATTGAGTCGGATTCTGCTGCACACAACGCAATAAAAAATCACGCCCCTGTTGGCGCAACATACGCGCCACCAGCTCATTCACGCCGAAATTCAACACCAGATCACAGTCATCTTCTTTCTGCACATGACTGGCAACGATCCGTTCGAGTAGCTGCTGGGTGGCATCGGTATGCGCCAGATGCCACTGGCGGGTTTCGACTTCCCAGTCTCCCAGGTCTTTCGGGCGTTCGCTGACGGTATTCAACTGGTCGCAGACTTTCATCAGAGTCTCGCGCGGTATTTCCAGCGTCATACAGGTGGTGGGCGTCTCCATCGTTGCTTCAGGGAAATCGATTTCAACGTACTCACCGGGGGCAACCACAAAGGATTCATGAGGGAGAAATTCTGTCGAAAAACCATCCATACCGTGCATGACCTTACGCCCCGTCATCATGCCGCAGTACAGGAGATCTCCTGCATCCAGGCGGATACGCTCAGCCTGTTCGTAAGTGTCATACACAGATAATTCGGCCAACTGACTGGCATAGACAGTGCGGTTTTCAATCAGCTGGTTCGGCTCGACATTCGCACGGTGAGCACCAGCAATGGCAGACAGTGTTCTTGTTCTGGATTGTGTGGCCATCAATTTTGCCTCTGCTTTACGTATGCATCCGGCTATGTGTAATTGCGGGCCAGTTACACATCCTGACACCAGCGGGACTCAGAGAACATTCTTGCGGACTCTCGTGCAAGTCATCACACCAATAGACCACATACTCTGGAGTCACACAACCGAAAACACCGGCATATCAGACCCTCTACGACTTTAGTCGCAAGCAGATATAGCCGGGAAGAATAACAACGGAGATAACACGATGATTTATGCCAACCCAGGACAGCCAGGCGCTGTCGTTTCTTATAAAGAGCAATACGGTAACTACATTAATGGTGAGTTTGTTGCGCCAGTTAATGGTAACTACATGGATAACGTCAGCCCGGTAAACGGCGAAGTTTTCTGTCGCGTTGCCCGCTCTGACGCTGACGATATCAACAAAGCACTCGATGCCGCTCACGCTGCAGCCGCTGCGTGGGGTAAAACCTCAGTTCAGGAACGCTCAAACATCCTGCTGAAAATTGCCGACCGAATGGAAGCTAACCTCGAGATGCTGGCCGTTGCCGAGACCTGGGACAACGGTAAAGCCGTACGCGAAACCCTCGCGGCCGACATTCCTCTGGCGATTGATCACTTCCGTTACTTCGCCGGTTGCCTGCGCTCACAGGAAGGCAGTATGGCTGAACTGGACGAGACTACTGTGTCATACCACGTTCATGAACCTCTGGGCGTTGTCGGTCAGATTATTCCATGGAACTTCCCGCTTCTGATGGCTGCGTGGAAACTGGGCCCAGCGCTGGCTGCCGGTAACTGTGTCGTGATGAAGCCTGCGGAACAGACGCCGGCATCTATTCTTGTATTGATGGAACTGGTCGGCGACCTGCTGCCACCAGGTGTGCTTAACATTGTTAATGGTGTGGGTGAAGAAGCCGGTCAGGCACTCGCCACCAGTGACCGCATCGCTAAGCTCGCCTTTACCGGCTCGACTCCGGTTGGCCAGCACATCCTGCGCTGCGCCGCAGAAACGCTGATTCCAAGCACGGTAGAACTCGGTGGCAAATCTCCGAACGTCTACTTTGAAGACGTCATGCAGATGGAAGACGACTACCTGAGCAAAGCCGTTGAAGGTACCGTTCTGGCATTCTTCAACCAGGGTGAAGTGTGTACCTGCCCGTCGCGTGCACTGATTCAGGAAAGTATTTACGACGAATTCATGGCAAAAGTCATTGAACGCGCTCAGACCATCAAGCGTGGCAACCCGCTGGATACTGACGTTCAGGTCGGTGCTCAGGTATCGAAAGAACAGTACGACCGCATCATGAAGTACATCGAAATCGGTAAACAGGAAGGTGCTGAGGTGCTGACGGGTGGCGCAGCAGCAAGCCTCGATGGCGACCTCAAGACCGGCTACTACATCCAGCCGACCGTTTTCAAAGGCCACAACAAAATGCGCGTATTCCAGGAAGAAATCTTTGGCCCGGTGATCAGCGTAACGACCTTCAAAGACGAAGCCGAGGCGCTGGAAATCGCTAACGATACTGAGTTTGGCTTGGGTGCGGGTGTCTGGACCCGTGACATGAATCGCGCTTATCGCATGGGTCGTGGCATTCAGGCAGGCCGCGTCTGGACTAACTGTTATCACGCTTACCCGGCACACGCCGCGTTCGGTGGCTACAAGAAATCCGGTATTGGTCGTGAAACCCACAAAGTGGCACTGGAGCATTATCAACAGACCAAGAACCTGCTGGTCAGCTACGCCACCAGCCCACTGGGTTTCTTTTAAACAACGCTCTCTCACCTCTCCTCTGGTATGAAATGCACTGCATTTCTCCTCCTGGGCTGATGTCGGTTTGTTGGGAGACCCGGCATCATTAAGGCCCTTTTTAAGCACCCGTTCGCGGGTGCTCTTTTTATTGCTTTCAGAACAATCAGTTCCGATTTCTTTATTGATTGCCCCACTCTGATCACGTAGTGTTCTACAGACTTTCATTACGCGTTTCCGGGGATAATTATGGAACTTCTGATTCTCGGCCTTGTGCTATTTGTCGGTGGTCATTCAGTCAACCTGTTTGCCAACCATTGGCGCAATTCCATGGTCGAAAAAGTCGGCCTCTTACCCTGGAAAGGCCTGTACTCTCTCTTCGCCATCGTCGGACTGGTATGTATGGTGTACGGGTACGGCGAGGCCCGTGCAGAAGCCCAATACCTGTGGCAGCCACCGGTATGGACGCGTCATATTGCTGCGCTGCTGACCTTACCTGCCTTCTTCCTGCTCTTTGCCAGCCAGATTCCGGGGAACCGACTTCAGGTTGCCACCGGGCACCCTATGTACCTTGGTATAAAACTCTGGGCGCTTGCCCACATCATCGCCAACGGCGGCCTGCACGACGTCCTGCTGTTCGGTACCTTCCTGATCTGGGGTATCGCTGGCTTTGCTGTATCACGTCGTCGGGATAAGGTTGCTGGCACCGTGCGCGAGTATAAGGGGCTGATGCGCGATGGAATAACCCTCGTCGTCTCTCTTGGCGCCTGGGCCGGCTTCGCTTTCTGGGCGCACGCGGTACTCATTGGCGTCCCGCCATTCGGCGCCTGATTCCAGGCTCTGTAAGCCAGGGGCCTGAGGTATACATAAACCGCAAACAATAATACCCTATCAACACACTCGGTTATTATTGGTTGCACTGTTATGCCCGTCGTCTTTCCGTTCGAAAACATCTACGCGCAACTTCCTGAGCAGTGTTTCGAACGCGTTATGCCCACACCGGTAAAAACTCCGACACTGATTCGTTTCAATACGTCTTTGGCGACCGAATTAAATATCGAATTCAGCGATGCCGATGATGAAGAACTCGCTCAGGTCTTTTCCGGTAATCTGGTGCCACACAATGCCGATCCACTGGCGATGGCGTATTCGGGGCATCAGTTCGGCAACCTGAATCCACAACTTGGCGATGGCCGCGCCATCCTGCTGGGCGACCTCTATGATAGCGACGCAAAGCTGAAAGATATCCAACTCAAAGGATCTGGGCGCACCCCCTTTTCGCGCGGTGGAGACGGTCGCAGCCCACTCGGGCCTGCGCTGCGCGAGTACATCCTGTGCGAGGCCATGCATGCCTTAGGTATTGCGACCACCCGGGCACTCGCTGTGGTCAGCTCGGGCGAACATGTGATCCGCCAACAGCGTGAACCGGGCGCCGTATTCACCCGTGTTGCCTCCAGCCATATCCGTGTCGGGACGTTTCAATATTTTGCGATGCGCAGAGATCATGTCGCCCTGAAAGCACTGGCAGACCACGTGATTGACCGGCATTTCCCCAAGCTTAAAAATAGTCCTGAAAGCGAGAATATTTATTTATCACTGTTTAAAAATATCGTTAAAAAACAGGCAGAATTAATTGCATCATGGATGAACCTTGGATTTATTCATGGCGTGATGAACACTGACAATATGACCATCAGCGGCGAGACCATTGATTACGGCCCCTGTGCATTTATTGATGCCTTTAATCGTAAAAAAGTCTTTAGCTCGATCGATCAACAAGGGCGATACGCTTACATCAACCAGCCTGCTATTGGCCAGTGGAACCTGACCCGTCTGGCGGAAGCTATGCTGCCTTTGTTTATGAATGACACAGACAGCGAAGCTGCGGAGAAACAGGCGATTGATGACGCCACTCAGATTCTCAATGACTATGTCCAGATGCATCAAGATGCCTGGGAATCGGGCATGGCGAAGAAGCTTGGCTTCAGCTCAGTCGAGACTGGCGACCGGGAGTTTTTCGAATCACTGCTCGACCTTCTTGATGAAAGCCATCTCGACTTTACTTTGTTTTTCCGACGACTGAGTGACTGTACAGACTCGGATATTGATACCGGCGCTCTGTTTACCCTATTTGATTCGCCTGATGCCCGCTCAACGGATGATATCAAGCAGCGTCTGTCAGAGTGGATTAGCAAATGGCAGGCACGACTGAGCGAACGCGATGAGCTGAAAGCGGCTGAAGAGCGAATGAAACAGAATAACCCTGCCATCATCCCCCGCAACCATCAGGTGCAAGCGGTGATCTCAGCGGCGGAAGAAGGGGACTACACTCCGTTTGACGCTTTACTGGCTGCGCTGAAGTCACCCTACGAGCAGCATGCCGAATACGCTGCATATGAAGCGCCCCCATTGCCAGCAGAGCAGGTGTTCAGGACCTTCTGCGGCACCTGAGCTACCGGTTCCGCCCGCGCCTGCAACCTATTGTTCCAGAATCCCGGTTTTTACCCGTGCTGTCCGCTGCTAATCTGAACAGAAGATGATGACCAAGAGAGGCTCAGATGGGACTGCTGGTAAAAGGTGAGTGGCACGACAAATGGTACGACACCGATAAGTCAGACGGTGCGTTCGAACGCGAAGACGCGCAACTGCGAAGCTGGGTAACGGCAGACGGCAGCGCTGGCCCTTCCGGTAATGCCGGTTTCAAGGCCGAGTCCGGCCGCTATCACCTGTATGTCTCTCTCGCCTGCCCTTGGGCACATCGCACCCTCATATTTCGTCAGCTGAAAGGACTTGCTGGGCATATTGGTGTATCTGTCGTTTCTCCCGATATGCTGGATCACGGCTGGACCTTTGATACCGAGGCGGGCAGCTCTGGCGACCCTCTGTATCACAGCGACTTTATGCACCAGATATATACCCGCAATAAATCCGATTACACGGGGCGGGTTACGGTTCCTGTGCTCTGGGATAAACAGCAAGAATGTATCGTCAGCAACGAATCTGCTGAAATTATCCGTATGCTGAACTCAGCGTTTAATGATCTCACTGGCGACACTCAGGATTTTTATCCGGAAGAACTCCGGTTTCAAATAGACGAGGTGAATGAGCGCGTCTATCACACGGTCAATAATGGTGTGTACAAAGCCGGTTTCGCTACTAAAGCAGAGAAGTATGAAGCTGCCTTCGGCGAATTATTTGACTCACTGGACTGGCTAGAGGAACGACTGACGGAGCAGCGTTATCTGGTCAGAGATGGAGACCAAAGTGTACTGACAGAGGCTGACTGGCGCCTGTTCACAACGCTGATCCGCTTCGATGCCGTGTACTTCGGTCACTTCAAATGCAATCTGCGCCGCATCGAAGATTACCCGGCGATCAGTGGCTACGTGCGCGATCTGTATCAGCATCCGGGCGTTGCGGAGACGGTCGACTTCTCCCACATCAAGCGTCATTACTATTACAGCCACGATATGATCAACCCGACGCGCATCGTGCCGCTGGGTCCTGAGCTGGATTTTAACCAGCCTCATGATCGGGAATCGCTCAGGTGATCGACGTCAAAGGTGACAATTGAAATAATTCCGACACCCAGTTTGTGCTAGCTTAGTCGATCTTCTTACATTTTCAGCCTGCTGCTTATGCAGGCATCGCAGGGATACACTATGAGCACAATCCACTTTATCGGTGGCGAAAAAGGCGGTGTCGGTAAATCCGTATTTTCCCGTCTGCTGTCGCAGTACTTTCTTGATCACAACATGCACTACGCAGGTTTCGATGCCGACCAGTCACACGACACCCTGACCCGCTTTTACCCTGAGTTCACCCAACCGGTAAACCTGGATAAGTTCGAAAGTGCCGATCGTATTATTGAGACGGCACTGGAGAACGACGTTAATGTTGTTGTTGACCTGCCCGCTCAGAGTGAGCGTTTTCTGAAGCGCTGGATGGAAGACAACGATGTCAGCGCTCTGTGTGAAGAAACCGGTGTGAAGTGCTACTTCTGGTACGTGGTCGATGATGGTATGGACTCAGCGCGACTGGCTGCGGCTTTCCTTGATCGCTATCAGGATGAGCTGCCGTGTGTATTGGTGAAGAACTATGGCCGTGGTGGCGATTTCAGTAGCCTTGAGAAGACAATCGCTGACGCGGGAATTACCCCCAAAGCATCCATCGCCATTAATGAGCTGCACGATGGCACCATGCGAAAAATCGACAAGCTATCCCTCAACTTCTGGGCCGCTGGCAACCTGACTGAGCGCGCAGAAGGCACTCTCTCACTGATGGAGCGTCAGCGCACCCGCGTTTGGTGTAAAAAGTCGTACGCGGAAATTGAAAAAGGGCTACAGACCCAGGCAAGTAGCGTACTGGCCTGAGGGTTTCCTGATTCGCCAAACCAATCAAGTCGATTGAGTGAGCAAGAAATCACCCAAATAAAAAAGGGCGCTGAGCGCCCTTTTTTATTTCTACCATGACCGCGTGTTCTTAAAGCACTGCGGCCAGAATAACAAAGACCAGGATACCCGCTGCTGTCAGACCGATAGTAGGTTTCTTCAGCAGAGGGGATTTCAGACCAATGATCAGACCCGAAATCAGAATCAGGATCAGACCTAAAGCTGTGATCTGCTCAAGAATACGGAACAAGCCGGGGCCATGGCCTTTGTGAAGCTCCATAAGCGAGGCCACAAGGTCGGGCGAGACCGGCGTAATATTCATGCCATCAGCTGTCGGCTCCAGCTCAAAGTAATCGCGACTAGTAGGGCGGGTCTGCATCAACCTGCCACGATCTTTGACATATTCGAAATCGGTATCCAGTCCCGCCTGTTGAAGTATTTCCTTAACCTGCGACTCTTTTTCCTGATCAGCATCAATCTGAACCGCGGGCACAAATATCGTCTCGCCCTTTTCAAAAGACCCTTTGATGCCTGAAAGATAGAGGCCACCAGATACCGCCATTATCAACATAATGGGAGCAAAAAAAGCTGCCAGGTAAAGGTGAATTGTTACAAGTGTTTTACGTGACATTGTGTGCTCCGCAAGATGTGAATCAGACGCTTACTATACTGCCGTCTACGATCGCAGTGTGTAAAGAAGCGTCCCTGAGTTGCGTTAGATCAAGTTCTGAGAAAGGACTCTCAAACCATCCTCCTTACCCATCTCATACGCTTCATCCAGCACCTGCATATCCGTCGTGAACTGACCTGCAGAAAATGATTCTGGAGGGCATAACTCAATCACCTCACAGTCAGCTGGAGGGTTACGGATGAAGTCGAGTGCCTCATTGTATTCAAGGTGACGACGCTGAAGCCGCTTGGCCACCGCGGGATACTGTCGGAGAATGTACGGAAACAGATGTCTGAAGCGATATGCCTGCTTCCGATACGACGCGGGGTTAGAACGAATCACCATAATTTTCCGCGCACCGCGACGATACGCCTCTTTTACGGGTAACGAATCAGCAACACCGCCATCCAGCCAGGTCCGCCCTCGGAAAGGAACAGACCCCTTAAACGCGATAGGCATCGCAGCAGAGCATTTGATTGCCTGAAATAACTCATCACGCTCAGGCGCTATATACTCGGCCTTTCCTGTTTCAGCGTCGGTAACAACAGCCAGGAAACGCCCTTTACGTTTATCGATCTCATCCAAACCAATATCCAACTCGCGTTCGGTAATATCCCAGAGCCATTCGATATCAATCAGGTGCCCTCCTCGCAGGAAGCGTCTCAGGCTTTTAAATTCGGGCCGGCGGCAGTAGTCCGTGATTACTTTGTAATTACGACCATATTGCTTACCGATATACGCCGCAGTATTCGATGCCCCTGCTGACACACCAAAGTACCAGTCGAACGGGTAATAATCGGCTCTTATAAACTCATCCAGAACGCCTGCACTATAAATACCCCGCATGGCGCCACCTTCGACGATCAGGGCAGATTCCACCTTCGTATTGTCAGTCATCGGAATAACCATGCCCGTAGTTATGAGATGAAGAAAAGGTGCAGGTCATAGCATCAAGGTCGTCCTCACCGACAAGACCAAGGTTCAGAAACTGCTCTTTCTCGAGCATGGCAAATTCGGATGATGAGGTAGCGAGTAGTTCTCCCTGGTCATCGTGAAGCTCACCGACCAGCAGATATTTCCGGCGATTTTTCTGCTCTTTGATCCACCCCGTCGCGACCACGGTCTGATCAACAAACACTGGTTTCCGGAAAGTCACACTGAGATCGCGGGTCAGTGGAAATTTATTCGTAAAATACATACTGGCCCAGCCCATGACCTCATCCAGAATGGTTGAGGTAACACCGCCATGCGCCAGTTTGGCCCACCCACGAAGATGCTCCGGAATAGTCACCGTGGTTCTGACTTTTTCGCCATCCGTTTCGAAATTCATATTCAGACCGTGAGGGTTTTCTGTACCACAGCCAAAACAGCGGTGATCCGCTTTACTGATAGGTTGCCAGGGCATGATGCGCTCTCTTACCAGGGAATAATAATCAGGCAGCATTATGCAAAGTCAGGCGAGGTTTGTCCCGGTCTGGCCGTAATAGGCCAGCCGTTTATGTGCATCAGTGTGTTCCAGGTCTCACACACTGATACTCGATGAGGTTTACTGCAGATTAATGCGCGGCACCCGCTGCGTCAGGCGACAGTACAATTCATAACTGATAGTACCCGCAAGGCGCGCGACTTCATCAATATCGACCAGCTCGCCCCAGAGCTCGACTGGCGAGCCGATACGAGCCTCCGGTACATCTGTAATATCGACAGTAATCATATCCATGGATACCCGGCCAACCAGCTGGCAAAGTTTACCTGCGACGTTCACGGGCGTGCCAGTCGGCGCATGACGCGGATAGCCGTCACCATAGCCAATCGCAACCACGCCAATACGGCTATTGCGGGGGGCTGCCCAGGTACAACCATAGCCAACTGTATCCCCGGCTTTCACGTCGTGCACACTGATCAAGGCGGACTGTAAGGTCATAACGGGCTTCAGGCCGGCATCCCGGGCGGTAATATCTTCACAGGGAGAACTGCCATAGAGCATGATCCCAGGTCGCATTACCTTTTCTCCTGTAACGCCACCGCGAATAACGGATGCACTGTTGCTGAGGCTCAGAGAGACAGGCCAGGCATGATCTGTCATGCGTCGCTTCTGCTCTTCGTAGAATGAGGTATCGGCTTCATCTGACGTCGCAAAGTGGCTCATAACATGCCGGAGAATCAGGCCGCGATCATTGCGGATCCGGGCGATCATCTCTGGCGCATCCTCCAGCTTCACGCCCAGGCGGTTCATTCCACTACTGACCTTAAGCCAAACCGCCACTTCGTCCGACAGCTCAGCTGCGGCGCGATCTTTCAGTTGTTGAGGGTGATGTACCGCAAGTTGAATATGATGCTCTGACGCCTGCTCCCACTCTTCGGCATCGTAAGCGCCTTCGAGAACAAGAATTGGCTGTCGAATGCCCGCGCCCCGTAATTTCAGAGCTTCATCGACGCACGCAACGGCAAAACCGTCTGCTTCACCACTCAGTGCATTCGCACATGCCACCATGCCATGGCCGTAGCCATCAGACTTGATGACAGCGTATACCTCATGGGATGTCACTTCTCTGGCTTTGCGATAATTGTGACGCAGATTTGACCATTTCAGCAGGGCACGTGTCGGACGGGTCATAGGCGTATGAAGATTCCTGAAAATCAGTACAATGTTGTGTTCTGCCCGGTGCGAACACCGGGAAGCTTGTGTCATTATGTCAGCCTTACTTACACCCCGGAAGTCGTTCATGCCCGTTCACCCGCTAATCAGCGATCATGCCATCAGTCTCTCTGCGACACTCGCGGCAACGATCGGGCTAGAAGAAGCCATTCTGTTATCGGTTCTGAACGATGCCGCACGGCTGCAGACCCAGCCTCAGGCACGCCTGAACAGCGATACGCTGAGACGACAGGTGCCCTTCTGGGATGACAACACCATAGTGCGGGTGATGGACTCTCTGACTGCCAAAGGGCTTCTGCAACTTCATGGCCCTGCATTTACTCAGGCAGCAGGCATCGTCTTCAGCTTTGGCAATGCGCCAGTGCCTCAGGAGCACCCGGAACGCGCGAAAGCGCCTGTGCAGCAAGCTGTGCCCGCTCCTCAACCCGCGCAGGCCAAACCTCAACCGGCCCGTCCTGCACCTATGCCTGAGCAATGGCAGCCGTCTGAAGAGGCTATGCAACGACTGGAGCAGCATGGTATCCCCCGTGCATTCTCCTTCTCGCAGCTTGATGCCTTTGTACTGCAAGGGCAGGAACAGGGCTCCAACCGTAATGACTGGAATACTCGCTTCTTCCGCTTCATAAAGAACCAGTGGGTATACGCTCAGAATGACGCTGGTCGCTTCCGTCGTCAGCAGGAGCGCACCGGCTTTCAGCCAACTCAGGAAGAAGCCCAGCCCATTACCGGAGACTGGCAACCGAGTAGCGATGCATTGCAGATCTTGCAGCGCGCGGGTATCGACCCTCAGTTTATTGAAGATGCCGTACCCGAGTTTGTTCTCTACTGGCAGGAGCGCGGCGACGTATTCAAAACCTGGAACAGCAAATTTATTC
>Ga0208203_1000455_pt1 | contig 18493 bp, 20 predicted proteins | sample DeeseametaMP2914_FD_184167 | JGI IMG/M metagenome (GOLD analysis project Ga0208203, IMG submission 184167) | Marine microbial communities from the Deep Atlantic Ocean - MP2914 (SPAdes) | ecosystem: Environmental > Aquatic > Marine > Oceanic | place: West of Santa Cruz de la Palma, Atlantic Ocean...
GTCATTTGTTGTGGGAAATATAAAAAATAAGAAAAGAGCTCTTTGCCAGCATGTTAAAACTGCTCTTGAGCTTGCACTTAACGCCGCTCGAACTGGTAAAAAGATTAATAGAGTGGGCCTTGCCGTAGAACAGTATGCAAAAAAGCACAATCTGACAGTGATAAGAGACCTAGGAGGCCATGGGGTTGGTCAAAGCCTCCATGAGGAGCCCGAGTTTATCGGAAGCTTTTGTGACCCTAGAGACAATAGAACTTTTACTGAGAATACTGTAGTGGCCATCGAACCTTTTTTGTCCAACGGAGCACATCATATAAATGAGTCTGACGATGGATGGACACTTTTTCACAATCACTTTTACTCTGTTCAGAAAGAGCACACTATTATGGTTAGAAGTGAAAAGCCTTTTATATTTACTAGGCCAACAATGAGTTTTGCGTCGTAGTTTTTTCCAGACACGAATACTTAGGAGAAAATGAGATCCTTTTTATTGGCTATGAAATCAATAAAGGTCCTGGTCTTCTTTGGAAGATTTTTACTTGCCGAGAAAACAACTTGCAATGGAGCCTTCTCATGGCCCCAACTAGGTAGAACTCTAATCAGTGTATTTGTTCTAATTTCTTTTATGCACATAGTGTTTGGCAATAGAGCGATGCCTTTGGCTTCAATAGCAAGCTTTTTTAGCATGGGAAATGAGTTTGCACGTACTGATGGTGAAAAACCATATTGCTGATACATTTGATCAAGGGGATCTTGTTTATTTTCATTCCAATATGAAAGAACTTTGTGGCGTCCTATATCACTCCAGCTTTTAGGAGTACCCATTAATTCTAGGTAATCGCTGCTGGCAACAAGAATGAATTGAGTATCTGTAATTTTCTTTTGTTTTAGGGATGAGTTTTTTAACTTTCCCGCTCTGAGAGCTACATCAATGTTATTTGCGGTTAAATCGATAAATGAATCACTCAAATGGACTCTAAAATCGACTTGAGGGTTAATTTGTGTAAACTCGCATATCAGATTTGGCAGTACGTCCTCTCCAAAGTCTATTGGTGCTGAAATTGAAAGTGTTCCAGAAACTTCTTTGCTTTCATCTGCAAGGGACTCTACTGTTCGCTCTAGTTCATGAATGAGTGATTGAGTTTCTTGATAAAGTGTCTTTCCTTTGTCTGTTAAGCTTATCGATCTAGTATTTCTCTTTATAAGCTCAGTCCCCAAATCTTCTTCAAGGCGTGAAATAGAGCGGCTGACTCTGGATTTTGGCTGCTTTAGTTGGTGGGATGCTTTAGTAAAACTACCAAATTCAGCTACCTTTATAAATGTTTTCAGTAGGTTGAAGTTCATTTTTATTGTTCCATTTTTAGAACAGAGTAACTTGATTTTGTCCTCTTTTGCAACTCAAGAGTTTAGTCGATAATTAATAAGCAAACTAAGCATCCCAGGAGGGTCTTGTGAAAAGAAGAAGCTTTTTAAGAAAACTAACCTTCAGCTTATTAGCTACAACTTTTCCAAGTTTAAGCTGGGGTGGGAAAAAAGTAAAAAAGGAGCAGAGTATGAATATGGTATTACATAAAAATAAGAGCAGAGGAGTTGCTGATCATGGTTGGCTTAAAAGTCATCACACTTTTAGTTTTGCCAGTTATTATAACCCTGACAGGATGGGATTTGGCACATTGAGGGTCATTAATGACGATGTCGTGGAACCTTCTATGGGATTTGGAACTCATCCTCACAATAACATGGAAATTATTTCAATCCCTCTTAAAGGTTCTCTTAAGCATAAAGACACCATGGGCAATGAACATGTAATTGCTAAAGGAGAGGTTCAGGCAATGTCAGCGGGAACAGGTCTTCAGCATAGTGAGTATAATAATTCTTCTAAAGAAAGTGTTAATTTTTTGCAAATCTGGGTCAAACCAAAGAAACAAAATATAAAGCCCAACTATTCTCAAAAGAAGTTTGATGAAAAGGATCGGCTCGATCAATTCCAGCTTGTTGTTTCTCCTGATGGCCAAAAAGGGTCTGTAGAAATCAACCAAGACGCTTTTTTCTCACTAGTAAGCACCAATCCTAACAAAGAGCTGGTTTATTCTAAGTATTCTAAGGACAATGGGGTATATTTTTTTGTTTTAGATGGTGAGTTAGATGTAGGGAGTGAACCACTGTTCAAGAGAGATGGACTAGGTATTGTGAATAAGGATGAGATTAAAATTCTAGCAAAAACATATAGTGAATTATTAATAATGGAAGTTCCATTGGAAGTTTAAAGGAGTATAAAATGTCAAAGATTGTAATTATAGCTGGTAGTAATAATAAGAACCTTGAAGTTGCAAATGAGTTTAAAAAGAGCTTGACGAGTAAGGATGTGGAGTCAGAGGTGTTGGACCTCGTCTCGCTTAACTTACCTTTGTATACCCCTGCTGCTGAGGTTGAGGGGATTCCACTTGAAATCGCAGAATATAAGAAAATTATCGATAATGCTCAGGGATTTATATTCTCTATTCCTGAATATAATGGGGGCGTGCCTCCTGTTGTAACAAATTTTATAGCATGGATTAGTAGAAGCGGTGATTTGAACTGGAGAGAATCTTTTAATGGAAAACCTGCTGCACTATCAAGTTTTAGCGGCAGCGGTGGAATACAGGCCTTAGTGGCATTGAGAACTCAGCTCTCTTATATTGGGTTAAACACCATTGGCCGCCAGGTTCGGGCTACATATAAGGAAGATCTAAACCTTGACGATGTTAATGCAGTTTCAGACTTATTAATTCAAGGGATGAAATCCTAAGTATCAGGGGGGAGGAAGTTCAGTTCTAGCTTGAACTCACCCCCCCAATGATCAAGTCTAGTCTATCAAATATGTTTCTACCCTATATATGCTTTTAAAGGAATATTTTGCATTCTTTAAATGATAATACTGTGAGAACATCAGGTTTCTATTGGAGTGTAAATGATGTTCTCAATATTCTTGGCCTTGGCAGGCCTTATACTACTTATAATTGGCGGCGAGACCGTAGTTAAAAGTTCCTCCCGCCTGGCAGAGTCCTTCGGTGTATCTCCACTAGTGATAGGACTAACAGTTGTGGCATTCGGAACAAGTGCACCAGAGCTCGGTGTCAGCCTCATGGCGACACTTGAAGGTAGTGCTGATTTAGCTGTAACAAATGTCGTTGGTAGCAATATTTTCAATTTAGCCTTTATATTGGGAGTATGTGCCTTGGTGGCCCCACTTGTTGTCCACCTTCAGCTTTTAAAGTGGGACATTCCAATTGCTATTCTGGCTACATTTATTTTAACTCTTATGTGTTTAGATGATGTCATTACAAAGGTGGAGTCAGTAGGACTTGTCCTATCACTGATCTTTTATACCGTGTGGCTTGTAAGAAGCTCCGTTAAGGAATCTAAAGATTTTGATGTCAAACTGAGTACAACTAAAGACCTTGCGAGATCTGTAAAAAGTCGAATTTATATGTTTGGACTTTTCTCAGTGGGAATTGCCATACTAGTATTTGGCTCAAAGATCTTAGTTCAAGGAGCATCTGACTTGGCATTGCGGGCCGGCGTGCCTGAGTCAATTATTGGACTAACGTTGGTTGCAGCAGGAACTTCGTTCCCCGAATTAATTTCTTCTATAATGGCTACTATTAGAGGAAATACAGATATTGCAATTGGTAATGTAATAGGGAGCAATATCTTTAACATTCTATTTATTTTGGGAAGCTCAACCTTTTTTTCAGAGAACGGGCTATCTATTTCAGAGAATGTTGGTAATTATGATCTACCCGTTTTGTTGACATTGTCAGTGATCAGTTTTCCACTTCTACTAAGTGGAAAGAAAATTGTAAGGTGGGAGGGCGCGTTTTTACTTCTTTTTTATATTGGATACACCGGCCATCTGTTTTACCGGCTATAGGAAAAATTACTCCAAGTGTCTTTTAAGATTTAAAAGGTATTTTTTCATGATCTGGTCATAAGCGAGCCAAACAATTTTCTTTGGAATTGGGAAATATGCTGTGTGTTTGGTCATCTTATATTCAAATTCAACTGAATAGGTTACGCGAGTTTTTCTATCGCTTAATTCATTTACTTCTCTTTTGCTCGAAAGAAAGAATGGAGCGTCATCTTGGGTTTTATACAGGGCTAACTTTTGGTCTATAAGTTCTACTAACTGAACTTTGGTTATAAAGTTTTTCTTTAGGGCTATGTGGGCATCCTCAGTATAATTTGTTCCCACTTCAAAAGGTCCATCTGAGATAATGTGATTTACTTCATCCCGCCATAGATGGTCATTTAAAGTATTGGCGAATAGTTCAAAAACTTCGCTGGACTCTTGGTCAATAATTATACTTCTTGAGACCTTAACTAGATTAAGATTTGCAAGTGCGGAAGTTGAAAAACTAAGAAAAAGGACAACTGATAAAAATAAAGTGTTCATAAATAAACTATACGAATTAAATTTGCAAAATTCTAACGAAAAATTGAATGAGTGTCTTGTGTAAGTGGCCGAAATTACGACTGCAATCCTTTCCATAAAAAAAATGTGAACTATTATCTATTTTTCGCAGTCTAAGTAATAGGTTTGTAATTATACAGGCCATACTTGGGAGTAACTAAATGAAGAACTTAGTGTTAGCTACAATTGTTTTAAGTTTTTTTAGCGGGCCAGCCATAGCATCCAAGTCTGAGCATAGACAGCTCAAGGTCTCAGCATGCGAGGGAAAAGAGCAAGGAAGCACTTGCAGCTTTGAAGGAAAAAGGGGAAGTGTAGCAGGAGTGTGTACGGAAAGTAGGCGCGATCCCGATGTTCTAAAATGTATTAATCTAAAACGAAAAAAAAGAAGTAAGAAATCAAACTAAGGAGAACATATGAAAACTACGACATTTATTTTGCTATTTTTATCTTTAAGTTTTCAGGCCCATGCTAAGAAAAACGAAAACAGATGGAGCAAAATTAAAGCAGCTTGTGAAAGCAAGTCAGCGGGACAAGAATGCTCTTTTGAGTTTAAGGGAAAAAACTTTGAGGGAGAGTGCAAGGAAGGTAAGAAGGATAGCTCTTTACTTGTTTGTAAACGCTCCGGAGGTGGAGGCTTGGCCATCCTTAGAGAGTTAGACCTGACAGATGAACAACTTAAGAAATTGAAAGAATTCATGTCTTCTCATTCCGAAAAGCGAAAGGACTTAAAAGGGGGAGGAAAAGAGAAGAGGGAAAAGATGAAGGAGCTTTTTCTCGCTGGAAAGTCTGATAGTGAACTTAAAAAACTACATGTGGAAATATCATCAGAACATGAAAAAAGAGGACAGCTGAGATTAGAGAAAATGATATTTCTAAAAAATCTTCTAACAGAAGAACAGCGTAAAGCTTACATTGAAAAGGGTGGCGATCGACCTGGACGTGGAAAACGGGGGCACGGACATAAGTAATGCAAAAAGTTAAAAGGATCATATTCAATCAAAATAGGGTTAGAGAGGATGAGCTCATTAAACGCTTCAAAAAAGAGTACTTGAGTAGCGAAGCGTTTGTGCGCTCATCTATCTACTGGATGGTAAATTCTAATTCAGTTGATGATCTTGTACAGGAGACTTTCCTGAAGGCATGGAAAGGATATGAAGGCTTTCAAGAGAACTCCAGTTTTAAGACTTGGATATATCGAATTGCAATGAATGTTGTCTATACCCATCTGAAATATAACTCTACAACCCTCGTAGAGTTTGAAGAAGTGCCACAGGCAGAATCAAACTTAGACTTAGAGACTTCAGACTTGATATCAATTGGGCTCATGAAATTAACGCCAGATCAAAGACAGGTTTTTTCATTGCATTATCAACTTGGCTTTACTTATAAGGAAGTTGGAGAGCTGCTTGAAATTTCGGAAGGTACTGCAAAGTCTAGGGCCAATAGTGCCAAGACTAAATTTGTAAGTTTTTTGAATAAAAATGGATTTAATTATGAATGACGATGAACTAAAAAGGTTTTTAAAGTTAAATGGCAAAGTTGCTCAAAAGCCTACGACCGAATGGGTAGATATTCTTAGTAAAATAGAAGGAGATCGCTCTAAACTCTCTTTTTTCGACAAGATCAAATCCTTCAATTTCAGGATTGGACTCGCCGGATTTGCAGTTGTTTTAATTGTCGGAATCAGTACAATTAAAGAGAACAAAAATTTAGAAAAATTGAGTCGCGTGGAGGAGTTTTTGACAGAAGACACTTATTTCTCTGAGGTTGAAGAGACTTACTCTTGGATCAGATAGGTTAAATCCATTTGTAGAAATTAGCTAAAGGGACAACGATGCATTTAAACATTGATCCATCCTCACCAGCCGGGGAAGAAATATCTTTTGAGCAATTCCTGGCCGTTGATATGAGGGTAGGTGAAGTTATTGAAGTAAAAGATTTTCCGGAAGCAAGAAAACCGAGCTATAAACTTAAAATTGATTTTGGCGAGGGGGTTGGTATTAAAAAGTCCAGTGCGCAAATTACTACTCACTACTCCATAGAGTCCCTAATCGGAAGGAAGGTCTTGGCCGTCGTAAATTTTCCACCCAGACAGATTGGTAAGTTTATGTCCGAAGTTTTGGTGATGGGTCTCGCCGATGAGAATGAAAACATTGTTTTATTCAACTTAGATAAAGAGGTGCCTAATGGTGCCAGGCTATTATAGTAAGCTTGTATTAGTTTTTAGCTTGTTCATTGTTGGATGTTATAAGAAGGGCTCTGTTGATGAAGCCATAAAATCTGTTGAGCAGGCCTCACTAATAAAAGAATATGATAATCCCTCTTTGTTTGTTGGAGAGGCGTATTGCTATTATGTTTATCAAAGCGTCCTAGACCCTGTTAAAATTCCACCACAAAAATTTGGAGAATTTGTTAAAGGCGGAACCCTAAGTCTTAAATTCATAACTGGCTACAACCAGTGGATTTCTTCCAAAAAAGGTGAATTGTGCAAACTTGTAGTTGGCCAAGACTTTAAACCAATTGATTTGGATGAAAATAAAAAATACGTGATTTTTTTAAATAAGTCTGCGATTCATAACGACGGGCAAGATATTAAAATTACCCAAAATCATGAAAAGCTTCATGTCGCTTTCTCCCTATTTAAAAACAAACGCGATCGCATTAGTAAAATTTGGTCATCTATGCCTATTAAAGAAAAAAATGAGTTTAAAGAGTCGCACCCTGGCTACAACTTCTCAAATGAAGAAGTTGTTCTAAGAGAATTCTTTGCTTACAAATTTCAAGGGCAATTTAATAAGGGAATTCAATTCTTGATCGACTAGGGCCTCCATGCCTTTCGTAATATCATTATCTTCAAAAATTACTACTAAAGAAGATTATAAATACTTGTAATTAAGGGGTATTTCTCTTTTTGTGTAAAATAAACTATGCAATATGTTGTGTGTAGTTTATTTTACATTTTGTCAGGTTTATTTCTTTAGGAGAAAGAATGGGAAAGACAAAGATGAAGCTCAAGATTAAGAACAATGTTCACGTTTTAAGAGCAGAGAGAAGAATGAGTCAGGAACAACTGGCCGGCGAAATAGAAGTTACTCGAGCGACCATAAACTCTATTGAGAAGGGAAACTATAATCCATCACTTGAGTTGGCGTTTAGAATTGCTGAGTTTTTTGAAAAAGACATAACTGAAATATTTAGTGTGGAGGGACGCTATGAATAGATTGGATAGAGTTTTATTTAAGTACATTGTTTTGGGATTTCCATTTGTAGTTGGACTAATGATTTGGGGAGGTCTTGGAGATGCTTCCCAGTTAAGTCAGTCCAGAGGAATGGTTCGCAACATTTGGGACAGTTTAGGTTGGAATCTTATGGCCTGGATTTTAGTTTCACTTTATTTCACATCAAAGATGGTCATCTCTAAAAGATTTCGATCTGCGACGCTAGTATCTGCAACCAAGATGCATGAAAGAGACGAAAGAGAGGTTATGATAAATGGCAATGCCGCAAAGTTTAGCTTTCTCTCTACTTTGGCAATTTTGTTCCTATTTTTGTTCATGTCGCTTTTCACAGTAACTGTGGGGAAGAACACTGATGTTAATAAAGTTGCGGGGGAGAAAGAAAATTTCATCTCAATCGGCCTTAATCTCTATCCATTTGGTGACAAGAATAACAATGTTAAGAGTGCAGGTGGTGTAGAGCTGGTAAACTACTCTGGGCTGCCTCTATCAAACTCTATGATGTTTATGTTTTTGATTCTGTGGCAAGTCGCAAGTTTTAAAATTGCGGTAAAAAGAGAAGAGTCAATACTCGATTAGTTTGAAGACGCTTTTGCTTGAGAAGGAGACCGCTCACTTATTTGAGTAGTCGTCTCCTTCCCTGGGTTACGTGTTTCATCTGGCATTCCACCTTCACCTAGGGAATTGTTTCTAAGGGCAAATAAAAGAGAGTTAAGTTCGGCAATATACTTGCGATCCTTTAAAGACTCATGTTTCTCACTTAATAAGTGCTTTGGTGTGTCTTCGAGAATCTTTTGATACTGTTTAGTTGCCTCATTTGTTATGAGCTTTAACAAAGTCCCCAGTGCCTCTTTCTTGTTACCTGATTTTATCCCTGGTAAAAGAATGTCTCTTAATATTTCAGAACGAAGCTCTGAAAAGGCACAGTGATCTGTTAATGGGAAGCTTTTATTCTTAGATTCGGCAAAGCTCCTGCAGTCTGCATGAGGATTTTCTCTATTAGGCTTGGCATGCTTTAGAGTATGTTGCATAACTTGGGGATCTTCAAAGTGTAAAACAGCGACTGAGTCTGCAACAAGTTCATTGTAAGGGCGAACAAACTCCATCATAAAGGCTTTAATGCCCTGGGTCTCTATTTCCAATTGATCTCTTCTCCTTTCTAAATGTTGAAGTTTGCCTAGTGCTTCTTTGCATTGTTCGCTTTTGCATTCACCATTTACTGTGAGGGATATGGTAGTAGGAACCTCTTGCTGAATTTTTGATTCGAGGTCTATGTATTCTTTTGTTTCATAAAATTCTTTGTAGAAATAATTGTGAAAGATTGTGTGGCCTAGTTCATGAACTAGAGTTGCCTGCTGAGTCCTGGAGTCTTTAAACTTGGAGTCCAGGCCTATATGTACACCGCTTCCAGTGTTCACTGCTTTTGCCAAATCCTCTCCATTTAGAACAAGGGAGGGACTTTCAATCTCTATAGGTGATAATTTAAATACCTCGTGAGATATACTGTCGATTTTTTTTATTTGGTCACAATTTAGGGGCGAAGAGTCCTTAATGATTAGGTAGTCATAAGCGTTGGAGTTATTGCAAAAATGTTCGGCCTTCGCATAAATTGATAATGCAAAGGCCAGAATTGTTAGTTGAATCAAACTCATTAATTTTTCTGGGCGCTTTTACCTTCTGCCTTTTTCTGAAATCTTTTAGCATAGCTCTCATCAGTAATTAAGTCATCATTCACTTCAGGTCTTCCGTTCATTGCAAGACATTCGTTTTTATTTTGGTTTCCAACCTCCATACCCTTAGCAAAGAAGTGAAGCGACCTTGAAGCAGAAATGCAGATTAGAGCGCATCCATTAAAGAGCTTTTGTTTGTATTCTTTCTCGCCAAAAATCATGTCAGTATCAAACTTTTCTTTTTCTTCCTCGCAAGCGTCAATACAACTGTCCTTTGCTTGATTAACCGCTTGAACCGAACTGGCCCCTGCATCACACTGCTCTTTTAAAGATTTCTCAAAAGCGCTGTTTACTTCTTTAAAATAAGAAACAGGCGCTTCCTCAAGAGTGTGGCTTGAAGATAGAAAGAAGCCATAAAGGTGATCCTTACTTAGACTTGGAGTATCACAAATAGGATTTGCTAAAACTTGGGATATAGAAAATATGGTTAATAGAACTGTTAATCTCATTAGAGCTCCTAAAATTACCGTTTCATATATTATCGTGTGGATTTAACTTAAGCTTGAGTGAAAAAGTCTGTTTTTTAGTGTTTTTGTCTCTAAGTTGTTGAATTTGCGTGATATAGGTGATCCTAAAAATCTTGTAAACTCGGGATCCATGAAATAACATCCCGCCATGAGAGAAAATTGCTATACATGCATGAGGCCAAAAAGCTCTTGCATGTGCCCATATATCTGTCCAATATCAACCAATACAAAGTTCGTTATCCTCATCCATCCTATGGAATTTAAAAAGATTAAGAATGGAACTGGAGTGCTCACCAAGTTACAACTTAAGAATTCAGAGATTGTTGTTGGTTTAGAATTTACAAACTCAAAGCGTGTGAACGAGCTTGTCGAGGACCGAAATAATGAGTGTTACATATTGTATCCCGGTGAGGATTCAATCAACATTTCAAGATGTGAAACTTCAGAGCGGTTTAGCAGTCATAAGCAAAGAGTTGTGTTTATTCTTGATGCAACATGGCCATGTGCGAAAAAGATGATGAAGCTTAGCAAGAACCTACAAGATCTACCTTTTATCAGCTTTGAAAATAATAAAAAATCAGAGTTTTCAATTAAGCAACAACCGCATGAGCTGTGCCTTAGTACAATTGAGTCAGTTCAGCTTTTACTGGATGAGTTCAATCGTTTGGAAATCGAATCAGTAGATACCAATAGCTTCTTAGGCCCATTCAAAAAGATGGTGGAGTATCAAGTTGCATGCGTTCTAAACCCAAACAATAATAATCATCATAGGGCTGAGCGAAAAACTATCCGAAAGAAAGAATTCTACAAGACAAACCCGCAACGTGCTTTGTTCTTTGATAAATCTAATTTTTAATTAAATGGCACGCATTGTCATTGCTCTTAATTGAGGCACTGTGTTACTGAGAAAGTGTACTTTTTTAATTGCGCATTACTTATACAAAGCTTAAGATTTTCTTATGTTTAAATCTTTATTTTTAATTGCTGTTAGTTTTTCCGTTTTCTCATCCACTAATGGATTTTATCAAATAGAGGAGGGGCTTAGCGGCTATGAATTAAAAGATAAGCTGAAACGTCTACTTGCCAAGAATCATAAAGATCAAGGTTACTCTGCTCTAATTAGAATATATCTCAAGAGTGACGCTGACTTAACATACGATGGAGATGGTTCTATCGTAGATATGTACAGCGAGAGTCCAAACTATTCTGACTCTTACAACTATGACAATGCACACGAAAGTTGCGGCAGCTACAAAAGAGAGTCAGATTGCTACAATAGGGAGCACCTATTCCCTCAATCAATCTTTCATAAGAGAAGCCCAATGAGGTCTGACTTTTTTCACGTATATCCTAGTGATGGTTACGTGAATGGAAAAAGAAGTAACCACCCTTTCGGCGAAGTTAATAGACCAAGTTGGACATCTTCCAATGGGTCAAAGCTTGGAAAGAATACCTTTGGTAATTATAGAGGCACTGTCTTTGAGCCAATCGATGAATTTAAGGGTGATATTGCTAGGGCCTTATTTTATTTTGCGACAAGATACGGGGATAAAGCTGGCAGTTGGAAGCATCATGAAATGCTAAATGGAAGTAAGGATCAAGTTTATAAAACTTGGTTTGTTAAGCTTTTATTGAAGTGGCATAAAATGGATCCAGTTAGTCAGCATGAGATTCAAAGAAATAATGTGGGTCAAAAATTTCAAGGCAATAGAAACCCATTCATTGATCATCCTGAATGGGTTGAAGCAATCTGGGGAAATTAATGTAATGCCCGCTCGACGGTGTCTATTAGTTTCTCTTTATTTACTGGCTTAGCTAAATATTTATCATATCCACTCTTTAAGGCCCGTGCCTTGTCTTCTTCCTGAGCAAAGGCCGTAAGGGCTATTGCAGGAATGTGAGTCCCCTGACCTTTTTCTTTTATCCTAATTTCTTTTATGAGGTCGTATCCATCCATTTCAGGCATGGCGATGTCACTAATAAGCACATCGGGTCTTTCCGTTTTCATTTTCTTTAGGGCATCTAATGCATTGTCTGCTGTGAATACCTTGGCTTTATGAGATCTAAGTATTCTGGTGATTAAGTTTAAAGAGTCCGGTTCATCATCAACGGCCAATATACTTATATCGTGAAGATCATGCTCTTTTACTTCTTTAGGCTTGCTTGTATCTCTTTGTGCTGCGGCCGTAGCACTCAGACTTGCTAGTGGGAATGAAAGTTTAAAGGTAGTGCCTTGGTTAACTCCCTCACTTGTTACCACTATTGAGCCACCATGTAGATCGGTAAGGTGTGAAACAATAGAAAGTCCTAGCCCAAGTCCTCCCATTGATCTTGTTGATGACATCTCCTCTTGCCTGAACTTTTCAAATATATGTGGAAGGAATTCAGGATCAATGCCTTTACCTGTGTCAATAACTTGGATCACACAGTGTTGATCCTTGATAGAACTCTTAATCGCGATCTTTCCCTTTTCAGGAGTGAACTTTATTGCATTACTTAAAAGGTTCCAGAATATTTGAACGAGCCTGGTTTTTACTCCCATTATGATACATTGATGCGGTTCACTTTGAATGATTTCAATATTTTTCTTTTTGGCCTCAAGCTCCACGCTTTTGACTGCTGTTTCAATCGCATCCATTACTTTAACAGGCCGTGGTTGAAATTTTAACTTTCCAGAAATAATGGATGAGATATCTAGGAGGTCCTCTATAATGGCACTCTGTGCTTTTGCAGATCTAAAAATTGCTTGGATCTGGTCTCTGTGATCTGGATTAAGTTTATCCTCTAGTAGAAGCTGGGAATGTCCATATATGACATTCAATGGGGTTCGTAACTCGTGAGATACAGTTGCTAAAAATTCATCCTTAAGTCTGTTAGCTAGTTGTGCCTCCCTGTAAAGAAGAGTGTTCTCAAGAGATAATGTGGCCAAACTTGTAAGTTGTTTTAAGAGCTTCACAGCATCCTGTCCAAATGTTTCACCTCTATTCTCTTTTAAAAGACTTACAATTCCATATAGCTTGCCTCTCATCGTTAGTGGCAATCCAATAATTTCACCAATTTTTCGTTCCTCATCCGGTGCTGAAATTACGTATGACTCCTTATCCAACACCTTCTTCTTGATTCCCGAACTTTCTAGTTCTTCCAACTGAATTCTTTTTAAATCATCTGAATAGGACTCTGGGAATGAAACTTGGGAAAGCTTTTGATCTCCCTCTTCGGAAAAGTAGACAATGCATCCGCATTCAAAATTATTTGAATAGAAATTTGCAAGACTTTTAAGATTGGTTTGGGTATCAAGAGAGCTGCTTAAAATTTGACTTTCCTTGGCCAGGAGAGCATTGGCCTGGGAGGTCTTTTTAAGATCTTTTTCATTTTCTTCAAGTGACTTTTTAGCCTTTAAAACTTTCTTTGCCATTAGAAAAATGATGGCTGAGAAAATAAAGCCTAATCCTAAAATAACCCAATGAAAAGTTGCGGCGATTTCACTCTCAAAGTAGGGAGTGCTTTCATAGGAGAAAATGAGTTCATTATTTGCAACTGGCAAGGTCTTATTTTCAACAAACTGGGGCTGAAAGTCAGCGTTTGAATTATAGATTAGTCTTGGTGATCCAGCTCCCTTTATTGAGACTTTAACTGAGACGAATTTTGTGGTGCCTTCCTGTTCTGCCAGTATTGTATCAAACAATCTTTTGGTGCTAAAAACGCCAAAAACATATCCACTCTTTAGAAGCGATCTTTGTTCTTTCCTTGGAGGAATTTCAGCCGAAGAGTAGATTGGATAAAAAATATAAAACCCTTCTGTATTCTTCTCCTCTTTGGTTAAAAGTTTAAGCTCTCTGGAAATTGTTTCTTTTCCATCAACTGACGCTTCCAGCATTGGAACCGCTCGCGACTCCTCACTAAAGAGATCGAAGCCGCTTAAAGGTTTTAAAATCGTATCAAATGGAGCAATTGTCTTCACGGGAGCATAGACCTGCTTGTTTGCACTTTCTGGCCAAACCTCGTAATTTCTCAGCCCCTGGGATCTCATTTCTGAAATGAAGCTTTCAAGGTTTTCAGAAGAAACAATCTTTGCGACGCCCATTGAGGTCATGCCCGGAAAGTTTTCTTTAATGCCGATATTGTTGGTGTAGTTTTTAAACTCTGTATGCGTGAGCGAGCGATTGTCCATTAGCATAGCAGAGGTGGATTTCAACACATTTTGATAATAGTCCAACCTTCCATAAATCGCTTCATGAATGTTTATGGAATACTTGTTAAAAGTGTTTTGACTTCGTTCTTGTTCTACATTGTAAATATAGAAAGATGCCAAGACGGAGCCGCCAAACAAAGTCAAAAAAAGAATGAAAGCTTTAAGCGAAGCGTTTTCAGTTCCTTTGAATATCTCTAAAAAATTCTTCAAGCTAACTCCTAAATCATACCTATGGTAACAACTAAAGGTGGAATAGGAGATTAAACAAAAGGTTGATTCACTTATGCGCAAGGGCTGTCAAGGCCATGAATGGGGGCTTCATCATCTTAAGCGCTAAGCTTAGGATTAAAGAGGTTACTATGAAAGTTATCGTTGTGGGGGCCGGTTTTGGCGGAATAAATGCAGCCAAGACTTTGGCAAAGAATAAAAGTATCGATGTGGTAGTTGTTGATAAGCGAAATTATCACTTATTCCAGCCCTTTTTGTATCAAGTTGCAACCGCCGGACTCTCTCCCGCAGATATTAGTGTTCCAATAAGAGCATTCTTTCGAGGCCAAAAGAATGTGGAAGTTATTATGGGAGAGGTTGCAGGCATTGACCAGAAGAGTAGACTTCTTAAGCTATCAAATAATAAAAACTTAAAGTATGACAAAGTTGTAATAGCGGCTGGTGCAAAAAATCATATTTTCAATCAAGACTGGGCAAAACATGTATATGGACTTAAATCTATCCAAGATGCGCTCTCTCTTAGAAAGAATATTTTAATGTCATTTGAGCTGGCAGAGGTTGAACAAGACCCCGTTAAAAGGAAGGCCTATACCACTTTTGCTATCATTGGTGGCGGTCCAACTGGAGTAGAGCTGGCAGGAGCAATTGCAGAGCTTGCCAGGTTTACTTTAAGTGAGGATTTCAGAAACATTGATCCAAGCGACACCCGAGTTATCCTGATTGAGGCGGGCAGTAGAGTCTTGTCGACTTTCGACCAGGGACTTTCAAAGAAAGCTAAAAGAGCATTGGAGAAGTTGGGCGTTTCAGTGTGGCTAGAGAGCAAAGTAAGCAATATTTGCAAAGGAAAAGTAGAGCTAGGAAGCGATGTAATAAACGCAAACACAATTATTTGGGCCGCGGGGGTGGTTTCAACAGACCTTGCCAAAGATTTAGAAGCAGATGTGGGTGTAAACTTAAAACGCGGAAATAGACTTCTTGTGAATGAATTTCTTCAAGTAAAGGGCTGTGAGGATATTTACGCCATTGGAGATATCTCATATTTTGAAAAAGAAGAGCTTCCGGGGATTGCTCCAGTTGCAATTCAACAGGGTAAGTATGTAGGGAAGGCAATAAAAAGACTTTTTAAGGAAAAAGAGATAAGGCCATTTTCCTATGTAGATAAGGGACATATGGCGACAATTGGAAGAAGCAAGGCGATTGCCCAAATTGGAAAACTCCGCTTTGGTGGAACAATCGCCTGGTATTTATGGGTGTTTATTCACATCTACTTTCTCATTGGATTTAGAAACAGGGTTTCCGTTTTTCTCCAATGGCTTTGGTCATACCTAACCTATAAGCGAGGTGCCAGGATCATCAATTAAAGAAGATCTAGAAGCTGCTGCTTAGTAAGCTTAGGGTGCATAGGTGAACCTTTTCTAGCATTATGCTTATTATGCTCTTTCTTTTCATTTGAACCATATACGTACTTGTTAAAGCTATTCGAAAAGTCCATTCCAGAGAAATCATTCAGCTCTTTAAGAAAGATTTCTGTAGTCCATTGTCCGTGAAGGTAATCTTCGTACATTTTCTTGAGAAAGCCTTCAAGGTTACCATTAAGCTTTAGATTAATGTAGGCCATGAACGCAGCTCCCTCAGTGTAGGCCTTAGTTGTTGTTGTTCTCTTGTAGTTTGAAAATGCTGCCAAGTTTGTGGATGAGTAGCCTGGTGAGCTAGAGGCCTTGTAACCTTTATCTCTCCAACTTGCAACAGCTTCGTCAAGCCATCCGGAGTTTCCATTTGTTGGCAAAACCCCTCTTGCAAAATAGCTGTGGGTAAGTTCATGGCCAAGAGCACTTCTTGAGGTAATTGTTGCTCCACTGTGCTCCATTCCGCCCATACCTGCAATATATGCTGTAAGAGAAGGGTGTCCCCATGGTCCAAACTTGGACTCAAGCTCTTTCATTACCTTCAAGGTATTTTTTTCTATTTCATAAAGAGACCAACTGGACTTTGAATAAGTAACAATAGGGATCTCTCTGCCATCGATAGATTTGTGGGAAAAGCTTTTGATCTTGAATCTACCTTTCTCACTAAGGTGAAAGTAAACAGATGAAGAGCTGAAGTAATCAGGATAAGCAATGTGAAAGTGATTGCTTGATTTTTCAGACAATGTTCCATTAGTAAAAATTCGGTGTGGCGTTTGTGTACCTGTTACTTTGACATCCATGCTCATTGCAAATTGATCAAACTCCAAGTTTGTTGGCAGGTACTGTTCAAGATACCTTCTGTCTGTTAAATCGCTCATCCAAAAACCTGATCTAGCACTATCGCTTGTGAAGTCAGTGTTGGTTTTAATATTCCCTGTAAACTCAAATGTATGGAAACCGGAATCAAGTGTTGAGCTTAAAGATACGTACTTGGTTTCATCTCCTGGAGAACTTATTTGGATTGCCTTATCATTCTTTCCATTAACTTTTGATGTGGAAGGCATTTCGATAATGTCAAAAACAGGGCTGCCTGCTACTGGTTGGTTGAAAGTGATAACGGCCTTGTATGTAGCTTTTTCTGAGGCTACATCAAAAGTTAAGAAATAATCTGCTTTTACGAAGTCAACAAACACAAATTTCTTGGATTCAATTTTAAAATTTTTAGGTGCGTGGTCCAAGTTTGCGAAAACGTGTGTGACTGCGAGCAGCATTAGCATTGTGATTTTTATCATGTGTCTCTCCTCTTTGATGAACTTTAGCAAGTATTAGGCGTAATTTAAAATTTTATCGAAATAAAAACGCTTAGGCAGTTTTTTAATTTATAAAAAATTAAGAAGATTTAGGTGCTAAAAATTACAGGGTCTAAGGCCAAAATGTTTAAAAGAACATAAGTTCTCGCCAAATTTGGTGGAGGGAAAAATGTTTTTTAGAGTACTGGGGTTTTTATTTTTAATTTCTATTAATGCTTTTGCCATCGATTGTCCTTTGGTGGACCTAAAAAAGTTCGAAAGCAGTCCTAAGACCTTTATGGATGCACCGCTGCAGAAGTATGATGAAAATTGTGAGAGCGTGAGCTTCTCATTGTTTGATGACCAGTCAATTTCTTCAAAGAGCTTTGTGAAAAAAAAGGATGAAGCTAGAAAATCTGTTTGCCACACAAATAGCGATGGAAACCAGCTTTGTCTTGCATCTGTATCGCCAGGAGATGATGTTCTAAAAGGCAGAGCTCCGATAGAGAGTCTTGATAGAGCTGAAAACCTTGTTGATCCGGAATACTTGGTAAAGAACATCAAGGCAATGGAGGCCCTTGGACTAATGCAGGGCAGTGTGAACACCCAGCCTTGGTCTGATTGGTACTGGCCAATTGCTGTAGGACAATTAAGCTTTAGGTATAATGACCGTCAAATGATGAACGCCTATAGTGTTAAGTCACCTGGTGAAGAGGATGTTTGGACTTGGGTTAATGAATGGCATAAAAACTCAATGCCAGAAGATGCCAACCTTCTTTCTCCTTCAGAGAAATATGACCTATTAGTAGGGGACACAAATTATACCTTAACCAAGAAGATGCTCCAGGCCGGAAGCTACTACCAATATAATTTTGGAAAAGTTGAGAGCTGGATGGGCCTATGCCATGGGTGGGCACCTGCAAGCTACATGCTGCCAAGACCAACCAAGGCCCTACCTGTTACCCTTTCAAATGGAAATGTGGTTGAATTCCTTCCAAGTGATCTTAAGGCCCTTGGAACCCTCTTGTGGGCAAATGGCTACCAAAGCACCCGTATGGTCGGCGGAAGATGTAATATTAGCGAACCTGAAAAAGATGAAGAGTCTGGGAGAGTTAAGGATCAAAACTGTTTTGACACAAACCCTGGAACTTGGCATGTGACAGCTGTCTCAGAGATTGGCAAAAAAGGCTCTCCTTTTGTTATAGATGCCACTTTTGATTACGAAGTTTGGAATCACCCAGTACTTGCCTACGATTATAAATACTTCAACCCTCAAACATTCAACTATTCTGACTCTTTGGAAGATGCCAGTGTAGACCTATCAAATTTTAAGAATGATAAGTTTAAAAAATATAGATCTAAGGAAGCTAAAAGTGTTGTTGGGATCGTTATGGAGGTTGTTTATTTAATCGAAACTCAACCTCAGCGTCTGTCATACGACAACGCTGCTATGGATGCCAAAAGCAAGGTTCAATATGTTTACGATCTTGAATTG
>Ga0208203_1000459_pt1 | contig 18443 bp, 22 predicted proteins | sample DeeseametaMP2914_FD_184167 | JGI IMG/M metagenome (GOLD analysis project Ga0208203, IMG submission 184167) | Marine microbial communities from the Deep Atlantic Ocean - MP2914 (SPAdes) | ecosystem: Environmental > Aquatic > Marine > Oceanic | place: West of Santa Cruz de la Palma, Atlantic Ocean...
AGCAACTGCATGAAGAAGGCATTAGAGTTGTCATGCTGACAGGAGACAGCGCCACAACAGCTCAGGCGGTGGCAAAAAAATTAAATATCGATGAAGTGATCGCCGAGGTGTTGCCTGAGGATAAAGTCGACAAGGTTCGGGAGTTACAAGATACGGGAGCCTTGGTGGCAATGGCGGGAGATGGAATAAACGACGCTCCAGCATTGGCCATCGCTCATGTCGGAATTGCGATGGGGACGGGGACAGATGTGGCGATGGAAAGCGCTGGAGTGACTCTTGTAAAAGGAGATTTATTGGGAATCGCCAAAGCGATGAAGCTCTCCAAGGCCACAATGAGAAATATTAAACAGAATCTTTTCTTTGCCTTTATCTATAACTCGGCTGGTGTGCCCATCGCCGCTGGGATTCTTTACCCACTTTTTGGAATTTTGCTAAGTCCAATGATAGCAGCAGCCGCTATGAGCTTAAGCTCTATTTCAGTAATCTTTAACTCTATGAGACTTAAAAAACTTAATTTAGGTTAAAAGACAAAATAATATTATTTTAATTGGCCAAAAGATGACTTTTTCTTGAAATGGAAAAACCGAGGAAGTGCGGAATATTTTGACATACGTTTTTAAGGACGTTGATCCAAAATGATCCAATGTGAAATACTTTAATGAAAGAACATGAAGTGGAATGAGGTCAATTGGAGAGGCAAGCACTTTAAATTATTTCAGAATATAATAAATATTGAGTTTACCAATTTAAAAGGAAAGTATTGTCCACACCGTCAAATTTCGACCACGCTTCCAGAAGATTACGTTTTCGCACCATTTCTTTCTCTCGGGCATGAACAACTTTAAAATGAACATAATTATTATTTTGATAATTTTAAATTATCATCCTGATAATTTAAGCCATTAGCTTCTCTTCTAAACAATTGAAATAATTCTCTGTTATCAATCTTCACACCTTGGCGCGGTCTTTGACTTATAGAAAACCAAGGAGGGCAAGTGCAAAGACAATTTTATATTGGAAGGATTTCCATTCCTGAAGAATTACGGCCTCTTTATGAAGAGGTTTCGAAAGATTTTGAGCAGAAAGTATTTGGAGCTTTAAAAACAAAAAAGGAGAAAAAGAATGAAAAGGTTAGGGGAGTATCTAAAAAGTTTCTTGGTGAGCGAGAATTTTATACAGCAATATCTTGAAGGCCGAGAACTTCCAGAGATTGAAAAGCAAACATGCATTTATTGGTCACAAAAACTTCTATAGGAGAGAGAAATGAAGAAACATTATGTTCGAGTTAAGAGAGAAATCATGGAATTGTTTGGAAATATCAGCGTTGAAGAGATCGTGAGGAATAGACCTATCACAGATTTAATTCAGGATATTTCCAACTCACTGGAAGAAGTTTCATTGGTAAAGGTTCGTTAGAAATCAGGGAGGAAAAAATGAAAAAAGTGAATGTGAGCGAATTGCGTTTCAAAATAGATCTTCTGGAGAGGCTTTTGTCAAAAGAAGAGCTTTCAAGAAGCTCGATTAGGGGAAAACTTAACAGAATCAGAAAGCAGTTGAACTTGCTTGTGGTTTCTCAACAATAAAAAGGAAAAAATGTGAAGAAATTTTGTGGTTTTATATTTTTACTATTGATCGCCTCCTGCTCATTTCAGAGCAAGGATGGGAAAGAAGATAAAAAGATTCAAAGGCATTCATCTATGAGTCCTGATGAGATGAGAAAAATGGACTCAGATGGTGACAAAATCGATGATTTTTCTGAACAAGAAAGAGGTCTGGATCGCTATGTGGCGAACTTGCCGCAGATGAAGGTTAACTTCTTGCAGAACTATATAATTCGTCTGCGATACGAGGATGAATCCGTTTTTGAGGTTGATACAGGAATAAGGAGGAGCAATCCTGATTTCAAGTACAGAGTGGGTGAGCTTTTCTTAAAAGAAAATAGTGTGGATAATGCCGCAAGAATCGGGAGATTCTCAGGTCATTCTTGGGGAAAGATTAAGCAGCAGGACTTCTCCTGGGTTCAATACCCCGATATCGACAAAGAGTTCTTCCATTCAAAAGTGGCCGAATTTAAGAAGTTATCAACGAATAAGCTGGTGGAGACCCAGATAAGTCTAGAGAACTCGCTGAAGCTCGTTCAACAGGGGCTTTATAGCTCGATAGAGCAGCTGGAGCTTAATTTTTACTATTACAGCCGTGAGAAGGAATCCTACGTCTTATTAAAAACTGCTGAGGTTGAAAAAACTTTCCAATCAGGTGTCAGGGAGAATTTTCATGTGGATATATCCAACCCGCCAAAGGAGTTGATCGAAGATAGTTACCTTCGGCATGGGGAGTTTATCATCTCTGAGGTGAAAGACTTTTTCATTCCTGAACTTGGCATGAAGTACTCAACCTTGCTCAAGTCAGTTAAGGCCAAAACGATTCCTGTTTATAAGGTTACGCCTTTTGAAAGCAATTTGCATTATGTCGCCACATCTGGGAATGGAATAAACTTTATAAATCTTCTTGAGAGGCTTTTTGCAGACAAATTTACCGTACAGGATAATCGACTTGTTAAAATCGAGCAATTTGAAAACAACCTTAGGGATTTTGATTACCTTCACGAGTTGAGAGGCGTGGATAAGGAGGGGAGATGGTATGTGATGACAAATAAGCTTAAGAAACATTATTTAAAGCATTCCTTTACTCCGGCGGATAGTATTACTCTTTCCTATATCACAGGTGATGAGCTGGCAAAAAGAGCCAGTGAGACAATATATGCCGCTTCAGAAAAAATTTACAGCGGCCCTTCCTCTAAGAGGTACATCTTAGGAAATGTCTCCCGAAATTCAAGCATTGATTTCTCTGTGTATCTTAAAGGCCTCAAAGGAAAAGAGCTCGTAGCACAAAACGGAGCTTTCTCTTATCGGCCTCCTAGCTGTGGAAATTGCACAGGCAATGATTGGAGCGTGCACGCAAATTTCTCAATTAATAGTTTCAGGGACTTTGAGAGGGATTGGAACGTAGCCTCTATTGATGAAATAAAGGATTCTTTGGTGGTTGAAGTTAATGGCAACGCCTTGGACATGGCTCAGCTTATAGAGGATGGATTGGCGAGCTTCGAGTTAAATAGCGATAAAAATGGCCAATACCTTCATTTCAAGTTGGATAATCTTCATAGATTAGATGTTATTCGCTCAGGAGGTGAAAATGTCGCGAGCCTGAGGCTTTTTCCCATAGCGGAGGGAACTGCTGCTCGAGGCCTTAGACTGGATAACGTAGGCGGAAGCAATATAGATAGGGTCTATCATGGAGGCAAGATTGCCTTTCAACAAGCCGGAAAAAGAAAGATCCCAATTGCTGTTACTGGTTGGAACTTCGACAAGTGGAAAAAGCGGATCCCTTGGGGACACAAGTTTCCAGATGGGTATATTCCTACCAAAGGACAAATGGAAAGATATTGGGATGGAGTAGTAGTCAGCGTTGTTTCCAATATCACCAATTACTTTAACTAGGGAGTCGAGATGTTTAAGCTATTAAGTTTCTTCTACTTCTTTTTGAATGATAATGTTTGGGCCAGGAGCATAAAAGCTACGGCAGATCGGCTAGGTAGCGAGGCGCAGTCTATAGGGCTTTCAATTGCAATCTTTGGGCTAGTGATTGCCGGAATTATGCTGGCCTTGGGTAAGCAGGATGCCGGGAACAAGATTACGAGCGCATTTTTTGGCTGTTTAGTTATTGTGATGTCCACAAGCATCGTCAGTTTTGTGAAGGGAGTGGCGTGATGCAGAATTTTCCACGATTTTTAAAACAGAATCCCACTTTCTTTGGCTTTGAACTAACAGATTTGTTTATGCTGCTGATGTTGTTTCAAATTGGCTCCTTCCTGGGAATAGAGCCTTTAGTTGCCCTAATAGCGTCATTTGGGGTCGTGCTCTTAATTAGGTTCTTATTGAAGAGTGTGGATTTGGTGGGACTTGTTTTGGGCGGAAGAAATAAAACGCTTTCGTGGATGGACGAACTTAAGGAAAAGGGCCTGTAATGTTTCCTATTTTTTCAGTTTCCGGCAATCAGCTAGTCTCCCTTGAGGGGGAGACTAGCTACCTCTACCAACTAATTGCGCCAGACCTAGAGCAGATGGAGGAAGTGGAGAATGTATTCTTGGAGCTTTCGAGAGGGTTGGCAGATCAAGATAATCATTGGGTGAAGCTTTATCATATTGACGGCAACCTTTGGATTAACTCGAAGAAAAAGCCTGAACTCGCGAGCTGTGAAGTTTGGCCTGAGGAAAATCCCTTTGGTCTTTTCTTCAATGATCTTCACTCTGATTCGAGTTTTATGAGGACTATTTTCTCTATAATGGAGTCTTTCACCGCATTTTCTCTTTAAAAGAATTCTTTCCAGTAGTCGAGCACCAATACCTCTTGGAACAAGACTTTTGCATATGCTTGAGATAAAAACACCCCATAAATACAGATATAAGAATCAGTAAAAACAGCAGGACATAGTCTTGTTTGACTTCGAAACCTCTTTGACATATGACTTTACTGCCAGATGACACTACCAAGCCGCCCATCTTGGCCCCCGCAGAATGGATTCCTTCCCCTTTTACCATCAGCCTGTTTTCCTCTTAACTCTATTGGACAGAAACAAGTTCCATAAAGATACGGCTAGCAGTGCCAGAGTTCCGCTATAAAGGAGAATCTTATTGTGGATGCGCCTGATTTGGCGTTTAGTCGCAGTGGTTATGTTAGTGTTTTGATTTTATAGATCCAATCTCTTTTCTGAGCTTCTTTAGGCTTCTTGAAATTATTTTTCTTGCATTAACTTGTGTGGTTTTAAACTTTTTGGAAAGATCTTCAAAGCTCCATTCTTGAAGATAGCGCAATTCTAGAAAATCTTTTTCTTTTTTTGAAAGCGATCCTACAGTCGCTAAATCAAACACCAGAGAAGAGGATTGTTCAGGCGCTAAGACATTCTCTTCTCTAAAATCCTCCTCCTTTGTTTTTTGCTTTTTCAGATAGTCAAGCATCTCAGATCTTAAAATTATAAAAAACCAATTCAAGAAAGAAAGGCTCGGATTGTATTGGTGACGCTTCCGGTGAAGTTTGATAAATGCATTTTGAAAGACTTCATCAGCAACAGCTGAATCTTTAAGTCTTTTAACTAAATATCCATAAGCCTTGCCTTTGTGCCGATGGTATAAAGTCTCAAAAGCCATAAAGTCAGCGCCTTGGTACCTTTTCATTAAAGCGTCATCATGTTGAGCTGAATAGTCCATAATACTTCCAGTAGAAGGAGACAGAAACAGTGTGCCATTTTAGTGGATATTTCTCTTTCTTGACTTAAAGATTACCACAAAACGATCCAAAGTTAACTGAGAAAGATCATACTCTTGCGTGATAAGCGAGTTTTACTGAACCAAATTAGGCCTATATTATTCTGAAGTTTCGCAAGAAAGGTATTCTGCTGGGAAGAATGGCGGAGTTGCTGCTCCGCCTGAAATACCCAAGACATCCACTTCATCAAAGTTGATGTCATTGTACATGTTTACGATTCGCACGGGATAATCATAATAATTAGCGGCGATAAATAGCTTTCGAAAGTATTTTTCTGATGAGGAAGCTGAAGACCTTCCAGCGCTTGGAATTTTTCGGGGAATGCAAATGATGGCAGTTTCACAAGACATACCTCTTTATATTGATATTAGTGAGGAGATCGGCATTAGAGACAGAAGATATGTCTTGGATAGAGTTCATGTAAATGAAGATGAGGAGCCACGCTCGAAATCAATTCTGGGCTACACTCACTTTTTAGGTTATAAGCAGCACCATCAAGGAATTAGGATCGATTATTTTCATAAAAAACAAAATCGCTGGCCGGATTTTTAAATTAATTCTTATTCTAATAGGGAAAAATAGCGGAGTTTCTGGAAGCCTCAAATCGTATTTGAGATTACAAAGCTATAGCAAAATACTGAGAAAACCTATAATTGTTACTGCGACTCCAATGGTAAGAATATGTGGAAGCCCTCTTTGATAGCACATATCATCCATTAGACGAAGATTGTGAATCCAAGCGGGAGCTGTTTGATTTATTACTTCTGTTTGTGGTTCTATAATCCTGGCGGCTCGCTTTCCACTTTCAACCGCGGCCTCTATGCTCCAGACGTCCGCTTGTGTCTTTGTATGTGCTCCGGCCATTATTAAATTACCTATCGAGGCCTCCTGCTTGGGCAAATATTTTTGATTTTCGGTGTTGTTCACCCACTTCGGCCAAGGCGTCTTAATGCCAGTAGGAGAAAAATTCCATTCCGGCCAAATTTCCATTTCTTTTAATTCAAATTGGGTGAGCGATTTGCCTTGATTCGCTTTTTTGATTTCTGCATTAAGGCTTTCACATTGAAATATTTGTTCTTTAACCTCTTCCAAAAACTCTTCTTTCGAGCAGGTGAGGACGGGTTTTCCATATAATCGGCCAGCCACAGTTTCAATGCATGCGGTTCCTGTCCATAGTGATCCTACTTCCTCTCCGAGATTCAATCCTTCAGACCAAACTTTCTCTTGAGCGAAAAGCGTTAGGTTATACTCTGTTTCCGCCAAAACCATGGCCATTCGCTTTCGTGGAAACTTTATAGTCTCGTTAAAGCTCAAGCGGAATGAAACTTGAACATGTCCCGGAGATTGGGTGAGCCCGTTGTATTGCAAAAGTTCTTGATTGTTTTCCATTCCCTGGCTTTCAAAGAGAATCTTTTTGCCGAAATAAGGATTAACGGCGAGGATAAAAAAATCCGCTTCGACTTTTTTCTGGGCACCTTGGCTCTCAACGACATGAGCGTGTTGAACAAGACCTTTTTTAGCTTTTAAACTTTTTAATTCTGTCTCAAAATGAAAGGCGACTCCCATTTTCTTTAAATGCCTCGTCCATCTATTAAACCAATATTCACTACTTGGTCCTTTCAACAGCAGCCATCCGTCTTGTTTACCATGCTTCCAACTTCCTCCCTCCGTGTCTGGAGGATGCTCATGAACTGTGGTAGAAGTCATTTGCTTACAAAAAAACTGACCTGCGGTGTGGTAGGAAAGGCGGCTCCAATCAGACCCCACCCAAGGGCCAAAAGAGGCCTTCCAGTTTTGTAGGCCTTTTTGGGAAAGGACGTTTTTCCAAGCATCAACCGCCCTAATCTGGGAGTATATTTCTTGAGAGCGGTAGTTGGCACACCATGCCTTCAACATCACGTATCCTGCACGGGTAAATTCTAGCCAGCTAAGCTTAAACATATCTTTGATGTCTTTTATGGACTTGAAAAAACTTGCTTTTCCATGTGCGGGGAAAATTCCGAAATCAATGGGCCTCGACAGGGCGTTTTCGAAAACGTTGCCATTTTGATCGAAGGGGATTCTTTTCATGATTTCGAAGGTGTTGTTGTACCAAGGGCCAAAACCATGCCAAGAGTACTCTGTCGGCAGGCCGTTTTCCCGCCGTTCGCTTCGGAAGAAACCGCCTGGCTTAGACTTTACCTCATAAATTGCGACGGAGTGTCCCCGCTCAGCAAGTTCATGCGCCACCGTCATGCCCGCAATGCCCGCTCCAAATATAGCAACTTTTCGTTTTTGAATTTCTGTAGGTGATTTTATATGAATCCTTTTCCATGTTTAGGTTGGGGTTATTAACCCTGCCAGGGGCTATGCGTTTCTAACAGTGCTTGTGCCTCGACAGCTTTTTAACAAAAGCTTGAAACTCTTGTTGGACTCTTGGAGTTAAAGAGTCCATTTTTCTGATAAAAGCAACTATATTCCAAATCTCTTGCTCTTCTTGAACAGGTCCAAAAGAAAGCATTCCCGTCATTTTTGTGCCATGCCTGATGACCCTAATCTCACCGTCTTCCATTTTTTTGGTGGATGTCCAAAGTTTTGGCGGAGCCGGCATCATTCGATTGGCCCAAACTATACTCTTTACACCCAGGGCTCCGTGGCACTGCAAACCCATTTCTTTATAATGATGTTGGTTATTTTGCAGGTCTATATCGTCTGAAATGGATGTTTCGGGAGCATACCACCTCAAGGAAGATTCATAGATGGTGTTTCCCCACCAATCTAAAATTCCGCTGAATAGGCCTAGATAAAACTTGGAACTCACGTTGTCCTCCAAATAGTTTGTACAAGCTTATCAAGACCTAGCCGTTTATCCGAATTTCAAGCTGGTAATTTAATTGAATATTAATTTGATCTTGTTGTCACAAATGAAACCATAGGATAGTATATAAATTGAGACGTTCCAAACAAGGAGAGAAATTTGAAAACGATTCGATTAGCTTTATTGGTAGCTTTAATATTTTTGGTAAGTTGTGCTTCAGCAAGGAGGGAATCTGCCGCCCATCACCACCATGTGACAGAGTGTGGGAAGGATGGCTGTAAAATGACAGAGAATGAGTGCGACATGAAGAAATGTTCTATGAAATCCTGTCAGATGTATGAAGGGAAATGCGCTTACTCTGTGGCCCATGGAGATGTTCATGTCAAAGGAAAGAAAGAATACAAGTTGGTCCATGACGGACATGTATATTTTTTCTCTAGTGCAGAAAAAATGAATATGTTCAAAAAGGATATAGAGAAAGGTGTCCAAAAGGCTAATGAAAACTGGGAAGCCTTTAAATGGCAACAATTAAGATAGAGGAGAAGTTATGAAGTTGATCACGCTATTAATGCTAATGATGACAAGTGCTTTTGCCCATGAGCTCGAGTTCGCCAATTATTTGAAGCTGCAAAAGGCTCTCGCAGGAGATGATTATAATGCCGCCTTAAGCGCTCATAAAACCATTTGTGAAGATGAGTTGGGACACTACACTGCAAATTACAAAGATTGTGGCAAAGAATTTAAAGGTATTGAAGAACTGAGGAATTCTTTCAAAGAGCTGTCCCAATTGTTTATTGGGAACGGAAAGAACAAAGAGTTGGATCAACTTCAAATCATGAGCTGCTCCATGGCCAAGGCTAAGTGGGTGCAGGAAAAAGGGGAAATCTCAAACCCATACTATGGCATGAAAATGCTTTCTTGCGGCGAAAAAATGTGATTTTTTAATTTACTTTTGGGGAGTCGACATAGACGACTCCCTTCTTTTCAATCTCGTCTCTCTAAAAGTGGGGAAGATTTCTGCTCCCCATGACCATTAGGTAATATATAGACCATGTAATCTTTACAAATAGGCCAGCTGTTAATGGTGTGGCGCGTTGTAATTTCCCTAAATCTACCATAAAGGAAGTTGAGATGAAGCGTTACATTGCGTTCTTACTACTATCGGTTTGCCTCCAAGCTTTGGCTGCTGGTGAAAAGAAATATGAATTAAATGTGGAGCAAGTTACCGCCAATCTGACCGGAGTCGATGTCCCTCATGCCTTGGCCATCAATGGTTCAATTCCGGCACCTACATTACGTTTTAAGGTAGGCGACACTGCTGTGATTAAGGTTAACAATTTAACTGATGAACCTACAACCTTGCATTGGCACGGTCTTCTTGTTCCCTGGGATCAAGATGGACCGCAATTTGCAAACACTCGAATTATCGAGCCTGGCAAAACCCATGTCTTTCGTTTTCCGATCACTCATGCAGGAACATATTGGTATCACTCCCACACTGAATTACAGGAGCAACGCGGTTTATACGGAGGGATCGTTATTGAGGAGCCCAACGTCCAAGTTCAAGTTGATCATGACTTGGTGGTCGTCATGAGTGACTGGACTAACGAACATCCTCAAGACGTATTGGCTAATCTAAAAATGGAGGGGCATTATTACGCTTATAAAAAAGACTTCTTCCCCTCGGTTTTAGGTGCAATTCGAGCCGGGAAGATATGGGATTTTATACAGAGTGAATGGACCCGTATGGGCCCGATGGATTTAAGCGACGTTGGCTATGACGCTTTTTTGATTAATGGCAGGGAAAAGCAGGATCACAAAGAGATCAAGGGGGGAGATCGCGTTAAGTTACGGCTAATAAATGCCTCAGCTTCCACTTATTTTTACGCAAACTTGGGTAAACTACGGGAGTTTGAAGTGATCGAAAAAGACGGTGTCAAAGTACAGCCGGTGAAAGTTAATGAAGTTCTGGTGGGTATTGCTGAAACATACGATATTGTATTCACTATGCCTGAAATGGCCGCGTTGGAGTTTAAGGCAACGGCCCAAGACATCACAGGCTCAGCCAGTATGGTCCTTGGCAGAGGTCATCACGTGGAGAGGGTTCCTATGAAAATGCGTCCAAGCCCCTACGGGATGGACCACGGAGGCGGACACGGGAGAGACCACGATGGAGGCAATGACGGAGGCCATGGCGACCACGTCTCGGGTATGGACATGAAAGATTCTCAAATATCTGAAGACGAATTGGAGGCTATGCCCATGACCAATAGGCTGAGCTACGCAATGCTCAAGTCTCCTGAAATGACGATGTTTGATCTAGACCTTCCAAGAAGAGACTATACCCTCGAGCTAGACGGAGACATGGACAGATACACATGGACTATCAACGGTAAGTCTTTTTCAGAAGAAAAATACTTAATGGTTAGATATGGAGAGGTCGTTCGCATAACTTTTAAAAACAAGACGATGATGCATCATCCAATGCACTTGCACGGGCACTTCTTTCGGGTTCTTAACGGACAGGGACACTTTGCTCCAAAGTTCCATACTGTTGACGTAAAACCCATGGGAGAGGTGGTAATAGAATTTCACGCAAATGAGCCTGGTATATGGTTTCTGCACTGTCATAATCTTTACCACATGAAAATGGGAATGGCGCGTTTGGTAAAGTATGAAGGCTTTGAACGTCCGGAGGACTTGATCGCGGACGAGAAAAAATGGTCTGGCTACATGACACATGATGATAGCGCCTTCACTAGTAGTGAAATAACTATTGGTACTAATTTTGCTGAGGCGGAGGTTAAGATATCAAAAGGCAGACAGCAAGTAGATGTTAGCTTTGAAGTTGACCAGTATGACCCTGAGACCTTTGAAGGAGAGCTTGTTTATAGGAACTATCTCAACCGCTATTTAAATTATTATGGAGGCATGGAGGTTGAGGATGCGAGAGCAAAAGCAATTGTAGGAGCGGCCTATACAATTCCTATGAACGTTCAGGTTCAAACGCATATAAGAAGCGATCAAAAGCTGATTGTAACTCTAAGTAAAACAGTGCCGCTTGTTAGTAAGCTCTTTCTTGACCTCAAGGCTCGTGGAAAGTTTGGCATGGAAGAATCTTCTGCTTGGGAGTTTGAATCGGGTCTCTACTATCAAGTAGGGACGAGAACCCAATTTGGAATCAACTACCGTTATAACGAACACACAGGTCCAACTTATGGTGCAGGCATTAAAGTTCATCTAAATAAGTAGGCGAGAGAAAAACGTGGAATCAGATAGGACGGGGTTAAATATTTAGAAAGTTAACGTTTTTCTAGCACTTTCAACTGACAAATTTGTTATTTGAACTTAGGTTCATGCTAAGGAGAACGCATGAACCAACTGTCAAAATATCTAACTTTGTCTCCCACTGAGATGAACCGGCGTCGATTTTTAAAACAGGCTGGACTGGGCGTTTTTGTAACAGGAATAAATGCGAGCTTCCCATTACCCGCCTGGGCTATGGATGGACTAGAGTTCTCATCAAACGATCAGCATGACAGGGTCTTTGACCTTGAATATCGCTATACGCCTATCGAAATAGACGGCAAAAAGGACACAGCTACCGCCATTAACGGTACAGTTCCTGCCCCTCTTTTAAGATGGAAAGAGGGTGATCGAATTCGTTTAAATGTAAAAAATAACATGATGGACACTGACCACGCCTCAATCCACTGGCATGGAATATTACTCCCGTTTAGAATGGATGGCGTCCCAGGAATTAACTTTAATGGTATTAAACCTGGTGAAACATATGAGTATCACTTTAAAGTTCAACAATATGGAACATACTGGTACCACAGTCACTCATTTTTTCAGGAGCAGACTGGTGCCTATGGCCCAATTATTATAGATCCAAAAGAAGCAGATCCTATAAAAAGCGACAATGAACATGTTGTAGTGCTTTCTGACTGGACCTTTGAAGATCCACACGACGTTTTTAGAAACCTGCATAAGATTGAAGGCTATTACAACTGGCAGAAAAGGACGATCTTCGACCTCTTTGAAAATATGAAAAAAGAGGGCAATGAAAAAGCATTAAGACAATGGTTCGCATGGGACAAGATGAGGATGAGTCCTGTCGATATACTCGACGTTACGGGTTATGCCTACACGTACCTGATAAATGGGCATTCACCAGATATGAATTGGTTTGGTAGAATCAAACCAGGGCAAACAACAAGGCTTCGGGTTATTAACGCGAGCGCGATGACCAATTTTGATGTCAGAATTCCTGGTTTGGACATGACCGTTGTAATGGCCGATGGAAAGCCTGTAAAACCTGTTAAAGTACACGAATTTCGGATTGGCGTCGCTGAGACATATGACGTTTTAATAAGACCTACTAAAGAAGAGGCCTACACTTTCTTTGCAGAGCCTGAAGACAGAAGCGGATTTGCTAGGGGAACCCTAGCTCCAGATAAAGAGATGAAAGCTAAGATACCTAAAAGAAGAGAACGTCCTGTCCGAGAGCTGAAGGAAATTGGAATGGCGATGATGGCCGACAACTTAGTAGGAAAGATGGACCATCACATGATGAAAAAAATGAGGAAGAAAAGAGACAGTGAGATTAAAAACATCCCAGGCCCAAAAGGTCCAGAACCATTTCTTCCAAAAGACCTGCCAACAGTGGCCATGATTATAAAAAATCCACAAAACCGTCTTCATGATCCGGGACTTGGTCTTGGAAATGATGGATGGAAGGTCTTAAGTTATAAAGATTTAAAAAATGCCGCTCCACAGCCTTATAAGCCAATCGTGGATCGCGAAATGACCGTGAATCTTACCACCAACATGGAAAGATATATGTTCTCTCTTGATGGTAAGAAATTTTCTCAACAGCCAGGGCCATGGCTCTTTAAACATAACGAGCGTTTAAGACTATACTTCGTAAATCACACGATGATGGATCATCCAATGCATTTGCATGGAATGTGGATGCAACTTGAAAATGGTTCCGAGCATGACGAAATTCCATTTAAGCACACCATATTGGTAAAGCCTGGTGAAAAACTTTCAGTCTTGATAACACCTATTGAAAAAGGGGACTGGGCCTTCCACTGTCACTTTTTGTATCACATGGAAGCCGGGATGTTCCAAGTTGTGAGGGTGAAATGATTAGACTTATTGCTTGGATCTTATTTATTTCTCCATCTGTGTTTCCTCAGAGTCCACACCACCACCTGGAAGATAGACCTGATGAGATTGAACCTTTTGAGAGAGGCTTCCCAAAATATTTTCATCAAAAAAAATCGCCAAAAATCATAAAAGGGGTTCAAAAATATGCTTTAGATGAAGACACTGGCGAACCTGGTCCAACTAACTTTGACACCACTCCAGTGGAGGATAATCAAGTATTTGGATTTTTTTATGTTGATCGACTTGAAGAACGCTTTGAGGACAAGAATGACGTTTTACTTTGGGACGCATTTTGGCAAATTGGGCCAGACTATCACAAGTTCTTCTTTGAAACGGAAGGAACCTACAATACGGAACTAGGGCGTGAGGGAAGCTCTCGCAATGAGTTTCTTTATGGATACCTCGTTGACTCTTTTTGGTTCGCTCAAGTTGGCTATAGAAAAGATCTTTTTTATAAAAAAGATGATCGTGAGTTCCTGGTTTTAAGCGCAATGGGGATGGCTCCTTTTCAATTTGAGGTTGATGCTGCCGCCTACCTTGGAGATGAGGGAGAGCTATCAACAATTTTAGAGGTTGAGTACGGATTTAGACTATCTCAGAGAAGCATGCTTATCCCAAGGTTTGAAGTGGAAGCTTACACTGAAAAGATAAAAGAATATAATATTGGAAAAGGTATTAATGGATACGAGTTTGGAGTGCGGCTTACCTACCAAATTGTAAGAGAGTTCGCTCCTTATATAGGAGTCAGCTGGGAAGAAAAAGTTTTTGAGACGGCTGATCTTTTGAAGGAGTCAGGTGAAGACACTAATGAAGCTCTCTTCCTAATCGGCGCGAGAATGGCTCTGTAGGAGGCCTAATGTTTATTGCTATTGCTTTAAGCTTCTTTCTTATCGTTGCGGTCATTGGTTGGCATTTTTGGTGCATACAGGGGCTTTATAAAATTATGCCAGACAATAAAGACCACTCTCATTTCTTAAGGAGTGTTGCGGTATTGCTTTTGTTATTTGCAGTTCATATTGTGGAGATCCTTTGGTTTACTGGAGGACTTTATTTTGCTGATGTAAACTTAGGGCTTGGCGGCTTTTCCAGTAAATTTGATAATACTTTCCAAGATTACTTTTATTTCTCAACCGTCTCTTATAGCACTTTAGGATTAAGTTCCTTTAACCCACAAGGACATTTAAAGGTCATGACTGGGCTTGAGTCTTTGACCGGATTTATTATGCTGACTTGGTCAGCGACATTCTTTTACAGTTTAACAGGCAAAAACAAGGGGTAGCATGAGCGGGTACAAAGAAGGTAGTTTATCATTAACTGGAGCTGTCTCCATGGGAACCGGGGTTATGATTGGGGCCGGAATTTTCGCACTCACGGGTGAGGTGGCCTCTTTTGCCGGCAATCTTTTGATGTGGGCGTTTGTAGCCGCAGGGTTCGTCGCAGGTCTCACATCATATACCTATATCAAAATGTCTAACGCGTATCCTTCGGCCGGGGGAATCGGTATGATCCTTAAGAAATGTTATGGCAAAAGCGCGGTAACCGCGTGGGGTGCTTTGTTGATGTACTTTTCCATGATTATAAACGAGAGTCTGGTGGCAAGAACTTTTGGAAACTATGTGATCCAAATTGAAGGTTTGGGGTGGGGAGCCGAGGTCGTGCCTTGGCTGGGATTGGGTCTGGTGATCATATCCTTTCTTGTAAATATCTTAAGTAATAAATGGATTGAAACTTTCTCATTTATTATGGCATTGATTAAGGGGGCAGGTCTGCTTTTCCTCGCTTTGGGCGGCCTTTATGCCAGCGGGGTGGATTTACCATCGCTAAGTTTCGAACAGAGCGGAACCTCGCCTTTAAACTTTTTGGGAGCAGTGGCCCTTGGGGTTTTGGCCTTCAAAGGCTTTACCACTATTACTAATAGCGGTTCCGAAATAAAAGAACCTCATAAAAATGTTGGAAGAGCGATCATGATTGCTCTTGGTATTTGTTTAGTCGTTTATATTTTAGTGACACTTGCCGTTGGAAGCAGCTTGAGTTTAGAAGAAATCTTGCAAGCAAAAAACTACTCTTTAGCAGAAGCGGCAAGACCTTCGTATGGCTCACTTGGTGTGAGCGTTATGGTTGGACTCGCTATTGTTGCAACAGTGTCAGGAATTATCGCCAGTATGTTCGCAGTTTCCCGCATGCTTGCGATGTTAACGGATATGGAATTAGTGCCCCACCGGCATTTTGGAATGCCTGGGTCTATCCAAAAACACACGCTTGTCTATACTGCAGTTTTGGCTGGTCTTCTCACTGTGATTTTTGACGTTTCCAGCATAGCAGCTTTGGGTGCCTTCTTTTATATCGCAATGGATTTGCTTATCCATTACGGAGTTCTAAGGCACGCGAATAGAAACGAAGTCAACTTCAGGCCTTGGATATTAAAATTGGCGATCACGGTCGACGTAGTTATTTTAGGCGGACTTCTTTATGTTAAGGCTAAAAGCGACCTTACGATCTTGGCGATCACTGGCTTAACAATGGTTGTTATCTACTTTTACGAGAGACACTTTATAAACGAAAGCGACGATAAATAAACCGCATCAGTTAAAGTCTCTTTTAACTTTGTGTCCATCTTTTTCAAATCTCTTTTGTGTACTAAGAAATTTCCTCAATGTACTTACTGCACAGAGAAACACTGAGGTTATTAATGAATAAAGCTTTAGAGAGTTTAAAAATGTTACCCGGGCTTTTGGAATTGAGACGTTGGCGAGAGTGGTGTGCGCCAAATTTGTAGAGAGAGGGCCTTGGCACTTGCTATCGCTTTAAAAGTGCACCCTGCGGTTATTCTGTTCCCAGACTTTGATTTAAAGGATATTGCTTAGATATTAGCCTGCTTTCAATATAGATCATTGCCTTTATTATCGCATTGGTGTGGTAGAGTGGGGTGTGATCTTAAAGGTTGCCAAATGTCATAAATTAAGCCTTTCAGCTCTATACCGAATTGAGTTTAGATCTTTTTATCAAATTCCTGGCCTCCTATGAAATGAATTTCAGCTTACTGGAGGTCAAAAAGGCATTTCTAGTCAAGATGGAAGCTATCAATATGATGCCAAGTCTCAAAGACTTGCTGAAGACTATAAGTGGATCTACAGCTATGAGAATAACGGAAATCTATTCTTACGTTTTTCAGTTTGTGTTAAAGAAGTCGATTCCTGTAGAGTGCCTTAAACGTGGTAGAGCCAAACATTATGAGGTTTCTTAATTCAAAGTTAACTGCTTATTAAATTCCTCATGAAGTATTTAAACATCGTTTAGATCAATTCTTGTCAGCCTATCATCTAGTGTGATTCTTGGTAATGTTTAGAGTTTCAAGGAGGCACTTTTATGAATTGGTTGAGAAAAAAATATTGGGAGCCATTTACAACCGGTGCTCTTATTGGAATTTTGAGCTGGTTTGCGAACCTTAGCACGGATAATTTCTTGGGAATAACCACACCCTTTGAACATACCGCCGCTTTTTTAATTGAACCGGTTGCGAATGAGCTTCGGTATTTCGCCCAGAACACTCCCGAACTCAACTGGGAATGGATGTTGGTACTAGGTGTTTTTTTAGGAGCTTATACAAGCTCCAAGCTCTCAGGCGATAGAGTTCATCCGACAGTCCCGCCCTTGTGGCAAGCTCGCTTCGGAAAAAGTGTCGGTAAGAGAATGTGGTTTTCTTTTTTAGGCGGGTTTATCATGATGTACGGTGCCAGAGTCGCTCAGGGGTGTACCAGTGGGCATGGCATAAGCGGCGTGTTGCAATTCGCTGTCTCAAGCTGGATTTTTGTACCGGTCTTCGGGGTTACCGGTATCTTTTTGGCTAAGTTTCTTTATCGAGACGCTAAGGGGGTGGCATGACCTTAATTCTAGGGTTGCTTACCGGATTTGTCTTCGGCTTTCTACTGCAAAAAGGGCGAGTGGCCAAACATGATGTGATCATAAAAGCCTTTCTATTGAAAGACTTTACGGCCGCGAAGATCATGGCGACGGCCGGAGCGGTCGGAGCGGTGGGTTTTTATACGTTTAACAACTTGGGTTACATTGAACTCCAGATCAAGCCTGCTGAATTGGGGGCGATTATATTCGGTGGAGTTCTTTTTGGGATTGGAATTGTTTTTTATGGCTATTGTCCGGGAACTGGGGTGTCGGCCGTGGGTGAAGGTCATAAAGACGCTCTGGTGGGAATGTTGGGCATGCTCATAGGAGGTTTGTTTTATGTGATCACATTTCCATTTGTTCAGGCTATTCGAAAAGATTACCCAGATATTGGAAAGGAAACTTTGCCGTCGATCACCGAAAGTTCCCCTTTGCTCTGGGTAGTTGGTTTTACCCTTGTGATATCAATGATTGCTTTTGCCGCCAGAAGAAAACAAAGAAGAGTTTATGAATAACTATCATGAAATTATTCAAGAGCTTGGCAAGGCCGTTTGGTCGCCTTATCTTGCGGGGGCATTAATCGGTATGCTCGCCTGGTTGACATTCACTATCTCTAATAAACCGATAGGAGCGTCATCCGCTTATGCAACGGTCGCAGGTCTCATAGGAAAAATATTTGCCAAGAAGCACACATTAAATCTCAAATATTATCAAGAAAACCCTCCCGAATTGTCATGGGAGCTTGTATTCGTACTTTCAGTAATTGGAGGATCTTTTATTTCATCTTATACAGGTGGAGAGTTTGAAATGAGATGGGTTCCTAGATTATGGGAAGAAATTCATGGTTCATCCCTCTATGGAATTACAGGATTGGTTGGAGGAATTCTTATGGCCTTTGGCGCGCGATTGGCGGGAGGGTGTACGAGCGGTCATGGAATTAGCGGGACTCTTCAATTGAGTTTGGGCTCGTGGGTTTCTCTATTATGTTTTTTTATAGGCGGCATTATAGGTGCTCAATTTTTGTATTAACGAGGAAAGATGAAAAAGCTAATTCAAGGAGTCGTATTTGGGGTAATGTTTGGTTTTCTTCTCCAAAAGGGAGGAGTCACCAAATACCATATCCTTGAGGGACAACTGCTCTTGGTCGATTTCACCGTGATGAAAGTCATGTTGTCCGCGATTCTGGTTGGCATGATAGGTTTTTACTTTCTAAAAGAAAAAGGTTTCGCCAAACCTCACATCAAACC
>Ga0208203_1000462_pt1 | contig 18429 bp, 15 predicted proteins | sample DeeseametaMP2914_FD_184167 | JGI IMG/M metagenome (GOLD analysis project Ga0208203, IMG submission 184167) | Marine microbial communities from the Deep Atlantic Ocean - MP2914 (SPAdes) | ecosystem: Environmental > Aquatic > Marine > Oceanic | place: West of Santa Cruz de la Palma, Atlantic Ocean...
GTCTTCTTTTGCATTATTCACAATTCTTTCTTGGATTTCCAAACGCTCTTCAATTAGGTCCATTTGCTCGTAAGATAAGGCAATCTGATTTTCGATTTTGTTTTGGATCTTTAGCTTCTTTAGCTCAATCTCTTGAACCTTAGATCTTTCAATCGCCAATGATGAAGGATAACCAAAACCGATGCCAGAAAAGCTTAAAAATGACCACTTAGCACCACGAACCATATATCTAGCGCCTTCGGTCATAAAAGTGTGTGCAACTAACTCTGGTGATCGCTCAACACCTAAAGATATCGCCTGTTCAGTTGTTTCTGGCATTTCAAAATTAGAATCAGTAAGCTCCGCCAACTCAACCATATCTTTAGGAGAACGATTGAGCGCCATCATAATCCCCTCTTTTTGGATCGCCTTAGCACTTTCAAGCATGTACATTTGCTGTTGGTGTTTCATAAGATTTCTTTTATGAAAGAAAACATCTGACTCGGAACCAAGACCCATTTGAAGTCTTGTTTCGGCCATTGATAATGCTCTTTTAAGAAGAGTTTCTTCCTCGGCCATTGACTCAAGCAGCTTTTCTTGATGCTTCACACTTATAAAAGAGAGAGTAAGATCTCTAAGAATGTTAAGTTTTATAGATTCACCTACAAAGCCCTCAGCGAGTGAGAGCTCTTTACTGGCCTGATAGTAAAACCAACTAGTCGGATTTGGAGAGATCGCATACAACAATGCATATGATGTATTCCAAAAAAACATTTGAGCAGTTAGGTTTGGTAGAAACTCACCCAAGCTATTTTTCACACTCCGCTGAGCTTGGTAGTACTTCTCATATTGAACCTTAATATCTAAATTTTCATTTAGAACCTCAGTTCGCAAATCTTGAAGGCTAAGTTTTTCTTTAGAGTAAGCGCTCAATGAGAACGTAAACATTAACGTTAACGGTAAAATATTTTTAAACACTAAAATCATGTAAATCTCCTATGGCTAAATGATATGATTTAAAAATCAATTTCGACCGGTATAACCTACAAACTCAGCAAAAAGAATTGGACGAATCTTCTCTCCAAAAAATCTAACAAAAGTTTACCAACCTGTTTTTTCGCCTACACAAAGAAAAGTCTGTAACAACCGATTAGATGCGGATTGAGGCATGTTTTGCCCGCTTAAGTTTTTCTAAAGGTCCAGCGTAATATCCCCTGAAGCGCGCGCACCTGCTTAAACACTTAAATAGTAGAGGTAATAATGCTAATAAAAAACTTAACGGCAATCCTGCTTTTAATTTTCTTGGCCACCGCATGTGATGATTCACAACTGCCGGACCCAGGACCAATTACAGACCCAATAGATAATGGAGATGACAATACACCGGACCCAGATCCAACACCGACACCGGACCCAGATCCAACACCGACACCGGATCCAGATCCAACACCGACACCGGATCCAGATCCAGTACCAACACCAGACCCAGACCCAGTACCAACACCGGATCCAGATCCAATACCAACACCGGATCCAGATCCAGTACCAACACCGGATCCAGATCCAAGTCCAACTACTAGTGTCTACACACCAAAGGGTGTAGGTGGCGGTGGTGCAATGAGTGGTGTAGCCATCAGTCCATACAGCAACACTTGGTTTGTCGGAACAGATATGGGTACACTTTTTAGAAGTGATGATAGAGGTAGAAATTGGGTTCCAGTAAATCATTTTGAAGCTGTATTCAATTCACACCTTCCTCACGCAGTCTCCCCAGGCTTCGCTTCAGACGGGAAAACAATTTTTCACGCTTCTGCGGGTCTCAACCCATCTAGAAGTCTTGATGGCGGAAAAACGTTCACAAAAATGAACATGGGACTTAATAACAATGAAAGAGTTATTTATTGGAAAGAGGACCATAAGGATGCGAATATTATTTTTGCAGGAACAAACACAGGTCTTTTAATTTCTAAAAATAAGGGTGCGAGCTGGAGCAGAACAGCTGCTCCAAGTGCAGAAGCAAAGGGAACCTTTATTGATCACAATGGTTCAACCACAACCGTTTACCACGCGACAGGTGACAAGATTGTTAAATCTACAAACTATGGTACAAGCTTTACTAACCTGCACAACCCATCTCATGTGATAAGGATGTTCACAGGCGCAAGAGACTCCAATGGGGTTACTCTGGCCTACGGAGACGACAATGGTTCAAGTGCCTGCGTATGGGCAAATGCTTGGTTAGCTGAATGGGGACAAAACTCAATCAACGAAACTTATGCAAACTGTGGTTATGTTTGGGTGAAGAAGAACAACAATAGTTTTGTAAATACCAAGCAGGCCGTTGGAGACCATTTAAAAATGGCAGTAAACGACTCTAAAACCATTTACACAACTGGAGCTAAAGCATGGATTAGACAATACGGAACACAAGTCCACATAAGTCATAACTCCGGATCCAGTTGGGACTTAGTATTAAATCAAATGGATTACGACAATCGCTATTCACCATGGCCTATGAATAAGATTGAGTACTCTGCAGTCGCTGTTGATGTTGGTTGGTGGGATAACGGCTATGAGTCCTTCACCATCAACAACCTAAACTCTTCGGAAGTGATGGGCTCTGGATGGTTCTTCCTTCACGCTTCAACGAACAAAGGACAATACTGGCAGGCTCCATTCACAGAGTTTAAAGACAGTGGCGACCCAGTTGCAGGCAAAAAGTGGGCAACTCAAGGTGTAAATGTAATAAGCGTTTATAGACTAAAAACACATCCCAAGAACCCTAAGCTAATGTATGCAGCAAACGCAGACGTTGGTGGGTACGTAAGTGAGGACAACGGAGAAACATTTAGAATCTGTAAAGCTCAGTACAACTCAAACTATGACTACGCTTTTGACTCTAACAACCAAAACGTTGTGTTTGCCGCGAGTGGAAACTCGCACGACTGGCCATTAGGTTGGCATGCAAACGCTATCGTAAATGCTGGAGGGATCTATAAGTCAACGAACAAAGGTCGTTCATGGACTCAGCTTACACCTTCTGGAAGCTTTAATAGACAATTTCTTTCTGTAGGCTATGACGATCAGAGAAATATTGTTTACGGAGGATCTCATGGCGCGGGCATTGGAAGGTCAGTAAACGGCGGTGCTTGGACTTGGTTTAATAATGGTCTTCCTAGCGGTGACAAGATCATCCCTCAGATCACAGTTGATCCGGCCAATGGGAATGTTTACGCTCTTGTGACTGGAAATGCACCAAGCTTCACCAACAATACTAAGACTGGAATCTACTTGTTGGATATCGCAAATGGGGCAACAAGCTGGAGACTCCTAAGAGGAAATGTAGAGTATCCACAGGATGCTTTGCAGGGATACGGCCTTTGGTACTACCCTACCTCTTTTACAGTCGATTTCTCAGATCCAAGCAGAAGGACACTTTGGCTAACAGACTATGAAAATAATCGAAACTGGCTGATGACAGGTGTTTGGAAGTCTGAAGACGGTGGACAGAATTGGGAGAGAAAGGTTCAAATGACCCACGCAACTGGTGTTTCAATAGACCCAAGCAACCCTGATTACATTTTCGCCTCAGGCATGTATCAACTTGACGGGAACTGGGGTAATGGCGGACAATTCTTCTCCAAAGATGGCGGGGAGACTTGGAAGAAAAACATGACTCCTACTCTTCAACAAAACAGTAGACATGTTTTGGTGGATCAAACCAACCCCAATAATGTCTTCTACACTTACTTTGGCGGTGGAATCTTAAAAGGTCCAAACCCAGCCAGAAAACCTGCAGGGTTAGACTTGCAGACAGTTAGATAATATCAAATAGGCCTGTGGCTAAATGCCCAGGCCTTTTTTCCTATCTCAAATTAAGTTCGTTTTTAACTTTCTTCACGCCCTTAATTTTCCTGGCCAATTTTTCAGCAAGCTCTCTTTCTTTTTCCGACTTCACAAAGCCACTTAAAAGAACCACACCCTTATAGGTTTCAACACTTACATCTAATGCGCTCACTTCTTTATTTTGTATAAGTTCACTTTTTACTTTGGCAGTAATAGCAGCAGAGTCTATGTACTCTCCTGTGCTTTCACTTTTTGCAGAACTTGAACAACCAGAGCTTAGAACTGCTAGTAATAGAATCAGAGTCTGTAGTAATTTCATTGTCACACCTCCAAGAGTGTCCGATTATACCACACAACTGTGTCACTAAGGCACTGTAAAAGATGGTGCCTATCTGCCACCGGTGGCAACAAGTCCTTCCTAACTGACCAAAATCATTCCAGACTTAATTGGTATGCTTTATGCACACTTCTCATGTAGCTGAACAAGGAATGTTCAGGACTGGAGGAATAATGAAAATGATTTTCGGGCATATTGTCTCCTTGACCACACTATTGATTTTTGTTTCTTGTGGGAAAGAGTTAACTGAAGTCAACTCCGCCCCAGCGACTCAAGACCAAGCTGGAATTATCGCGGCCTGTGCCACAGTGGAGCAGGCCCGTGAATACGCATCAACTAACAACGCACGCTTTCGCATTTTAAACTCAAAGAGAAAGTTGATTGAGTTTTATGACACTGACGTTGAGACTTTGAAAAAATCCATTCCAAATGTGAAGACGAAGTCTAATATTGTCTATGAATACCAATTAGTTCAGAGTGCACAAACAGAAATTCAGAGTGCAGGCGACTATCAATACTATGGCCCTCACAAGCCTTACTATCGCCAAGGCGATGTCACACGTTACTTTCCACATCTAAACCAAATTGATGCTGCAGATTTAAGTGTAATGGGTGAAGGAGTTACGATTGCAGTTGTTGATACTGGTATTCATTATAACCACCCACACATAAGTCCAAATATAAAAATCAACACAAGGGATGGACACGGCAGTAGTGGTGATGGACGTGACAATGATGGTAATGGATTTGTAGATGATTACGCAGGATGGGACTTTTATAATGGAGACCAATACCCAATGGATGACCATGGACATGGAACGCATGTGGCGGGTCTTGCGGCCGGTACATTTGGTGGCGTAGCTCCAAAGGCTAAAGTTCTCCCGGTCAAGGTTCTAAACTCACAAGGTCGTGGTGATTTGGCCACTATCGCAGCGGGAATCTTATACGCAATAGATATGGGGGTGGACATTATAAACCTTTCTCTTGGCGGCCCAGGTGCTGGGCAGGCAAACGCGGACATACAGGCCCTATTAGGCTCTGTTATAAGTGCTAAAGAGAACAATGTTCTACTTGTTGCTGCTGCTGGAAATGGTGGAGTGGATGGACTTGGAGATTGCAATGATGCAAATCCTGTATACCCTGCAAGCTTTGATCAAGAAAATATTATTTCTGTAGCAAGTGTTGATAGGTACAACTACCTTACAAGTTACTCAAATTTTGGAAGCGAGTCTGTTCACGTTGCAGCTCCTGGCGGAGATAGCTACTTTGGAGGCCTCCTGTCTTTGGGCGTTCCAAGTTGTTACGGGCCTTGTCCAGACTCTGAACAGACTTACGCTAATATGTCAGGTACATCTATGGCGGCTCCAGTTGTGGCGGGTATTGCAGCACTTGTTAAAAGTGTTAACAGAAACCTTAACTATAAAGACATAAAAAAGATTCTAATGGAGCAAGGTGACTTCGAGGAGTCCTTGAGAGATAAAGTTAAAAGTTCAAAGGTTGTGAATGCACTAATGGCGGTAAGAGAGGCGACCAATTGAATGAATAAGAGCAAGGTCTTTATCTCAGTCTAAATTCCACAATTAAAAGCTCTATGAAAAAAGGTTTATTTTTTATTCTTTCGTTGTTTATATCCGTCTCAGCAACTGCTGGTGTTGACTTATCTGACGTGTCCTTTCGTGAGGCCCCAAAACTCACTGAAAGCATTACGACTTCCAAAGATATACTCGTGCCTGCTGGTAAGAGAGCTGCTTTTTTGGGTGAGAATAGACTTGCCTGTCTTCTAAAAGTTCATGATGTGGTTAATTTTCCAAGAAAGATCTCTTCAGGGTCTTATTTAAAGATAACAAATGCTTTATACACAGGAGACGATTTAGCTGCATATCCTTTTACCTTCGAACTTGGTGAACTTTCAGAGGTTGAAGGAATTTCCTGTATATTGGACAGTGAAGAAACTTTTGGAAAATTAGGCGGTTTAAAGGAGTTCTTGGAATCAATTGGTATGACGGTTGACATTAGGACAACGCAAAAAATCATCAAAGAAGCAGTTGAGCTAAAATAACTAAAGCAGCGTAACCAAAACGACAGTAGTATCGCCTCTAACCTGTTGGCCAGGTTACTGCCTTGAACCAATCCAACAACGGGGTCTTTTTAATGAAAAGAGCCCTGCGTAAAATGTGTCTAGTCGGCACTGTGGACTGGGGTGCCCCTCAAGTAAAAAAGGCCCCCTATCATGCTCATCAGGTGTAAAAAAGCTTAAAGGTTTTCGCCATACCACTGGGACCTGATTGTTGATAAATTGGGTTAATAGGAAGGCCGCTTCGAGTGTCCGTTTACAGATCACCACTTCATCTTCTTTTGGCGCGAAGTGTTTTTCGCAGTTCGTTTTGAATTCATGAGGAACATGCTTAAACTCAATGACATTTTCAATACGAAGAACGGTCGTGTTGTTTTTTAGATCATATGCCCAAAGTTTTCCCAAGCACTCATGACTAGAAAAGTAATCTGCCTGCCCTTCAACTGAATATTTTAATTTATGCTTTAAAGGTTCGCCACCAAAGAGATGTCCCAGTTCATGACACATAACCAAGTCTAGTACGTCTTGACTTGCCCACTTTGCGACTTTCCAACCTGCACCAAGATTAAAACCAATGTTTTTAGTATTTTGTTTTCGCCAAGGATGTGCGTGAAGATCGCCCAGATCATGCTTCCATAGGATTTCAAACGTACACTCTGAGTGGTTATCGCAGTAAATTTCGTTAGCAAAGAGTTCAAATCGTTCTTTGAGTTGTTGACTCACTTGTTCATTGAGTTCCTTGGATTCAGCGTGGTTTAAGGAAAACAGCGCTAAAATTGAAAGGAAAAAAAGCTGAGTCATAATGCAGTCATTCTTAATCTTATAAATTATGGAAGATACTTCAGAAGTCTTGTAATTCGTGTGGCGTGCTCGCCTTGCCCTTCAAACTCAGGATCGTCAATTTCACAGTTCTTACCGTCTTGTTCACAACGATTAACTCTTTGACAATACTTTCCTTCAAATTCACCGTCGACATAGTCAGTTCTTCCTCTAACAAGAATGCCTTCAACCTCTAAAGTTTCGCTATTAAATACTGGTGAGCCTGAATTGCCGTGAAAAGTGTCAAGGCTGACTGTGAAAAACTCTTTCTCATCATTGCTAACTACGGATCCTTTATCAGTATATTTCAAAGGAAGGCCTGATGGGTGTCCCACAGTAAATAAACGCATATTCTTTTTTACTTGTCCTACTCTTCTTATTTTTAGAGGAAGTCTTCCTTCCACCTCTCTATCCAACCTTACCAATGCGTAATCATTCATCCCTCTATAGTCAGCAACAATTACTTCTTTACACTTATAAATCTTATTAACAGAAAGACCTCTAGTTTTTACCTTTCCACCCTTGGTCTTATAATCAAAAACCCAAGCATACTTTGTACAAAGACGCGTCTCTTCATTTTTAATTATTTCATCAGTGTTCATTACACAGTGGGCGGCAGTCGCTAAAAGATCAGGCCCTACAAGAAAGCCTGTGCAGTCTGGTAGAGACTTCTGATTTGCGAATTTTTCGTCGCTGCACACATTTTCTGTCCATGGATCGGAAAGCTTGGGAGTATGTCCATAGTTAAAAGTGTCACCGTGGATTAAAATATTAGCGTTCGAAACTCTCCCTGCAATGGAATTTGATAGAAGTTTAATTTGGGGATTAATAATATGTTCTACGTCTATTCTATTATCATCTCCATAGATGACTCTTGGAGCGGCGTAGGCGGTTGATGTTAAAATAAAAAGTGCTAGTAATGTTCTCATAGATCTCCCTAAAGAGTTTTTATAAGAAACTTAATGCTTTAGCAATTCAATCAACTTAACTTTTTCTTTCTTTTCATTCGCGCCTTGTCAAAACATCTTCAAGTGCTGGGCGCCTTCTAGGCTTTGGCACAGTGCATGGACGACCTGCCATGATAAGGCCTACTACTTCATAGTCTTCTCGATCAACGTCTATAAGCTTGTAGAAACGATCATCGGTTATTATTTTTGCTGTGCTCCATTTATAGCCTATTCCTTTCTCAGCAAGAGATAAAGCAAATAGCTGTACCGAGCAACTTAATGTTGCGTAGTCTTCTTTGTTAGTAAACTCATCAGGACTTCTCTTTTGACAGAATGCAACAAGTTCAGGATTTAAAATCTTGTCTTGAATTGCTTCTTGCTTTGCAGGGGGAAGCTTCTCTCCCTTAGACTTTATTTCTAAGGCAAGTTGAGCAAGCTTCTTTTTGGTATCCCCTTTTATCAGGATATATCTCCAAGGGAAGCTAAATTTATGATTCGGTGCTTTTAGTGAGGCGCTTAAGGCCTCTAAGATTTCTTCCTCTTTAACAGAATCTCTCTCAAAGGCGTGATACGTGCGACAATGTTCCAGTAATTGATTAAAGTTTTTCATAGAATATGAGCATATCCACTTTTTTTTCTTCTTCAAGCTTTAACTATCACTCTTTGGTAGACGGCCTAAAACATCGAGAGCTGATTGCCAGTGTGGATGTCATCAAAGTTCAAGCCTTGTCCTTGCAGAACTGTTTGAGCAACAGGCTTTATCTGCTTTTCTATATAGTGATGATAGTCTGGTTGATCCTTATTTTCTGATGCAGGCCGAGGGCCGCTCTTTGTGATGACGTAACGAATTGAACGAAGACGCTTCTGTTTTTCAAGGGGAAGAAGTCTTGCGGCCTTAATATGTGGAGGTACACTTTTTGTATATTCATCCAGGCCTTTTGAAAGCTTCTTTGTGTAGATAAGTTTTTTGTCGTATACACCACTTTCAAGTTTCTTTATCTCAGACTTTATAAACTGCTCGAGTGGCTCCCCTATAAAAAGCCGCTCAAATAACGAGTACTGAAAGTCTTTGGCAAGCTCTGTCCAATCACTTCTCACATACTCCATTCCCACAAAACTCATCTGACCCTTGCTATAGCCGACATATCTTTTTTTGGCGCCTTGATCCGAGCCTCTAGCACTTGAGAAGAAGATTTGTTCAAATTTTTTCTCAAATTCTACTTCCAATTTTGAACTACATTTAAATTCATCTGAAATAATTTGTGAAAGGTAATAATTTAAATCACCGGCCATCTTCTCTACATCCTCCCCTCCATTTAATTTTACAAAAAGAGAGTCTGTATCTCCGTAAACAACTTTCAGGCCGAGATTGTCGAAAAAAGAAATTGATTGGTTTAAGATCCAGTGTCCAGTCGTAGTAATTGCTGTAGGCAAATCTGAATGATAAAATCTCGATCTTGGAGACCCCATAACTCCATAAAAAGAGTTCATAAGAATTTTTATTGCCTGAGACAAGGCCTGATTATTGTTTTCTTTGGCCTTGCTCCTTTTATTTCCAAGCTCCTCTAAAAAGGAGGGTAAAATATTTTCACTTGAACTAAACTTAATCCCGCTTGGAGTTTTTACAGGATTGACCTCACTCTTAAGCCTAGAGTAAGGATCGATTGAAAATGTTCTTATGATTGAAGGGTATAGACTCTTAAAATCAAAAACTGCAACATCTCGGTAAAGTCCTGCCACCGGCTCAATGACCATTCCACCGGCCGAGTGCTCTTCCCTCGCCATATCTAATACGTTTGGTGCGACATAGCCCTTTCTATGCAATCTTGGAAGAAAGAAATGGTCAAATGCCATTGTGGAGATTCCAACCTTGTCAATCTGCTGTCCACTAAACATACTTCTAGCGTGTATCAAGTTATAGATATCAAGTTTTGTAAATATCTGATGGACTAGCCTACAGTCTTCAATATTATAAAAGGCCAGTGAGGCCTTGTCCTCACGAAACCTTCTCTCAATTTCTTCAACCTTTTCTTTGCCTGTGGCCGATATATCTTTGCCTAAACCAAGCACTTCATTTGCAACGGTATCAAGCTTCATGTTTTTAAAAGAGAAGAAGTTGCTCCTTAGAAGTGGAGGGCCATCCAAAATGACTCTTCCTTTGATATTGGCGTAAAACATATTGTTTCTTTCTTGCAATTCAAGCTGAGAGCCATCCCTTCCAATATTTAGTTGCACGCCGTACTTTCTTGCCTTATTGTCCAAAAACTTAAAATCAAAGCCCACCACATGCCAACCGACAATGTAATCAGGGTCAATCTCATTAATAAACTCAACAGTTTTTTCCAGAAGTTCTTTTTCACTAGGCTTTACGTGGCACAAATCATCAAGCTGAGTGTCTGCATCACCTCTCATAAAGACGATATCGCGCTCTTTCTCTGGACCAAAGTAACTAAGTCCCACAGAGAAAAGACTTCCATCCATTCCGGTCTCTATATCTAAAGAAAGAACGGATAGTTCTGGCCGAAACCACTCCGCCTTTACTTGTGGATTGGTATAGACCTTTAACTTACCTTGCATTTCATAGTCGCCTGAAAATGCCAAAGACCCATTAACAAAGCGTTCCATTAAAAACCTGGACTCTGGACGAATGTCATTTTCGTAGGAGCGGATTCCTTTTTGAGAAAGCTTTTCTCTGCCTTCATAAAGCTTTTGTAGGCGATCAAAATATAGGGCCTTAACAGGCTCTCCTTCAAATGTTCTTAGGGAAATATCTTTTTCTTTAATATGACCAATGTCTTGGGGAATGCTTGAACCTTTTCCGACAAAAAATAAAGGCTCTTGATTGTTAAACCTTAATAGAAATGGACCTTGCGTAGAAGTTCCATAAATTTCTAAAGGGTGTGGTTTCGAGTCATCCCAGAAACTATTTAGAATAAAGCCTTGGTTCATTTCTCACCTGAAATATTTAGTTTATATAAGCTTTGAGAACTTAAATGGTATTTTCTCTCAAAAGGCGTTAAAAATCCCTTTGGAACAAACTCCTCCATCGCACACTCTCTCTTTGCAATATGTTGGACAACAGTCGAAAAGTCCTCAAGATATTTTTTCCAATTGCTCCTTATTTCAATTTCGCAATTTAGTCCTAAGATAAAGCTTAGCATTGGATTGGCATACCACCTTCTTTTGACCCCCTTAAGCTTAGGCCAAGGATTAGGATATAAAATATACTGCTTGCATACCTTGAGGGCCCCTTGCTCTTGAAGCTCATACAAGGCAGGCCAAACATCTTGAAGATCCGCCTGGATTAAAACGAGGTTGCCTGGTAGGCTTTGTTTGAAGGTGTTCTTTCTCTCTATTCGACTAACAGATTTATCAACGCCTAAAACAACCTTATCAGGGTTTTCTAGTGCTAATAAATTTGAACTCTCGCCAACTCCACACCCTGTGTCGAAGATAACGTCTTTGCCACAAAGTTTTTCTTTCAAGACAATCTTTATCTTGTCTTTCTCTTCCGAAGGTCTTCGGTAGTTTTCTAGTGAAAACTTGGAAGCAATGGCGATTAGGTCTTCATCACTTACGTATGACGATGCTGTTACTGGCTTGGAGCTAGATTTCATTTTAGATACTTTTCTATAAATTCAGGAACAATCTCACCGGCCTTTCCCCAAAAATTTTCGTGGTAGCTGGAGCTCATATTGGTTCGCTCTAGGTTAATTTCAATTGTCGCAACTCCATACTTGTTGGCAAGTCCCACCAACCCTGCGGCTGGATAGACTTGGCTTGAGGTCCCTACAGTTATGTACAGATCAGCTTGCTCAATCACTTCTGGAATTTCATCACCACACTTAATCGCCTCTCCAAACCAAACGATATCTGGCCGCCAGATCTCATAGTCGGCCTCTTCAACTTGCCCCTCGAAGTATTTGATTTGTCCGGTATGGTTGTTTCTGATCTTTCTAAGTTCTCCGTGCATGTGCAAAATTTTTGTGGCGCCCCCTCTCTCATGGAGGTCATCCACGTTTTGGGTGATGACGCAAACATTATACTTTTCGCTCTTGCTCAACTCCCCAATAGCTATATGGGCACTGTTTGGCTCAACTTGATTTAGCTGCTCTCTTCTGAGGTTATAAAATCTGTGCACAAGAGCTGGATCTCGCTCATAGGCCTGAGGCGTTGCAACTTCCTCAATTGAGTGATTTTCCCATAGGCCGTTTTGATCCCTGAAAGTTTTAATTCCAGATTCCTGGGATACTCCAGCACCGGTTAGAAAGACAATGTTTTTTACTTTAGTTAAATTAATTTCCACTGGATTTCCGATGGCTTTTATTTCGATTCGCTGTTAAAAATAAGTACGTAAATCACCTTGTATTTAAAGCGCATTTTTGCAGGTATTTAAAGGCATAACATGAACCAAAACGCGTCCAGCAAAGAAAAAGTTGAATTTATAATGCTCCTAGGCAAGGCCTTGCACCACTATGGAGCAAGTGCGGACAGGATAGAGAAAGCGCTTTACGGTGTGTCTAGAGGCTTAAATATCCAGGGGAACTTCTTCTCCATCCCAACAAGTATATATGCAAACTTCAGGCTGCCAGATCACGATGAGTTCACCTCAATGGAGCGCTTGGAGCCAGGAAAGATAAACTTAGAGAAGCTCAGTGATGCGGATCAGACAGTAGACGACGTTCTAGATGGAAAAATCACCCTCGCTGAAGGAATCAATATTCTTAATGAAATTTTCCAGAGAAGACCTCGATTTAATGACCTTCACGTTAATATAAGCCTTTTCATCCTGGCCTTTGGTGTTGCCATTATACTTAAAGGGTCTCTTCATGATGCAGTTGCATCAGGTCTATTCTGTTTGGCGTCTGGCCTATTCACCTCTAAAGTAAAAACAGAGAGAATTGATACCATTTCAGAGGCGATCATCGCATTTGCAATCTCTTTTGGAGCATTTCTTCTTCCTTATTATCAAATCCCTATTAACCCAGGTCTTGTCATTTTGGCCGCAATCATCTTCTACATACCTGGCCTAAACTTGACCATGGCAATTCATGAGCTTTCCTCACAAAACCTCACAAGTGGAACTGCAAGGCTTACAGGGGCCATGATAATTATGCTAAAAATCTCATTTGGCTCCTATATCGGGGCCCAGGTGGCAAAGTCCTTTTTTCCCACGGACTTTATGGCCACAGGCTATGTGCTGGATCCTCTATGGATCTGGCCTGTTCTTTTATTTGTGCCTTTAACATTTGTAGTCAACTTTCAAGCAAACACACGTGATGCCTTTTGGATTGTTCTTGCGGGTGTTATAAGTTTCACATCTTCCAAATATGGCACAGCTTACTTTGGAGTTGTGGCCGGATCGTTTTTTAGTGGCACTGTGATTGGGGCCGGTTCTAATCTGTTTGCAAGATTTAAGCAAAGACCTTCTTTAATTGTCGCACTTCCTGCTATTATTCTACTTGTCCCAGGAAGTATAAATTACAAGGGGTTAAACTTCCTATTTAGCCAAAATACTATCGATGGGATTAATGCCATCTTCAATTCCGCCAGTATTGGCATGGGTCTTGTCGCAGGTGCCTATTTTGGAAATGTGCTCATTAAGCCAAAAAGAACCCTGTAGTTAGGCATCTTAACAAAACCCTAACACAACTTTCCTGAAGACTCTGGTATGTTGCCGTTGTCTAACAAGGAGAGCTTAATGAACACACAACAAACGGCAATCACCAGTGAAGGATTGGACAAATCAAAGGTCCTTGACCTTATACTTAGAACCCTAGCAGTCGTATCACTTTTATTTATATTTCTAGTAGGTGTAAAAACACTTGGCTCATCCTTTAAGCTCCTGGGCGGAGGTTTTGCAAAGGGGCTATTAAATGTAACAGCAAATCCAATCCTGGGATTATGCTCGGGAATGTTTGCCACAGTTTTATTTCAAAGCTCCTCTGTCACAACTTCGATAATAGTGGGCCTTGTGGCCAGTGGCTCACTGCCTTTGGGAGGTGCAATTCCAATGGTAATGGGTGCAAACCTTGGAACGAGTGTCACAAACTCTTTGGTATCTTTGGGTTATTTAAAGAATCAAACACATTTTAGAAATGCATTTGCGGCGGCAACAGTGCATGACCTATTTAACATCCTAACAGTGGCAGTAATGCTTCCTTTGGAACTCATGACAGGCATTCTTGAAAAGTCTGCATCAACTCTTGCGGCCATATTATATGGAAGCGGCTCGGCAATGTCTTACAACTCCCCTCTAAAAGCTGCTATAAAACCTGTTGCAAAGGGAGTCAAGGCTCTCATTACAGATGTTGTGGCACTTGAAGGTGTGTTGGCAGGTGTGGCGATGGTGGTAACGGCCGCGGTCTTAATCATTTTTTCCCTAAGCTTTATTGTTAAGATAATGAAAAAGGTTGTTGAGTCTAACAAAGGAGAAATTATAGAAAATCTCCTTTCCAAAAATGGATATGTGGCGATTGTCTTCGGTTCATTATTGACGATTGCCGTTCAATCAAGCTCGATCACAACTTCTCTTTTAGTGCCAATGGCAGGTGCGGGAGTTATAGGACTAAAAACAATTTTACCAATAACCATAGGTGCAAATATAGGTACAACTGCAACGGCACTGCTGGCCGCTTTAACGGGAAATGTGGCAGGACTTGGGATTGCGCTTGTTCACTTTTTATTTAATATCTCTGGAATGCTGTTATGGTATGTTCATCCAACATTGAGAGAAGTTCCTGTAAAGCTTTGTGAAAAGCTTGCTGATAGAACACTGAAAAATAGGGCCCACGGGGTTGCCTATATTGCTGTGTTTTTCTTCGTTCTTCCACTTTCACTAACTTTTATTTTGTAAATAAATTTTGGGAAGGCATTTGCCTTCCCATTCTTGTGAAAAAATCTTCAAAAACATAAATATTCCTTAATTTTTCTCCCATACAACCGAGTTATGAAGGTCCAAGAACCAAGGCCAGTCGTAATGTCGAAGAAAAATAAAAATGATTTAGATTCCCTCGAGCAAAGAATGCAGGCAACGGCCAAGTCTGCACCCATGTTGCTCTTTATGGAGTTTAAATGCCCATTTTGTGATGAACTTAACGTCATGGCAAAGGCCTTAAGTTCTGAGTATGTCTTGTGTTCAAACAGCTCTTGTAGAAGAGTAATTCAAATAAAAAACCACGAGGATGTGGCCTAGACCTCTAAAAAATTTATTGGATAAAGAGTGTCTTTGCCTTGATGAACTGGACGTCCACCGATTTCAACCTTTAGACCTCTTTCGATATCTTGATGAAGCTTCTTCTGCCTTTCTATATCTTCAGCGTTAAGTAGCAAGTCATAATCTTCTAAACTTCTCTTTTTTCCACTTAATGCATTTAGGATATTCTTTTCACTGTAGTCGGACAAATAACAAAGAGAATTTGGGTGAGTATGTGCCGGAAGATGAGCGGCCCTAAGCTGCATATTGGCAAGCTGAGTGTGAATTTCCAAAGCACTTGAGCCCCACTGGGTAGCTCCGTAGCACATATGAATTCCGAAGACCCTACAAGCAAATGCCTTAGTTAACAGTCCAAGGCCAGGATACTTCTGTCCAAGAAAGCTATTTAAAGATGAGAGATTATGTCCAAACCATCTTCCTCTATCACTAGTGGGTATGGCCATATACATCGAGATTGGAATTAATCCCTCGTAATCTTCCTCAACTGCGAGCATTTGCAAAAAGTCTTCAGGTGCTTTCTCCTTTGGTATACCAAATCCAAAAATACCTGCGGGCATCGCCGAACAATCAAAAAAGACCCACTTATCCATCCCCATACCTTGATGGCCAAACGTGAGGCTATCCATTCGGTGAACTAAAGAGAAGAAATTGCTGTTTTTCACTGCTAAACAGTTTTTCAAATTTTCTTCTTTAAATTCTTTGCCAAATACACTCAGGTTATATTTATCAAACGCCTTGGGATTGCCTAAGAGGTATGGTTCTGCTTCATTTAAAATATTTTGGTATTTAACATCGATATTCATAAGTATGATAATATTAGCATATTGGATCGAAAATGACAGCTTTGGGAGCATTAATGAAAAACTACGACGCCTTGTTTAAACCGCTTGATCTTGGATTTTGCAAATTGAGAAACCGCGTCATCATGGGGTCAATGCACACAGGACTTGAAGAGACTAAAAACGGTTTCGACAAAATGGCAGCATTCTATGGAGATAGGGCAAAGGGTGGCGTAGGCCTAATAGTTACAGGTGGAATAGCCCCAAACCTTCAAGGAAGAATTCACCCTTTTGGTTTACAGCTCTCCTATCCATGGCAAGTGGCCAAGCACAAAAAAATCACAAACGAAGTTCATAAGCACGATACTAAGATATGCCTCCAAATTTTACACGCAGGTAGGTATGCATATCACCCCTTTGGGGCAACACCGTCTACATCTAAGGCACCAATCTCACCTTTTAAGGCCAGAGGGATGAGCAAGCTTGGAATAAAGAAAACAATTTGGGATTATGCAAACTGTGCCCGCCTCGCTCAAAAAGCTGGTTATGATGGCGTCGAGATAATGGGAAGCGAAGGTTACCTAATAAATCAATTTCTTGCCCCAAGAACCAATAAGCGAACCGATGAATATGGCGGAAGTTTTGAAAACAGATCCAGGTTCGCTTTAGAAGTCATACGATCTATAAGAAAAAAAACTGGTGAGAACTTTATAATCATCTACCGTCTTTCAATGCTTGATCTTATTAAAGACGGACAGACATGGGATGAAGTCGTTACATTAGCAAAACAACTTAAAGAAGCAGGCGTTAACATTGTTAATACTGGAATTGGCTGGCATGAAGCTCGTGTTCCCACAATAGCCACAATGGTTCCAAGAGCTGCTTTTGTTTGGATTACCGAGAGAATAAAAAAAGAAATTGATCTTCCTGTAGTTGCGACAAATCGAATCAACACGCCAGATAAAATTGAAGAGATTCTGGAGTCCGGACAGGCAGATCTTGTTTCAATGGCAAGACCTTTTCTTGCTGATCCAGACTTTTTATTAAAGGCCCAAGCAAACAAATCAGATGAGATAAACACATGCATTGCATGCAATCAGGCCTGTCTTGATCACATTTTTCAAAATAAGATATCCTCATGTCTTGTAAATCCCAAGGCATGTCATGAAACTGAGTACACTTCAGAAAAGGTAAAAAAAGCAAAACGAATTGCTGTGGTTGGATCAGGCCCTGCAGGCCTATCCTTTGCAGTTGAAGCCGCTCAAAGGGGCCACCAACCTGTCATCTTTGAGAAGGCCTCAGAGATCGGTGGCCAATTTAATATCGCCAAAGAGATTCCAGGCAAGGAAGAGTTCAGAGAAACCATAAGGTATTTTTTAAAACAGATCGAAGTTTTAAATATCGAACTACATCTCAATAAGGAAGTGAATATAGACTTTTTAGGCTCTTCAGATTTTGACGAGGTTGTTTTTGCAAGTGGCGTTCGTCCGCGGATTCCTAAAATAGACGGCATAGGCCATGAGAAGGTTCTCTCCTATCCAGAAGTCCTGTACCAAAAGAAACCTGTTGGAAAGAAAGTTGCCGTCATAGGAGCAGGTGGTATTGGATTTGATACATCTGAATTTTTAATTCACAATCCAGACCATATCTCAGAATCCATGGATAAAGAGGCGTTCTTTAAACATTGGGGTATAGATACAGACTACAAAGACAGAGGTGCAGTTACCCCCAAAGAAAAACCCGCACCCTTTAGAGAGATATACCTTCTTCAAAGGAAGGCCACAAAGCATGGAAAATTTTTAGGAAAAACAACTGGATGGATTCATAGACAGAGCCTAAAAGACGCCAATGTAAACATGCTCAAAGAAGTAACCTATAAAAAAATAGACGATCAAGGCCTTCATATTGAAACTCCAGAGGGGAGCAAAGTACTTGATGTCGACAACGTAGTCATCTGTGCAGGTCAGTACAGCGACAACGAGCTTTTTCACAAGTTCAAAGAATTAGACAATAGACCAGCACACCTCATTGGAGGTGCTGAGAAATCAATGGAGATAGATGCCAAACGGGCCATTAAGCAGGGTGTGGACTTAGCGAATAAGATCTAAACTACAAAGGAGTTTCTTTGTTAAGCATGCTTCGAGAAATTGGGAATTAAGGCGTCTTGGCCTTCAGTACAGAGAACATAGGACGAAATCTACATTTATAATTCTTTAAACTGGAGTGAACCCCGTTGGTTGGACAGATCTTCGGGCTCTTTCCGAACAAGCCCAACTAGCTTTATCAGTTAATCCTCATATGCCAAAGGACTTTTATATCCCAAAGAGTAATGAAGTCTTTTGGCGTTGTATACTGCCTCGATAAATTTTGGAAGCTTTTTCATTACATCGTGTAACGTTTTATACCCTTTAAAGTAGATTTCTTCATACTTT
>Ga0208203_1000463_pt1 | contig 18414 bp, 14 predicted proteins | sample DeeseametaMP2914_FD_184167 | JGI IMG/M metagenome (GOLD analysis project Ga0208203, IMG submission 184167) | Marine microbial communities from the Deep Atlantic Ocean - MP2914 (SPAdes) | ecosystem: Environmental > Aquatic > Marine > Oceanic | place: West of Santa Cruz de la Palma, Atlantic Ocean...
ATCACTTCATTGGTTATAGTGATGACGATCACGATGAAGAGTGGTCTGAGCTTGAAGATGTCCTTGAAAAAGAGGCAAAAGAGCTTAAGAAGAAAGGAGCTGAGGTTAATATCCTCGTCCTTCATGGGGGAAGCGGTGAAGACGACCGCCTGGCACGAAAGCTTAAGGGGATTGATGTTATTATTGCGGGTCACACCCACGAGATCTATCAAAAAAAGATTGGCCAAACCTATATTAGTCAGGCCGGAAGTTATGCAAAATCATTAGGCGTTCTTCCCTTTCGTCTCAAGAAGGAACTTTATCTGCGAGAGCCGGTCATTGCCAAAGGGGGATATCATCTTAAGCTTGGTAAGGACGCACCAAAGGATAGTGAGTCAGCCCAGAAAATCCTCTTCTATAAAAGAGGAATAAAGAAAATCTTAAAAGAGAATGGATTACCCGAGGGGCTTGAAAAATTCAAGGCCAATAAGAATTTAGACCGCCTTAAGACAGGGCGCTTTTTAACTCAAAGAATCCTCGATGAAATGAATGAAAGAGGAGAGTCAATTGATTTTTATTTTAGTGCTGCAGGCCTTATTAGAGGAGAGTTTTTTAAAGAGGTTCAATATGATGTCTATGACCTCTTTCGCTTGCTCCCTATTGGTCTCGGAAGAGGTGGCCGCTTAGGTCACTCAGTAGTGAGCTTTTATCTTAGCAAAGAAGATGTCATTAAATTAATCGATTTTCTTGAGACCTATAGTAAGTTTGCTTCTCTTGCGACACCCATCTACTCAGAAAATGTCACCATTGAACGAAGATCATGGGGAGTCCCTTTCCTTAACAGGGTGAAGTCTGTCCAGATTAATGGGAGAGAAATAAAAGGACTTAACAAAGTGGCCACCAATACTTTTATTTTTAATTACCTTGATTTGATAAAGAAGAAAACTTTTGGACTGGTATCCCTCGTTATTAGAGACAATAAAGGGGAGCCTTTAGATGATCGGGAAGTAAAGGAGCATAAGAGTGAAGTCTTTTACTACCTTCATTCTTTTCAATAATTAGCCATTACCATTGGTGGCAACATCAATGGCAATTTTCATGTGCTTATGAAATTTCTTTTGGTCTTCTTTTGACAGATGTTCCTTAACGAGGGCATCAAAGTCTTTCTTCTTTGATTGATAGAGACCTGTTAAGTTTTCTAAAATTTCATATTGGTCGTGTACCTTAAAGGCCATAGGAAGACTCTTTACGAGCTTCTCTAGGTCTGACTTCTTATAATTCTTAACAAGTACCGCTCCCGCATTTTGATAAGCAGAATAGATAAGACTAAACTTTTTATTACCGTCTTTTTCGCTTTTGGCCTTCACAAGGGATTGAGACACTTCTTTAAAGTCTTGCGCAAAAGAGGCAAAAGGAAGAGTTGAAAGTAAAAGGAGGAATAAAATCTTTTTTATCATTTGACGTACACTCCAATGAGTTGACGACTATTTGTTTCAAAGAGGCGTGCTGATCGAGAGGGGGGATAGGTATTGTGATCACTGAGGTATTCATTGTCACTTACCTTTACTTCAATATGACCCGAGGGCCCACCTGAATAGACCAGAACAGCCCCAACAGGGGCATTGAGTCTCTCGTTACCATGAGAAGGGATCTTCGTTAAAATATTTCTCATGCCAGCTCTTTTGAGGTGTTTGCCTGCGTCTTTAGCATGTAATTCAGCGTGATCAGGAACCTTTCCGGCTTCATGAAGAGCATCCTTAACATAGAGGTAGCAGCGCCCTACGCGAGATCGCCTTCCTCTACAGGTGATACCACCGATACCACCAGTTCTTCTGCAGTCTTGATGAATTTGGCGTCTTAGCACGGCCGCTAGCTTGGGATTGACGCCACCAGTGCTACTTGGACTTCGGCCATTGTCAAAGAGCATACTTCTTTGATGGCTGCAGGTATCGCATTCAGCATTGGGATCAATGGCGTTATTGACTTCTGTATAGCTTGGTAGAGTTCTCCCATTTCGGGTAAGACCATCGAGCCTTGCTTTCTCTTGCGGGCTCATTGTGCTTGTCGCGCCCTGATAACCTTGTTGGAATCCCTCTTGATTAGTTTCACATGAACTGAGGAACATGAGCGCTAGAAATGGAAGTGTTGCAAATAGTTTTCTCACACAATACTTTCCGGTTGAGCAAACGAAAAACTCAAGTAAAATATTCTATGAGAAATCAGTGACTTAGCTAGTTTTTTCTGCGACGACGTCTTTGAGGTCTGTCACTATCACGAGAGTTTCTACGTGAGTTGCGTCCTCTTGAGCCTTCAGAGCGTTCCGAACGCTCAGATGAGGCGCCTCTGCGCTGGCGACCTTCCCTTCTTAGCCTACCTTCACGGTGAGGCTTAGGTTTTGAGATCGTGAGGGCCTGTTCTAGCATTCTAAACTCTTTGTTAAATTGAGTAGAGAAGAAGAGCTTTAAGAGGTCCTCTTTGCTGAGATCTGAGAAGTACTCCTCAAAGAGATCAAAACTCATATCCGTTTTAAAGGCCTCGCCTCTTTCAAGAATGGCATTCTTAAGAGATGTCATCTTTTCAAGGTCTGTTTTTACTTTAAGACCTTTAAGAGTTTCAATGTCGGGAAGTTCAAATGGACTTAGTGTTTGGCCAGTTGTTCTTTCAAGCATGCGGATTTTATTCTTCTCTCTTGGAGTGACAAAAGTGATCGCCATTCCTTTTTGTCCAGCACGACCTGTACGGCCAATTCTGTGGATGTAACTCTCATGCTGGCGTGGCAGACTGAAGTTAATGACAAACTTAAGGTCTTGAACATCAATTCCACGAGCTGCAATATCAGTACAGATAAGAAGTTGAACCTTCTTCGCCTTAAAGCGCTCCATAGCATATTCACGTTGTGATTGGCTTAATTCACCATGAAGAGGAAGAGCGTTTACCCCAAGGTCCATAAGCTTATCAGCTACGGTCTTACACTCACCACGAGTTTCACAAAAGACAATACCATGGCCTTCTTCGTCAGAAGCGACAACTCGACGAAGACCCTTGATGAAGTCTTTCTTTTCCATAAGGCAGAAATACTGCTCGATAGAAGTATTTGTTAATGTCTTGTTCTTCGTCTTAATGAATTGGGGATCTTTAAAGAAGCCCTTAACAAGACTTGAGATTTCCTTTGGCATGGTGGCCGAGAACATCCAAGTATTGACTTCTTCTGGCAGGCTTTGCATGATTTCTTTAACATCATCAAGAAATCCCATATTGAGCATTTCATCAGCTTCATCGATAACAAAGAACTGAGACTCACTCATCTTTAGGGTTCTCTTTTTGATGAGGTCAAGGACACGCCCAGGTGTGCCTACGATAATTTGTGGCTTATCTTTTCTAAGGGCACGCTCTTGTTTTTCATAAGGGGTACCACCGTAAATAGTTGTAGCACCGACGTCGATAAATTTAGCAAGTTTACTAATTTCCCTTTCAATCTGCATGGCCAATTCTCTTGTAGGCGTCAGAATAAGGGCCTGAACACGAGGGTTTCTTGGTTCAATTTTTTCAAGAAGGGGAAGAAGAAATGCTGCTGTCTTTCCAGTTCCTGTTTGCGCTTGTCCGACAAAGTCAGAAGAGGCCTCTAGTAATACGGGGATAGCCTTTTCTTGGATATCGGTTGGGGAATCAAATCCCATTGCGTCTAGGGCCTTTATGAGCCCTGAGTTTAATTCAAATTGCTGGAAAGTCACATATACTCCTATAAGTTAGTGTCTTTCTATCCTATATACTGGTCTGTGTCTAAAAAATGACCACGGTCGCGTAACCTTTTCAAAATGGTGGTCCAAAATTAGCCAATTTCATAAAATAATAGGGTGATTTTATTGAAACCAAGGCCAACACCTATGAAATTAACTGCGATTCTTCTCTTTATTGTCATGTCGACATCTGTCCTCTCTGAATGCCACATAAAAAGTGGTTATAAGAAATGTGACTATAATGTTCACTCTGAAGCCCTAGGCAATAGTGACATTCCTGTTTTCCTCTATGAAAGTGAAGGGCTTGACCCTGAAAAAGATGTTCGTTTCGTCCTCTTTCTTCATGGACGTGGATATTCGAGAGAGTTTGGTGCTAGGAACTCCTTCCTTGATCACCTTGGTTTAGTGGATACTTTTAAATTAACAGGGCATCAGGTGATTTTTGTGGCGCCTCAGGATCGCTTCTTTCATGATGACAGCCAAAGTGTTGGCGAAGATTATTGGATTGGTAAGGATGGGCGAAGTTGGTCAGGGTTTTTGACAGGAGAGCTTCAAGATTTTGTCTCGAATCTTTCTCAGGAGCGAGGAATAAAAAAATTTCAATTTAATTCAGTAGTAGGGATCAGTATGGGTGCCCATGGGGCTTTAATGCTCGGTCATAATCATCCTGATTTTTACCAGCATATTGGGGCACTCTCTCCCATTTTTAGACCTGTAGCTCAGGAAATGCCTGAGAGTGATTATGATGTTTTTCTTCATCCTAATGGAGAGGTTATTGAAGAAGTGAATATGGGTAATCTCTCACTTCAGAATAAGTTAAATCTAAAGACCCAAACAGTGATTACTATTTCAGAAACTGACTTTGGGCTTGATAGTGATAAGTTTCCCATGGGCTTAAAAGCTTGGGACCATCTTCTCAAGAGTAAAAATGACCTATTAGATGTTAGCATCTCGCCCCATCAAGGCGGGCATACGATGATTTTTTGGCGAGAGAATTTAGGTATAGTTTTGGTTAAATCTCATAGATATTAACGTTTAGCGTAATTACGGGCCTTAAGCTGGTGGGTAAGATTCTCTCTTTTAACCCCCTACACAAAGGTAAGGTCCATGAAATTACCCCTTGTCCTCTTACTTGGACTCTTAATGAGTAGCTGTGCTCTCGTTCAGTACACGCCCAAGGAAAGAGAAGAGAACACTAAGAAATTAAATGCTTTCTTCGAAAGAGTTTTTGAAGAAAATGTGAAGCGCTATCCAACTTGGCAAACGTATATTGGTCTTAAGACTAATTATGGCAAGCTTAATAATGCTACTGAAGAATTCCAGCTCGAGTCTCATGAAATCTCAAAGCGACACCTCAAGGAGCTTAAAGAGTTTTCATACCGTGGGCTTACTCATCAGGGTCAGCTTAGTTACAAGCTCTTTAAGAAAGACCTTGAAGATGGGATCGAGGGCTGGAAGTGGCGCTATCACCGTTTCCCCCTTAATCAGATGTTTGGTTACCACTCAGGTTTGCCTTCCTTTATGGTTAATATGCACAGAATCACCAACCTGCAGGAAGCTAAAGATTACCTTTCACGCCTAAAAGAATTTAATCGTGTTTTTAAAGAGAGAATGGTCTATGTGCAAAAGCAAAAGGATATGGGAATTCTTCCTCCCGCCTTTGTTTATGACAAGGTTATTGGATCGAGTGAGAATATTATTAAGGGCATCCCCTTTGGTGGTAAGAAGAAGAGTCCTCTCTATGAAGATTTCTCTAAGAAAATTAGTAAGCTTAAGATTTCGAAGAAAAAGAAGAGCGAACTTCTTAAGGAAGCGCGCCTTATCCTCGTTAAAGATGTGCAGCCTGTTTATAAAGATCTTATCGCTTTTCTCAAAGAGGCCAAAGCAATTAAAAAGGACAACCATGGAGCATGGAGTCTTCCTAATGGCGACGAATATTATCGTTGGAGATTAGAACAGATCACGACGACAGATATGAGCCCCTCGGAAATTCATGAGTTTGGTCTTCGTGAAGTGGATCGTATCCACGGAGAAATGAAGGGGATTATGAAGAAAGTAGGCTTTAAAGGAAGCCTTAAAGATTTCTTTCAGCATATGAGGACTAGTCCAAAATATGTTTATCCTGATACTAAGAAGGGAAGAGCTGCATACTTGAAGCGTGCTAATACTGTCATTGATGAGATGGAGGCCGCGCTTCCCAAAATGTTCAATACTCTTCCCAAAGCAGACCTCCTCGTTAAAGCAGTTGAGCCATATCGCGAAAAGTCAGCGGGTATTGCCTTTTACCAAAGCCCTCCTCTTTTTGGAGATCGTCCTGGGATTTACTATGTAAATCTCTACAATATGAAAGATGTGCCAAAGTACAAAATTGAGGCGCTTGCCTACCATGAGGGACTTCCTGGTCACCACATGCAAAATGCAGTTCAGTCGGAGTTAACAGATCTTCCTAAGTTTAGAAGAACTGGTGGTTACACGGCCTATGGTGAAGGATGGGGACTTTATTCTGAACTTCTTCCTAAGGAATTTGGTTTTTATAAAGATCCTTACAGTGACTTTGGTCGCTTGAGCATGGAGTTGTGGCGTGCTTGTCGTCTTGTTACTGATACAGGGCTTCACGCAAAGAAGTGGACCCGTGAAGAAGCCATTAAGTATTTAGAAGAAAATACTGTAAATGCTGATCTTGAAATTGTTAAGGGGATTGAACGCTATATCGTTAATCCTGGCCAAGCGACAGCTTATAAGATCGGGATGCAGAAGATTCTCGATTTAAGAAGCTATGCCAAAGAAGAACTTGGCGCCAAGTTTGATATTCGTGATTATCATGATGTCATTTTAAGAAATGGTGCCGTTCCGTTAGATGTAATGGAAGATCTTGTTCACAAATGGGTGGATGAAACAGCTAAAATGTAAAATGAAGGCCCGTTTTTAGAGCGGGCCTTTTTTTTATGCTCTTCTTTCTTGATGCGCCTTTAAGATTTCAGCAAGGTTTTTATCTGTTCCCATTTCCTTAAGTTGACCTGGCTCGATTCTGTTACGAGGCAGATCGGGGAGCGTCTTAATCGCTCCTGAGAGAATCAGACTCTTGTTGGCCCCTACCTCATCAACTTTTCTTACAGGGGTGAAGTGAGGTGCGGTTGTGAGAACTTCTGGGTTCTCTTCAAGAAGTCTATGGATACCAACTAAGACTTCGACAAACTCATCAAGTTCCTTTTTAGAGAAACTCTCAGTAGGTTCAATCATGAGTCCAAAAGGCTCAGGAAAACTAACGGTTGGAGCATGAAGACCAAAATCAAGAAAGAGTTTACCAATTTTTGATATGGCCTGGGCCTTAGGTGTTCCAGCGGCCTGAATCTTTTCAAAAGTTTCCTTGCTGATGGTGAGGATAAATTCGTGCATTCTTGGCACTTGATCAGCGCCAGCAGGGAGAGTGGGAAAGAGGTCTCTGAGCCTCGCGTAGAGATACTTAGAGCTAAGAACCGCTATGGCACTCATCTCTTTTACCCCTTGGGCACCAAGGGCTTTAATATAGGTGTAGGCCCTCACCTTATGAGCAAAGTTACCCCAGTGTCGATGAATGGAGCCCATCGTTTTGGCGGGAGTTACGACTTCATAGCGTCCTTCACTATTTTTGGTGATTTGTTTCCCGGGGAGAAAATCAATCAGCTTTTCACTGACAGCAACAATCGCATCTCCTGGACCGCCACCACCGTGGGGAATAGTCCAAGTCTTGTGAAGATTATTATGAACGGCATCGACTCCCATGTGATCAAGATCAAGCCAGCCAGCAATAGCATTCATATTGGCGCCGTCCATATAAACGAGCCCATCAACACTGTGAATGAGGTCAGCTATTTCTCTAAATTTGCTCTCAAAGATTCCCGAGGTATTGGGATTGGTAATCATAATACCGGCAATCCGATCATTATAAAGAGCAACTAAATCTTTGAGTTCATCAAAGTTGATATGGCCTTCACTATCGGCTCCAATGGTCACAATCCCGGAGACTTGGCCGGCCCTTGTGTTAGTGACATATCCTGCCATGGTGGCCGTTGCAGGATTTGTTCCGTGGGCGGAGGCAGGAATGAGGATAATGTCTTTTTTGGCCTCATTTCCTTTTGAGCGGTGATAAGCCTGAAACATCTTGATACCGACGAGTTCGCCCTGGGCCCCAGCTACGGGTTGAGTTGTGACGCCGGGAAGACCCGTGATCGCTTTGAATTGTTCTTGAATTTCATAGAGAACTTCAAGTGAACCCTGGGCGTCTTCTAGGGGAGCCTGAGGGTGGATATCGGTGAAGCCCGTAAGGTTAGCGGCCCAATCGTTGATATAGGGATTGTATTTCATCGTACATGAACCCAGAGGATAAATATTGTCATCTGGACTAACGTTCATATCACCAAGGGTTGTGTAAAACTTCTTGAGCTCTTCTATTGAAATCTTGGGAAGTCCCACTTGGGTCTTTCTTAGGAAACTCTCTGGAAGGGTCGCCAGCTCTTCTTCGCTATTGGTGCTGTCACTGAAGTTCTTTTTAAAGAAGGAAAAGAGGAGATCGAGATCAGCATCACTTTGAGCTTCATTAAAGTAAATAAGAATAGAGTCTGTTTGAGTGCGCTCACTAATATCGACACCGAGGTGAACACCTGCTTGAGTCGCTAAAGAGATAACCTCTTTTGCTTTGGCGGGAACCTTAATGGCAACTTCGTTAAAGAAGGGGGTTTGGGGATAGAGGATCTCGCAACTGGTTTCTTCGTTAATGAAAGCCGCAAATTGATTAGCTCTTTGGTGGGCGATTTCATTCGCCTCTCTTAGACCTTCTTCACCCTTAGCAAGAAGGGCAGCACCGACGATTGTCGCGAGGTAACTTTGATTTGAACAAATATTAGATGTCGCTTTTTCACGTCTAATATGTTGCTCTCGGGTTGAGAGAACCATGACCAGACAGTCTTTGCCGTCCTCATCCTTTGCTTTTCCGACAAAGCGTCCTGCAGTGGAGCGAATCGCTGTCTTATTTTGATCGTTAAAACGAATGCCAAAGATACCAAGTCCTGGGCCTCCAAAGTTTGGGCCTATTCCGAGGTTTTGACCTTCGCCGACAATCATATCAGCGCCCTTTTCACCCCACTGCGAAGGAGGAGTAAGACCGCCTCCAGCGAGGGTCGCGGGATCAATAATACCAATTGTGAGGAGTCCGTGAGAGTGAATGATATTAGTGAGCTCGTGAATATTCTCACACTTTCCAAGGGAGTTAATCTGGCTAATGGTGACAGCGGCTATACTTTCAACTCCATGGTCTTTAATAAGCTCAGTTAACTTGGCCTCATCAGTGAGGCCATTTTCGTCAAGAGGACACTTAATAAGCTCAAGTGTGGTCTCCTTTGCAAGAGTCTCAAGGACTTCCCAGTCTCCGGGATAGAGTCCTTCGGTAATGATGACTTTATTAGTCTTTCTCTTAATTCGAAGGGCAGTATTGAGGGCCTCATAAAGCGCCGTGCTTCTTTCATAGAAACTGGCATTGATGGCCTCAAAACCTGTGAGCATGGATATACCTGATGCGTAATTCCAGAGGGTATGAAGAGTGCCTTGAGAGCGCTCAGGTTGATAGGGAGTATAGGCAGTGGTAAGTCCTCTAATATCACAAACGAAGGGAACGATGGGATGAACCTTACCCCACTTTAGTCCGTCTCCAATAAAGCATGGCTTAATATTATTTTTAGCAGCGACTTCTTCCATGTGATCGACAAGATCGCCATAGGGAAGGGCCTCTCCCAAGTTTCCGACATGCTCTTCTTCATTCATAAGAATATCGCTAGGGAGGTGAGAGAAGAGTTGTTCCCGATTAGAGACATCGATACTTGCAAACATCTCTTTAACGTCTTGATCTGTGGCGCTGATGTAGAAAGTTTTTAGCTCTCTTGGCAGCTCAAGAGGATTATAGGGAAGTTTATCCAAATGGTTTTGAGTAACGCTTTTTTGGTTTTTTGCTTCTGTCTCTTCGTAAGAAAACATAGTGGGTCGCCTCGGTTAAAGGAGTGTGTGTTAATAGGGTGATATGACGTACAAATTAGCATGATTTGCACCTTTTCATCCAGTCAAATGGGGGTAGAATAGCCCCTTATGATAGACGTTTATGTAACAGATGATATTTCTATTGATCCTTTGCGCCAAGTCGAGTGGCCATTTGAGGTCCGCTGGCATGAAGGGATTCAAGTTCCCCAAAGCGGTGAGCTTTTCTATGATCGTGAGGGTGTGGGTCTGTCTTCTCCTGACGGGCAAAAGCCGCTTCGCCTGAGCTGGGAAGAAGGTTTGCGTCATTGGATGCGAGAGAAGCGCGCTTCTCTTGTTCAGAACTCTCTTTGTAAGGCGTTAGGGTTAAAGGAAGCCCAAAGTGTTATTGACGCGACAGTTGGTCTTGGTAAAGATAGCTGCCTTTTATTGGCCTTGGGCCACACAATAATTGGTTATGAAAGAAGTCCTAAGATTTACTTTTTACAAAGGGCTTCTCAAATCACCGAAAATTTTCTTTTGGAGCGTCTCACTCTCAACTTTGGTAGCGTCACCAATAATCCCGAAAATTTTCCTCTTTATTTTGATCCCATGTTTGATGATGGCAAGAAGCGAAAGGCCCTTCCCAATAAAGGCATGGCCCTCTTTCACAAACTCGTAGGGGGAGACAGTGATGCCAAAGAGGAAGCGATGCGATTAAGAGAGCTCACGAGTCGTTTAGTGATAAAGAGAGCGCCCAAGGCCGCTATGCTGCTTGAAAAGAGAAATAGCTGTTGGGAGAGTAAGGCCGTGCGCTTTGACCTCTATCTTTAAAAGAAGCTTATTTTTCTTTTGCTCCTTCTCGAATCCACCTCTCAAGAAACGCAACTTCTTCATCAGTGAGGGGAGTTCGAGGGGGCATCGATCCTCTAGCAGTTTCAGTATAGACACCTGATTGATCAGGGTCACCTTTAGTGACAATAGGTTGAAAGTAGTCGCTATAACCAAAGACCTTATCATAGCTTGAAAGGTCCACCCCGCCTCTATCTCTGTCAGCCTTGTGACAACCTAGGCACTTGTCTTTAAAAATATACTTCACGACATTTTCGTAGGTGGCGTCCTCATTTTCGAGTGAGAACTCTTGATTTGGTATTTGAAGGCCAATAAGGCCTTTCTCATTAAAGAAAAGCGGGCCATTTCCTACTGGAAGGCAGCTTGAGAGACTTAATAGGAGGATTATTCTTATTCCCATAACCCTCAATTACCATGCCCTAGAGGTCATGGGGAGAGGGTGAGCACCATTTACAGGAAATTTTAAGCAGCCATTTTTTGGGCTTTCTTTTGTGCCTTTTCTATCATGGCAATGTCTTTAGAGACTTGTTTGACTATCTTTCTCATATAGAGATTTTCCCAAATATTTTGAAACTTGAATCTAATTCCAAGACCGCGTTCCCCTTCAAAGGCGTGCTGGCTTTTTACTGTCCCAAGAAGGGTTATATTGTAATCTTTGTAACTAATATTCATTTTTATCTCAGACTCAAGATCGATAGCACCCTTATAATTCATGAAAATACCCGATTGAGAGATATTGAGAATCTCGCAGTCTTGAAGCTTATTGGGATTATTAGAGGTAAAAGTCATTGGAATACGAAGGTGGTAACGTGTTCTTGTTTCCCACCAGCGCATCGTCTTATCAAAGAAGGGGCGCCTGACATCGGGAAAGGCAAAGTAGACAATAATGAGAGCGTTCACAAAGAGAAGAATAAGTGAACTCACAAACGGCACTTCACTGACATAGGGCCAGGTGTACTTCTCATAAGTCATATGAGAGTAGATGCTATAAATTTGCACCCCTACAAAAACGGGATAACTCCATCTCTTGACCCCAAGTAGGGCAAGCCCACCAATGGGAAAGAGAAACCAAAACTCAAAGAATTCTCTGGCCGTATGGATCTGGCTAATATTGCTCACGATAGTAGAGAGAGAAAAAGGTGTCGTTGCCTTAAAATAAAGGACTTTTACCAGAGGTTCAATGATGTGAATGAACGCTATTAAGATAAATATAAGAGGTCTATTCTTCATGGGGCCTTTTCCTCAAATTTACTGAATACAATCTTATCGGAAGTCTTTCTCTTACTTTGACTGATTTTGTCTGGTGCAGGGGAAATCGCTCTTAAAAAAGGAATAAATTGTTATCTTTTTAGCGACTTAGAGATGATTTTGGGGATTCAAAGAGGGATTAAAATTGACTTAAGAGTTGCCCATAAAAAGAGGTATGAAGTGTCCAAAATCTTAACAGGGGCAGTAATTGTCACAGGTTCTAATGAATGAGGAGTCCTTTTCTCATAAAATGGGGAAAATATTTAAGGAGATTTATTGATGAAGAAAGTACTCACTCTCGGGCTATTAGCCCTTCTCATGGGCCAGAGTCAGGCCGCAGATTTAAGTAATCAAGAATGTATCGAAGTTTACCGTGATGGTTATGTCATGCTTCGTGAAGCTGTAACTGATTATAATGACAAAGGCCTCTCTCGAGGTGAATTTGCGGCTCAAGTGACGGCCATTGGAACCGAAGTGAAGGCCTTGCGCTTTGCTTGTTTTCTCACTGAAAGCCCAAGTGTCTCTAGCTGTGTTGAAAAATATGAAGACATCTATAGTGATCTTAGAAGTAAGATCCGTGTGAGATCGGTTCTTTCCGGCAATCAAGATTCCATTAATATCACGAACTCTAGCTCACAGAGCAATGGCTTCTTTAATCGCCTCAGAAATAGAGGTTCAGACACTCTTAAGCAGGGAAAATTAGCTCTTATTGATGCTAAATGCCTTTAATTTTGTCTCAATTCTAGAGGTTATCACTCCGATAACCTCTTATGAGATTTCTTTTCGTTTTTCTTATTCTTCTCTGTAGTTGTTCAAGTTCTTTGAAGCGCTCACTTTCAAGTGTACCCACGGGGGATTCGTCTTGTTTTTCCCTCATGGCGAGATCCGTAAAAATTTATCAAGACCAAAAAAAGCTCAAAGAGAAATACGCTCGCTTTAATCAAAGCACTTTAAATAAGTATTATGAAATGAAAAAGAGCTTTCCTAAAAGCTATGATCCTTCTGTTCAAGATGAATACCTTACTTTTGTGAACACGCTCTTTTCTAAAGATATGGCACGAGCGTTAGAGGAATTACCTTCTGTCTTAAGAGGTGAAAGCAAAGGAAAGTTTGCTTTAGCCTTTGTTAAACGTCAGAAGAAGTTTAAGAGTTATGATATTAAAACGGCTAAGAAGCTCAAAAAGAAATACCCCGAAAAAAGTGAGGAGGCCATTACCCGTCTGAGCCGAATCCAGGGATCACGCTATCGCAAAATCTTTAATGGCTGCCACACAAAGGGAATCACCCAAGAGCACAAGGCCGGAGGCAAGGCTTTTACACTTTTTACGATGGGGATTTCAAGTACCAGCTCTGGCGCTTTTTATACTTATAGCAGTAGCGATGATGAAGACTTCTTAAGCCGTGATTTCTTTGGAAAGCTAGGCTATGAGATGGCAGCCGACGGAATATGGGCCTTCCTTGCCAGTGTCATTTTTAAGGACCCCACCGGAAGCTTTCTTGGAAAATCGCTAAAAATGTATATGGCCGACAACACTCTTGTGGCGGCGGATGCCTTTACTTGGGAAGCCCTTTTTGGTGAAGGGGAGGAAGCGGCGAAGGCCGAAATTGAGCGTCTTTTAAAAGATAAGGACGCTCAAGAAGAACTCTTAAAACTTAATGAAGCCCTCCAGCGTGAGTCCTTTTATGATCTTGTGAAAGCAAAGTTTGCCTCCACCTTAGGAACTCTTAGAGAGAGAACTGATCTTACGGATGAAGAACTTGATCTTGAAGATCCCAATGTCCAAGATGACTTGATTCGAGCCGCGCTCATTTCAATGTATGAAGGGGAGAAGGGAGAGTTAAGTCTTGGCTCCTATGGCCTCGACCGTTATGCCTACTATAGCGTGATAGGGGTGCCCTTTATGTTTCTTGATGGCCTCGTTTCGATATCCATTTATCAGACAATGTGTATGGCACCACTTAATCCCAAAATGGCCGTTTTAAAGTCAGCCCTGATCTTTTCGGCCTACTCTGTTTTCTATGACATGATTAATTATCCTCTACGCGAGAAAATGATCAATCAGTAGTCACCACTTTATTTCTTTAAGAGCGTTTTTACTAAGAAACTCATTGGTCTTACTAAAGGGTTGAGATCCGAAGAAACCACGGTAACTACTCAGTGGACTCGGGTGGGGCGATTTAAGAATTAAATGCTTTGAAGAATCAATCATTCGCTCTTTCTTTTGGGCAGGTGATCCCCAAAGGATAAAGACTTTCGCTGAATCATGATCAGAGGTTTTCTTTATGATGAAGTCTGTGAATTGCTCCCACCCCTTTTTTTGATGAGAGCCTGCTTTTCTGGGCTCCACGGTGAGGACAGTATTGAGAAGAAGAACTCCTTCTTTGGCCCAGTGGGTGAGATCACCAGTATCCCTTAGGGGAAGGTTAAGATCCTCATGAAGCTCTTTATAGATATTTCTAAGAGATGGGGGGATCTTTTCTTCTCTAGGAACGCTAAAGGCAAGCCCGTGCGCCTGATTAGGGCCATGATAGGGATCTTGCCCTAGAATAATGACCTTTGTCTTCTTAAGCGGGCATAGTTCAAAGGCCTTAAAAATATTAACAGCCTTGGGGTAAGTGTTTTCTTCATCAAGGGTGCTAATGAAGCGCTCAAGATTTTGTCCCTCTTCACTTTGAAAGAATTCGCTAAAGAGAGGCGCCCAATCATTTTTGACTTGAGAGAGCTTCATTCCTCGTTTGTGGTGGGAAAGAATTCTTGTTTTTCACCGATCTTATGTCCCGCTTCCATTGGTACACCTAACTCACTGATAGAGTAGATGTCCTCAGGGAGGTTAAGGGACTGGCGCAAGCGATCGATAGTATCAGGAGCAACGGGGTGAAGCATGATGACCAAGTTCTTTAAAATATAGAAGCAAGAGTAGAGGGCATCCTTTCTCTCGGTTTCATCATGACGATCATCATGTGGCTTGAATTGATTAAAGAGGCCATTGATGATGCGAGCATAGTTTTCAACGGCAAAGAGAATTTTTGCCGAATCACCTTTTTGCATCATGCGAAGGTAATTTTGAAGAAGCTTTGTTGATTCTTTTTCTGTTTTTCCTATGAGTTTACCCTCGGGAACAACGCCGCCAAACTTAGAATGACAGGCACTAATGGGCTTTTCAAAGGCCGCATTAAGGGGACCTGCTAAGAAAGAGTTTCTCTGTTTGAGGGTTTCTTCATCAAAATTTGAGTTCTTCTCAGGAAGGCTTAGGATGCTTAAAAAATAGCGAATTTGATCAGCATGATAACCCATGCCACCTTCTGTATCAGGAGAGGCAATGAGTTGGTCGCCAGTGAGGAAGTTGCCCTTTGATTTAGACATCTTGTCGCCATTGACTTGGAGGTGATAGCTGGCAAAGATATCTGTCATTTGCCATTCGCCATCTTTAGGAAGCCGTGAGGTTTCTTTTTGGGTTCCTAACCACATCGCTCCTTGCATGAGAACGTAGAAGAAAATATTGTCTTGGCCTAGGAATTGATAAATCTTTCCGTCAGAATTCTTCCAAAAGCGTTCAATTTCACTTTCAAGTTCCGCTCCCTCTTTACCCTTCTTCTTTAGAGCAACACGGCTAAAGCTAATGGGAGCAATGAGAGATTCAGGCCATACATAGAGGGTTTTTCCCTTCATGGCAGGGTCAATTTCCTCTGGAACAGGAATGCCCCAATTTACATCTCTCGTGATTGAGCGGTGGGCCCATCCATCGAGAAGCTGACATTCGATACCTTTTTCTTCAAGTTGTTTTTTGCCAACTTCAAGGTCTTCTAAAGTATCAAAAGCAACGGCAACCATTCGTCCAGGTGCGTAGCGACTCTTGTGCTTGGGAAGGTTTTCTTTGATTTTTTTAAAAGCAGGTTCACTCTTATTAGTAAAAGCGAGGGTTGGCATAACGGTGGTGTCGACTTCGGATATGATATTTTTGCGCCAGCTTCGCTTCTTTCCATCGAGCCACTCTTTAAGTTCATTGGAGGCACTCCACATATCGAGGTACCAATGATCAGTATCCTTAAGAACGGGGGTCGCATTGCTGACACTACTTTTTGGATCGATGAGTTCACTGGCCTCATATTGTTTGCCACAGACATCACATTCTTCAGAATAGGCTTTGGTGTTTTCACAGTTGGGATTAGGACAATTCCCTGTGACGTAGCGATCCGGTAAGAACATCTCTAGTTCTGAGTCGTACCACTGCTTAGAGGTTTTTTTATTGAGGCGTTTATTCTTATAAAGGTCTCTTAAGAACTCTTGGCAGAGATTCTTGTGATCTTCATAGTTTTCTTCACGGCTCGTGCCCGTGTAAACATCAAGACTGATGCCAAAGTTTTTCATGGTTTGTGACTGCATTTCGTGGATGGAGTTAATGAACTCACTTGTCTGAAGACCTCGGGCTTTAGCTGCCACCTCTGAAGTCGATCCATGATCATCAGTGCCACAAACAAAGAGAACATTTTCTTTACCGATAAGCATTCTCATAAAGCGCGCATAAATATCAGCAGGGACATGAGCCCCGGCGAGATGACCAATATGAAGAGGGCCATTGGCATAGGGCATGCCCGCTGTGACGACGGCCGTTTTAGGGATGTCCATACGAGAGAGAGTGAGGTCAATTTTTTCTTTTATAGCTTTGATTGCGGGATCTTGATTCATGTCGTTATCCTAAAGAGTTTGAATAAAATGTTCAAGAAGTTTGTCCGTGGCCTCTTTGGCCTTTCGGGTCCATCTTGTGGCGCCCTTTTGGGTCTTATCTATCTGGATTCTTTTGGCCATTGGAAGTTCTTTGGGTTTCTTTCCGTGGGCGTCATCAATGATCCCACGCTTTTCCTTGTCATTAAGCGCCATGGTAAAGGCATAAGCTTGACCACTGTCGGCAAAGAGGACGCCTGCGACATTGCTTATATAATCCAAATTTCCTGTTTTTGCCCATACTTTTAATCCTGTTGTCGGTTTATCAAGTCGATTTTTCATCCAGCCACTAATTCCATTAATGGAGAGGAGACTCATAAAACCCCGAGAGGCAGGGTGATCAGAAGTTGAAAAGGCGTGCGTGCTAAGGAATTCGCTTAAGCAGCGGGCTGTAATAAGGTGTTCGGTCGTCAGGCCTGAGCCGTTCTTTAGAGGGAGGTCACAGCTGGGGGTGGACTCTTTAAGCCATTGGCTTAAGTCCTTCGCTGCTTGAGATAAGGTGCTTTTGCCACTTGAACTAAGGAGAATTTGCTCGGCATAGAGATTATTAGAATACTCAAGTGTTAGGGCAAGGAGATTTACAAGGTTGATGGAATGATTAATGGCCACAATCTTAGACTCTTTTGGGGTGAAGCCATTTCTTGAAGTAGGGGTTTCAATATTCCATAAGGAGAGGAGGTAACGAAAGCTTTCGGCCGTATTTTTGCTGACTTCACGCACAGGAATGTCTTCTTTTTGGCGGTAACGAATTTTCTTATTGAGCTGCCAAACTTCTTGGTTGTTGTCTTCATTAGAAGAATGAAAGCGCTGATTGATATTAAAAGGAACTTGAGTGGTGGTGATCCTTTGATGAGGAAGGGGTGGGATAGCGACGTAGTTGTCCTTTGACTTTCTAAAAAGAGTGATGCGGTTAAACTCTAAATTAAGAGCACTCATACCAGGATTATAAGATTGATCCCCAGCTCCAAATTCACTAAGCATTCTCTTTGGTTTAAAAAGAGAGTCGTCATAGATCAGGGAACCCTCTACTTTTGTGATCCCAAGTTTTCTGACTTCTAAGACCATATCCATTAATCGGGCCATTGTAAGGCTTGGGTCACCGCCGCCTTTTAAGATAAGGTCCCCTTTAAGAATTCCTTGCTCTATTTTCCCCTTTATGAGGACCTGAGTTTCAAAGCGAAAGTCGGGGCCTAATTTCTTGAGAGCGTAAAGTGCGGTAAAGATCTTTGTTAAGCTGGCCGGAACAAAAGAAGAGAGGCTTTGGTGGTTCTCTTCATGGGCACTTTCTTTTAAGGTTTCTTTTTTTCCGATGGGGATGAAGCTGTAAAAGAGGTTTTCTTTTTTTAGACCAAAGTTTTTTAATGTTTTATCGACAGCGGGATCGGTGAGACCTTTTAGCTCAGCCTGCGCATGCAGAGTAATCGTAAAAAGAGAGAGCCAGAGGGCTAGTAATGTCTTAGGCATGAGAATTGGCCTTTTTGATAAAGAGGAAAGCTTCAATTGTTGTCCAGATTTGGGCGAGTAAGAGGAGGATTGCAAGACCCATGAGGGGGAGATTGTCACTTTGGTAAAAGAGTTTGATATTCAGAAAGAGGCCACCAATGGTGATGACCATGAGAAAAAGAGTGGGAATGAGAAAGTTCTTTGCCGAGCGTTTCTTTTTGATCAAGAACGCACAAATCAGAAGAAGGGTGAGGACTGCGAGCATCTGATTTGTTGCACCAAAGAGAGGCCAGATAATAAGACCACCTTTTCCCCCTTCACTTGAAATCATTAAGAAAAAAGCACTGATGACGGCAATAAAGCTAGAGATATACTTATTTTTAAGGGTTGGGATATTTAATCCTTCTCCCACTTCTGCGATGATGTAACGCTGAATCCGACAAGCTGTAT